>ENA-UOUJ01000156-UOUJ01000156.1-activated-sludge-metagenome-genome-assembly--contig:-NODE-156-length-59243-cov-6.506522_pt1 | contig 59243 bp, 66 predicted proteins | sample MGYA00249839_ERZ747224 | MGnify/ENA primary metagenome ERZ747224 (study PRJEB28782, sample SAMN03220277) | activated sludge metagenome | biome: wastewater; feature: sewage sludge; material...
ACGTCAGATTTTCAATCTGAAAAGACGGGTTCGACTCCCGTAGGGACCGCCATTTAAAATGCTCGATATTGCAAGCGCCTACGGCGCATCCCTCAAGCGAACTATACGAGAACGTCCGACTATTTTTCAATCGGACGCCGGATCGCGTCCGACTGAGACCCATTCTTCCGAATACGGAGAGATGCCGTGAGCGACGAGGACACTGTCGTCACCATCGACGACAACGTTCAACCCGACAACGAAACGCGCGCAAAGGTGCTCGAGATCGCCAGGCAGCACTTCGGCGAAGAACATGCCGAGCTCGCCGCGGACTGGATCGGCTCGCAGCTTTCGTCGAGCCACCGGCCGCTTGTGTTCATGCAAGGCTCGAGGAGCGTCGGAAAATCCCAGCTGCAGCACTTGCTGATCGAGGCTTTCAAGCTCGACAATTCACAAAAAACTTGAACCGTGGCGCGCAAGTCACTGGATTTCTTAACCGACGCGATTCATGATCAGGGTCGGCGCGACGGAGTGTACCACCACCCCGCCACGCCTAAGGCATCCACTGCTACCACAATGGAGACCCTGCCATGGGCAATACCACCCGGCCCCGCTATGGGGCAATCGTCCTCGGCGCGCTCTGCGCCGTCGGCGCCGCGGCCGTCCTCGTCGAGGACATCCGCCACACGCACACCGTCACCGTCGATCATCTGCTCGCCGTCCTCGTGCTCGTCGGCACCATCGCCGCCGGCGTAATGGCGGGGAAGATGCTCGCCACCTGGCGCACCTGGCACTACGCCGCCGCCCTTCTGATGCTTGCGTTCGTCGGCTCGCTCTACTGCCTCATGGGCACCGCGGGCCGCACGGCGGAGGGGCGCGCCACGGCGCAGCTCGAGGCGGAGGCGAAGAACCAGGCCCGCGCCGAGGTCCTCGCCAATCGCGCGAAGGACCAGGACCGCCTCGACAAGAAGCGGGACGAGCACGCCCGCGAATGCGCGAGCGGCCGCGGCAAGCGCTGCGACGGCATCATGGAGAGCCTCAAGGTCTACGAGGCCGCCGTGAAGGGCCACGAGGCGGATCTCGCCCGCCTGGGGCCCGCCGTGCCGGTCAACACCAAGATCAAGAACGCGGCCGGCATCGTCGCCGCGCTCCGTGGCGCCGACGCCGAAGGCCAGGCGCGCATCGAAGCGGCGCTGATGCTGATCGAACCGAACATCCCGGCGCTGTTCCTGGAGGCCGGCTCGATCGTGTTCTTTCACATCGGCCTCGCCGGCGGCCTGCGCCGGGGTCGTGCCGGAGGCGCGCAAGAAGAGATCGATCTCTACGAGCGTATGAAGGCGTTCGAGGCGAGCGAGCCGCCACCGGCACCGCAGCCGCCGAAGCCTGGTCGCCGGTCCAGGCGGAGCCTGGCGAAGGAAAGCCAGCCGGACGAGCGCCGGCGCCAGGTCGAGAGCTTCGCGCTCGCGTTCCAGAAAAAGCACGGCCGCCCGCCCGAGCCGCGCGAGGTGAGGGCGGCGATCGACCTGCCGCGCTCCACGTCGCACCGCTACTTGCGCGAGATCGTGGCGGCTTGATCCTTGGGCCCTTCGGATGCCCACGCCTTCGCTTCGCTCGGCGCATCCGGGCCCGTACACCAAGACCACCCCGGAGCCTCACCGCTCCGGGGTTTTCTTTGCCAGCCCCGCGATCGCCCCCGCCATCGCGCGGGCCTCGGCCTTGTCGAGGGCGTAGAACTGCCCGATGCGCCATTCGGACGGCAGGTCGCGGAAGTACACCCACGCGAGGCGCGCGCCGCAGGCAGCGCGCACGACGAAGCCCGCGTCCGTCTCCTCGACGGTCCACGGGCCCGAATAGCGATCGCGGAAGCGCACGAGGTCCTGACTCATGGTCAGGGCGTAGCATGGCGAGAACGAAATGAGAACGCTCTTTAGCGCTCCGCCCCCAGGCAGCTCGCCGCCGCTGCGAGTGACGCGCCCCGCAGCGTGATCTCCGGCCGGGCGACGGTGTAATGGCCAAGCCCCGCCAGCACGAGCGGCATCGCCGCGACCCAGATGCCGATCAGCCACTTGAGCAGCCGCGCCTGGCGCTCGTCCCGCGGGTCCGGGCCCGGATGCGGAGTGGGCATCTGAAGGGCCCCCTAATACCGCGTCACGCGCGGCGCCCATTGCTCGAGCTCGCGCACGCGCCGCTCGACCGCCGGCACGCGACCGATCTCGGGATCGTCAAGCCGATCGACGCGCCGCTCGACGGCGCGCACCTCGGCCGTCATGTCCGCGCGGGCCTTCGCCACCTTGTCGTCGATCGCGCGCACCGCGGGCGCCGTCTCGATCAGCCACCAGCCTACCACGGCGACCGCCGCCATGCCGACGCACGTCGCCGCCACGGCCTGCCAGGTCAGCGCTTGCGGGCGCCGCGCGTCGCGCTCGAGCAGCTTCTCGACGCCGGACGTGATCTTGCCGACGTCGCTTTCGATGCGGCCCAGGCGCACTTCCTGGCGGGCCTGCCCGGTCTCGAGTTCACCGACGCGTTGCTCGAGGGCTTGCTGGCTCATTGTGTCACGGCACCAGGTTGGAGCCGCCGGTCAGCGGATTTGTCGGCGTGCCGCCGTTGACGTTCGTCACGGTGCACATCGTGAAATCTTCCTGCTGCTGGATCGCCTTGGCTGGCGTGCCGGACCACAAGACAGCCTGGTTGCCCGTCCCCTCATGGCTGTTGCCGAACATCGTCAACGATCCGACGAAGTCGCCGATATAGATCGAGGCCCCGTTGTTCAAAAACTTGAGGTGGTTGCCCGTGACTTTTACCCCCGCCACGGAATTGGGAGAGATGCCCTCGACGCGGACGCAGCGCTGGAAATCGATCACGCTGTTTCCCGTGACGCGATGCCCCGAGCCGTACGTCGAGACCATGATGCCGGTCACGCCGAGCATGTTGAAGCCCCTGATGTGGTTGTCGCAAACTCCCACGCTGACCGAGCCGTTGCTGTCGTCGACGTTGACGCCGATGAGCCCCACGTCGTTGATGATGTTGTTTGCGACGATCGCATCCGATATCTGCGCGCGAATGCCCGTGCCCTTGACGTTCTGAGCACCGACGCCGATGACGGTGTTTCCGATGCAGGTCATGTCGTAGCCCTGCGGGCCCGAGTTGGTCACATTGCGGCGCGCGCCCTTCATCGAGATGCCCACCACGTCGAGCGCCGCGCCGGATCCGCCGCTCGACGACAGGTTCCGCACGCTATTGCCGATCACGCGCGAGTTCCGGAGCTTGGTATAGATCCCGATGCATTCGCCGTTCGTCGACGCCAGATCGCGCAGATCGTTGCCGAGGATCAGCGTATCGCGGCCGTATACGATGATGGCGAACAGGGATGTCTCCCCGGAGGCCGTCACGCTCCGGATGATGTTCTGCTCGATGATGTTCCCGGACCATTCGTTCTGACGCGCGTAGTCGTTGTCTCCGATGCGGATGATGTAGCCGCCCGTGCAATTCGCGAAGCGGTTGCGGCCGACGTGGCCGTCACGGAACTCGCATTCGACGTTGAACGGGATACCGGAAATGTTCGTGCAGGCGTTCCCTTCGAAGCGGGCCCCGGAGATCTCACCCTCGTCCGCGCTCCTGGCGTCGACGACGCCCGTCCAGCGGTCAAAGCGCGTGTTGCTGATCTCGAAAACGGTCCCGGGCCGGAGGAAGTATGCGCCGCCCGCCGGGCCCTTCACGAGCGCGCCCTGGCTGGCGATTTTGATCGGGCCCGCAGGCTCGTGGCCCCAAGCCTCCCAATCGTCGAGCAGATAGGTCTTGTCCGCGCCCCCGAGATCGAGCGGAAGCCCCGCGGAGACCGCGACACCGAGCGCATTGGCAATCGCCTCGCTGTCGTCGGCGATGCCGTCTCCGGCCGCGCCGAACATCGCGGGCGTGAGGCGGTCGCTGGTGCCGCCGCCGATCTCGACTTCGGCGCCGGCGGCGTCCTTGTAGTAGAGCTTCTGGTTCGATTTCGTGTAGAGCGCCATCCGCCCGGCGGCGGGTGCATCGGGCGCGGAGATCTCGGAGAGCACGATCGGCCCCGTCATCGGACGGCTGCCGTCGAGCAGCAGAGAGCTGGCCGCCGCGGCTTCCGCGGCCATTTGAGCCGCCTCCGCCGCCTCCTGCGCCGCACCTGCGGCACCCGCGGCGCCTGCCGCCGCACCCGCGGCCCCGGTCGCCGCGCCGGCCGCACCGGTTGCGATCCCGGCCTCTTCCGTCGCGGTCTCGGCCGCGGCCACGGCGATTGCAGTCGCGGCCTCTGCGGCGGCGTTCGCGGCATCGGCCAACACGGTCTGCGCCGCGCCGAGCGTCAACACGTCGCCCTCATCCACCGCCGGCGCGATGTTGGTGATGCGACGGCCGCCGAGGTCGAACACGGTGGGGTCGAAAAAGTCGGTCTTGAACGAGCGCTCGGCCTCTCGCGCCGCCTCCTGCATCTGCGCGTAGGCGATGTCCATCGCCCGGTTCAGCGCCGCCGGCGTCGCGCCGCGCTCGGAAGTGAGCGTCACGACGTTCTGGACGCTGCGCTGGCCGATCATGACGAGGCGATCGCCTTCGAGCGCTGGCTCCACCAGCGTGATCGAGAACCCGATCCGGCGGCCACTCTCGTCCACGGCATGCTCGATCGTGAAATCGATGTTCCACTCGAATTCTGTGACTTCCGAGCCGCGCCGGTGAAGGACCACGAGATCCGCCTCGGCGTAGAGCGGCCAGTCCTGCGTCAATGGGCCGGTCTGCCCCGCCGAGAGGGTGTAAGGGTTGGAGATGCGCGGGGAAAACGGCAGCGCCATGTCGGGGCCTCAGGAGGTCGGCGGCGCGGATGCCGCGCCCGGATGCGTCGAAGGCGTGGGCATCTGAAGGGCGGCAGGAGAATAGAGCTCCGGGCAATCGCAGCGCGCGCAATAGACGATCGGCTTGCCCGGACGGCTGTCGCGCACGCTGTTCTCTGCCGCGGCGGCGCGCTGCGTTTCGCACGTGTCGGCTGCGCGCGTTTCGAACGGGCGCAGCTTCTTCGTGCCGACGTCAACGACCCGCGTCGTGGTGGTAGGGGTCGCGCTTGACGTTGCGCACCCGCTCACCGCGAGCGGCACGCAGAGCATCAGCGCGCACAGCGTCAGCGTGCTCGAGTTGGTCATGGAGGATCTCCGTTTCCTGCTGTGCGGAGGCGGCCGTGGCTTGCGCGGCGCCGATGGCCCGCTGGCCCGAGCGGTCGATCTGCCACCAGCCGACAAGGCCGGCGATCAACGCAAACACCAGCGCGCCCTTGCCGAGCGCACGATCGAAAAAGAAGCCGAGGACCTTGCCGATCATTGCCAGCCCTCACCTTCTTGGGGCGCTTCGGATGCCCACGCCGTCGCTTCGCTCGGCGCATCCGCGCCCGGCTCTACGGCGAGCGTTTTGCCAGTGTTATGGTCTTCGATCCGTGCCCGTCGTATTTGGAAGGCGTCCCATGCCATGCGCGCGAGCCAGTAGAGCGCGAGCGCGCCCGCGATCCACGGCCACTTGCCCCAGGCGAACAGCGCGAAACTTTCGAACGTCGAGAACCAGCCCTGAGATTGGCTGGCCTTTCCGGCGATGGTGGAGGGGTCGGGAAACGGCGCGGATGCGGAGTGGGCATCCGAAGCGCCACTAAAAACTGCCGCGTCAGGCGTCGGGATCGGCGCCGTCTGCACCGCCGCGCCCTTGGCGCCGTCCTTGATCTGCCGGTTCGAGGCCGCGACTGTGCGCGAGCCCTCTGCGGCCATATCCGCTGCCGTCGCCGGCGGCGGCGGCCAGACGAACATCATGTCGGCCGTGCGCTTGAAGTCCGCCTCGCGAACCTTGTTGGCCTGGTTGCCGCCGAGCAGCGTGATGACGCTTGCCGTCCAGCCGGTCACGAAACCGACGTGATGGCCGATGATGCGTCCCGATTTGTCGCGGCGCGGAAACACGCACGCGCAGCCTACGCGCGGGCCTGAAATGCACGTGCCGAGGTTACCGGCCGAAATGGCGAGCAGGCGCTTTTTCGGATCGATCGACGAGATGTCGACGCCGGCTTTCTGCAGGCACCAGAAGTAGAACGCGGCGCACCAGGGCACCTCGTCGCTGGTGATGTCCGCGCGGCCGATCTGGTGGAAATAGGCGATGATCGACTTATGCGCCTGCGGGCCGCCGATCTCCTCGACGCCCGCCCCTTCCTGTTCCCAAGCGATGTCCATCCAGCGCATGTCGGCCCTCCGCCTGGCTGGACGCTAACCCTAGTCGGGGAGGGGGGGACCCATGGAGATGAGCGCAAGATGTGCTTGCAATCGTCGCCCGAGAGAGCAAGGTTGGCAGATTGATCAGCTAACGGGGGAATTTATTATGCGCACTTTGATAGCGTTGTTGGTGACCCTGCTTTCAATTTCGACCGCGGTAGCTCAGACGTGCTCCACGATTGGTTCGTCAACCTATTGCGATAATGGAATTTCCGGCTCGCGCATTGGGGGCACCACTTACTGGAGCGACGGCGTCACTTCGAACCGGGTCGGGAACTCGACGTACAACAGCGACGGATCTAGCTCGACGCAGATCGGCGGCACGACCTATTTCAGCGATGGCACGACCGCAAACCAGATCGGCGGGACGACGTACTTTAGTGACGGTCGGAGCTGCAACCGCATCGGGAACAGCCTTTACTGCAATTAGCGCCAGGTTCCTTGGCTGCAGCTAACCTGAAGCGCCGCTAACGCCCGCCGTACTGAGGCGCACGGGCCGGCGCGCTCTCGCCCGGCCGCCACCAGAACGCCTGCCCGTAGTCGCGCTGGCGGTTCCGCATCCGCGTCTGAAAGGCCTTCTTCGCCTCCGGGTCCATCATGTGCTGCAGCTGGTCGAGCACAACGCGCTCGTAAGCCAGGCGCATGTACCAGAGCGATCCGCCCGGCGTCCATTCGCGCGCGAGCTGCACGCCCGTCCGGCCGAGCTTCGGATCCTTGCCCGCCGCCACGTCCATCGCGCTCCCGATCGTCGCGTCGCGCAGCGTGCCGACACGCCCGGCGAGCGGCCCCGCGAGCGTGCCTTCGAGCCCGCCGCCGAAGCGGTTGACGTTCGAGAACAGGAAGTCGCCGTAGATGCCGAGGCCGCCGCCCTGCAGCAGCGCCGCGCCCCAGAACTCCAGCGTCGTCATCTCGCGCGGATCGCGGCCGTTGGCGAGCTCCTTGAGCTGCAGCGCGAGTGCGCCGAAGATCCCGCCCAGCAGCAGCATCTTCCCCGCGTAGAACGCCCCGTTCGCGCCGCGACCCGCGCCGATCTCCTGCCCGATGCGGCCGCCGTGCATCAGCACGACGGCGATGCCGAACGATTTGAACTGCGAGGCCGAGCGCGCGAGCTCGCCCACGAACGTGCCCGGTCGCGATCCGGCCTTGAGGATCGTGCTCGAGCGCACGGAGGCCTCCGGCACCGCATACCGCGTCTCGCGCAGGATCATGCCGACGTACTTTTCGGCCAGGCGATGCCCTGCCGCCTCCGCGATTTCCTTCGGACGCAGGAACGTCGCGCCCTCCTCGGGCTCATAGAGCCGGCTGGCGCGGATCTGGTCCCATTCGTCGGCCGTAATGCCATGCCGCTCGAGCGTGCGCCGCAGCGGGCCTGGAAGATCGGCGAGGGCAAGCCCCACGCGGTCGGCAATTTCCGCCTGCATCGCCATGCCGAAGCTGTGCTTGCCTGCCTGCGTGATCGCGGCGAGGCCCTGCAGGCTGATCACGCGGTCGGCAAGGAAACCGGACCAGGTGCCGGTATCGAGGCTCCCGGCATAGCGCGACTGCTGGTGCATGACGTGCAGCGCGCTATCCAGGATCAGGCCCGCGCGCACCGCCTCGCGCCGGTTCTCGCGGCCGAACTGGCGCACGTAGCCGGAGAGGACCCCGAGCGTCGATTTCGGCAGGCCGACGAACCCGCGCGTGATCTTATTGAAGGCGACGTCGGAAAGCGCCGAGATCGCGGCGCCGCCAAGCACCGCCGCCGTCACGAGTTGGCGGCCGGTGTTGAGCACGTTCGCGAAGCGACCGTCGACGGGCGCGTTCGCCGTGCCGCGGATCGCGTCCCACATCTGGTCCGCCCGCGCCATCCGGGCGCGGGCGTGACTGAGCGGATCCGTCGTCTCCGCGAACGGCACCTGGCGCAGCGTAGCGAGGTCAGCCACCGCCGCGCGGTATTCCTCGGCGAGGCGACCGTCGCGCAGCACGACGCCGGCGTCGTCCACCTCGAGGCGGTGCACCAGGTAGCTGTACTGGTGCTGCAAATTCTTCAGCTGCTTTTTCGTCTTGCGCGTGCCCTTGCCGAAATTCTTGCGCGAGAGCGCGGTCATCTCGCGCGAGAGGGCGAACAGGCTATCGACGGTCTTCGCCGTCTGGGCGCTGAGGTGGTCGCGCAGCGCCGCCACGCGCTCGGTCTTTTCCTCGATCACGCGCGCGACGGACTTTTTCGTCGCCGCGTTCTTCTCGATCACCTGTTTGAGGTAGTTGCGCATCGCTTCCGGATTGGGTCCGAACATCTCCATGCCGGCGATGTCGCGCGCCATGGTCGAGAGGTGCCCCATCATCGCGGCGTAGGGGTCGCCCTGGCCGAAGTCGCGCGCGTAATTGAGCCAGGTGTCCGCATCCTTGAAATGCAGGAAACGGTGGTCGGCGTGCTGCTTGAACAGCGCGCCGCGGCCGAACGGCTGCATCGAGGGATCGCGGTCGATCCACCCATCGGAGGTGATGCGGTCCCACGAGACGCCGAGCGCCTCGCGCAATTCGTCGTCGGAGAGGCGCTGGCCGGTGAGGGCGCTCCGCATCCGCTCGCGATCGAGCAGCGGCGTCATGTGCTCGATCCACGCCTCGCGGCCGTAGTTGAGCAGCGCCTCCGGATTGTGCCACTGCGGCAGGCCCCAGCCTTCGAGCTTGCCGATCGCGCCGCCGGCGGCATTGAAGCGCTGGCGCGCCTCCTCGGCAACCTGCGTCCAGGCCTCCCCGATGGTCTTGGCTTTCGTGTCGCCCGTGCCGACGCCGAACAGCTCGCGCACGACGTTGTCGAGACGCGCTTTCGTCTCGCCGCCGCGCCGGCGCAGGTCGCCCGAGATCGCGCCGCGGCGGAATTCGTTGAGCAGCTCGTCGAGCTTGGCGTGCCAGCCGCCGAGGATCGCGAGGCGGCGATGCTCGACGTCTTCCATTTTGCCCTGGCCGTGGTGCTCGTGCATGAAAAAGAACGCGGCCGCGATGTCCTGCTGGCCGCGCGCGTTGCGGTGCGACAGGAGCTCGCCGACGCGCTCCACGCGCGCCTGCTCGGTCAGCAGCGCGCGACGCTTCTTCTCCGCCGCCTCGACGTCGAGCTCGCGCGCCAGCGCGTCCTTCGCGGCCGACGCTGAGCGCAGCTCACGGAACAGCTGGTCGAACCGTCCTTGGATCTGCTCAGCCTCTTCCAGCGTGATGTGCCCGGCGGCTACGGCTGCGCGAAGCTGGTCGCGAATGCTACCGCCGCCGAGCGAGAACAGCCGCCCGGCCGGCACCGCACCACCCTCGGGGAGGGGAGGGAGATCCGCACGTCCCGCCATCTCGCCGCTTTCGATCGCATGCAACACCTGGCGCACGTCGTCGAAGCCGCGGATATGCAGTGCGTCGCGCACCGCCTTCAGGAACTTGACGATCGCATCGAGCAGCTTGTCGATCGTCCGCCCCGGCCTGCCGAATTCGTTGGCGAACCGCCGACCGTTGAGCGAGTAGTCGGCGAACATGTCGGCGATCACTTCCTCGCGCAGCAGCGCCTCGACGCCGGCATCGCCCCGGTCGCCGTAAGCCTTGTGATAGAGATCGCGATAGTTCGCGTCGATTCCGTAGGCCTCGCGCAGTCCCGCCTGCTCGGCGAAGCGGTAAAGCGTGTCGAACTCGGCGTCGCTCATCAGGCCGGATTGGCGCAGCGCGTGCACGACCTCGTGGCGCGCGGTGCGCACAGGATCGGCGGCCGCGAGCGAGACGTAGACGATGCGGTCATATCCGTCCCAGGCGCCGTTCGCCTCGCGCTCGCCGAAGCGCAGCGTGTCGACCACACGCAGCTTCACGTCGCGTGGCAGCATCCGGGCGGTTCTGTCGATCTGCGCTCGGATCTCAGGTGCGAGCGCCTCGTAGGCGGGCGCATGCGTGTAGCGGCCCTCGGCGATCGCGAGGTCCGCAAGCGGGTCCGGCTTCTTTGAGGCTACTTCGCCGGAACCGGCTTCTTGGCCGCTTCGGCCTTCATCTTCTCGCGCCGGGCTTGGGCTCTCTCGGCCGCCCGGTCCTCGACGTCCTCGAACCAGTCCTGTCTCCCCGAGAGCAGGCGATCGATCGCCATGTTCTCGAGTTCCACCGACCGATCGGGAGGCTCTTTGTAGGGCTTTTTGGAGGTCATTTCCGAAGGTCTCCCTTCCACTCAAAATATGGGGGGCATCTCCGCCGTTGTCAATTTCGGCAACCCCTCGAAAGAGCGCAGATTGTCGCGCCATCTCCACGGTTTCGGCCAGGCCGACCAGGTTCTTGTCCACCTCCTCGATCGGCACGAAGCGACCCGTCCGCTCGCCGCGCGCCTGGATGCGCGGCAGCAGCACCTCGCGCGGGGCCGTCACCACGGCCATGCGCACCTCGTATCCCTGGCCGGCGAGCCGCTTGGCGAGCTTATCGATCGAGCCCTTGCTGGAGCCCAGCTTCTCGACCATGACGTTGGCGCCGCGGCTCGTGAGATCGTCCTCGACCAGGCGCGCCAGGATCGAGGCCTCCTCGTGCACGATCGCCGCCCCGTCGGCGCCGTGCTCACGGAACTCCGGGATCACGAACTTGGGCTCATCGGACGTAACGATCGCGCTGCGGATCTCCCGCGCCAGCGCCTTGCCGATACGCGACTTGCCGGCCCCAGGCGGCCCGATCAGGATCGTCGCCTGGCGCTCCATGGCAACGCCGCGCGGGCCGGCATAGGCCTCGGCCTGGTCGGCGAGGCGGGCGACGGCGGCGTCGTAGCCCACCACGGCTTCGCCGTCGAAGTCGAAGCGTCGCGCCGCCTCGAACGCCTCCCTGCCGAAACCAGGCAGGTGGATGGTCTGGCGGCGCTCGTCGAAGGACGCGAGCCGCGCGGCTTGGATCTCCGCCAGCGCCTCGGCTTTTTTCTGCCGCGCGTCCGGCTTGGTCGCCTCCTCGATTGCCGGTGCCAGGTCCTGCTCGAGCGCGTCCGCCTGCAGCTTGGCTTCCGGCCCAGCCGGATCGTCGATCAGCGGCCGCGTGTGTGCCGCGTCCATCTCGCGCGCCATGGCGGCCGCCATGCGCTCGTCGCCGCCAAGCAGCGACGCCTGCACCGCGCCGCGGTCGCCATGTTGCAGAGCCTCGGCGCCCATCGCCGTGCGCCCTTCGCGGGGGAGGGAGGGCCGGGGTCCGGCAGGAGTGATAGATTGCGTCGCCCCCAAATACTCTAGCGCCGCCTCAACAGATGCCGTTGCCTCCGATTTGCCCGGCCGGGAACGAACGATCTGTTGCCCTCGCTCGACGCTCTCCGTTTCCCAGGGTGGAATTTCGAAGCGATCCTCCATGGAGAGGTCAAGACGGGTCTGGACATTGCGCGCCTCGACTTCGCCCGCCAGGCGCCTGTAGAGTTCGAAGCTGTTCTTACGATCCGACGTGGCCAATTCTTCGATTGCCGCCGCCACCCGCTCCATACCCGCGATGCGCCGATCGAAATACTTTGAGGCCACCCAATGGTAAGGCCTCGAAAACAACGTCCCGTCGCTGGCGCGAAACATATGGCGCGTTGCGATCTCATCCAGTCGCGCGATTTCAGCCTTGATCTGATCGGCATTCGGCAAATTGCGCGAGCGGAATTCGTCTGGCGAGCCTCCACGAGCCAAGCCTTCTTGCTTTTGAATAAAATGCTGCAGCTCGTGCGCAACGGCGCTGCGAAGCTCGTCTGCGCTCCGGGCGTCGAGCGTGATGCGCGAAGCTCCCAAAATAGATTGATGGGAGCCCTCCAGACGCCCCGCCGCCTCGTTGAACGTGTATGAGATCCCGCGCGCCGCAGGATACAGCTCAGCAATATCGGATCCTTCACCAACGCCGACACCACGGCCTGGCACTGCGATCAGTTCGCTTTCGTCGAACTCGATCCGCCACTTTCCATCGGCGCCCTTGAACACGCCGTAGAACATGGGACCGTCTTCTCCGATCCGTTCCCGGAACAGCTGAGAAGTCGTACGCCAGATGTCATCCGGAGAGGCGCCGCTCGCTTCCATAGCCCTTGCAATTTCGAGTGCGTCCCGACCAAGGGTGTAGCCTCTCTTCGCAAGCCGCTCGATTGCGTGCTCGCCCGCAAAGCTCGCCAGCACCGCCGGCGGCGGCTCGTCGGGATCGGTCGCGGCGCGCAGCGATTGCGAAAGCCGGCGAAACCCTTCGCCGTCGTCGGCCGTGATCGGCGGCGGTCCCTCGAGACCGGCCTCCATGTCGCGCGCCATCCTGGCTCCGCGCAGCACGGGATCGTCCGCCTGGCCGGTGGCGGCGATCAGCTCGTCGACGGCAGCAGTGTCGCCGTCTGCCGCCCGTCGCGCGACGCTGTCCTCCGGCAGCACACGCGCGGCCTCATCGAGCGCCGCCTCCGGATCCGGCCGGTTCCAGCGCACCACGCCGCCCTGCGCGTCGAGTTCGGGCGTGCGGCCCTGCGCCTGGCGGAACCCGCGCCAGGCCGTGCGCCCACCCGCATCGATCGCCCCGCCGAACAGCGCGGCCGCGCCCATGTTGAACGCGAGTTCGTCGGCCCCGTACGTGAGGCCGGCCGCCTCGCGCCACCGTTTCACTTCGGGATAGCTGCCGAGCTCGACGCCGGCGTTGATGGCGCCCGCCTTGGCCGCGTTCCACAGGATCGCGCGCGCACCGAGGCCCACGGCGTTCCACGGGCCCGCGCCGATCGCCGCCACGTTGACGGGATCGTTGAAGCTCGCAACGGCGCCGCCGGCGAGGCTCGCGAGAAAGCTGCCCCGCTCGCCGCGCGCGTAAGTCTCATTGAAGTCCTGCTCGGCGCCGCGCACGAGCGCCAGCGCATCGTCGGAGACCGGCCGGTCGGGGGCGATGATGTCGCGATGTTGCGGGAACTGCTCGGCGAGCTCGCGAAGGCGCGTATCGAACGCGCTCCACGTGTTGCCGGCAAGAGAACCGGAGGAGACGATCGAGAAACCCGGAATGCCCCAGCTGTTGCGCGGCGTCGGCACGATCATCGGGAAGCCCGACGTGCGCCAAGGGTTTTCGAGGGCGATGCCGGTGGCCTCGCGGACGGCGTCGATGCGGTTGTCGTAGGCTTCCTCTGAGGCCATCTGCCGGCTGGTGTGCAACCGGCCGAGATAGGTCTCGCGCAAGGCCGCGGAAAACACATCACCGAGCGACGACGGATCGACCGGACGCGGCGCGGCCGTCTCGCCCTCGCGCAGCCGGTTGTCGACGCGGCCGTAGAGCATCTATTCGCCCCCCAGCACCAGTTCGGGACGCCGGCGGCCGAGCTCCGGAAGCAGCCCTTTGAGGTCGAGCACGTACTTGTCGCCCTCGACGTCCATCAGCCACATGGGATCGTCGCTTTCGGGATCCCCGATCGACAGAAAGTAGAGCCCATCGCCGGCGTTCTTCAGCTTGGCCTGGCGCACGACATCGACGGGTGCCGTCGAGCCGTCGGCGAAGCGCGGCCGCCGCGCCAGGTCCTCGGTCTGGATCGCGCCCATGAGATCGGGAAGCGCGTCCGTGCGCACGTTCGGCGGCAGCACGACGGGGCTGCGTGTCGGCGAGCTCCACGCAGGCCACAGCACGCGCCCCGCGCCGCCGAGATCTTGATAGGCCACACCGCCGTAGGAGACCCCGCCCACCGTGCGCTGGCCCAGCACTTCGGCCAGGCCCTCGCGCCAGAGGTCCTCGTCGAACTCGGCCGCGCCGCGGCGGCGCGCGCGCACCTCGTAGACGGAATTCGCCGCCGCGATCGCCGCGCTCTCGGCCTGCGGCATCTCGGAGAGAACGCGGCCCAACAGCGGCGCCGCCGCCTGGCGCGCCTTGTCCTTCGAGGGCGCGAGCGATTTGAACCCGTCCGTCTTCGAAAGCGCCACGCCGTCGGCTGCGTCACGTGCGGCCGCCGTCGGACCCGCCGCGGCCGTGAGGCCGGCCACCATCGCCACCACCGGCGCCTCGGGCGCGATCTCGGCGATGATCTTCGGCGCTTCGCTCCCGGCCGCATTCGCGAGCACCGCGGAAAGACCGAGCATCTGCTCGCCGCCCTGCGCGGCGGAGGCGGCGAACGCGCGTTTTTCGTCGGGCCTGAGATAAACCGGCTCCTGCCCGTAGATCGCGGCCACCTCCTCGGCCTGCGCCAGGCGCGCCTTGACGGTTGCCTCTGCGCTCTCGGCGTTCGAGAAGTCGAGCGGCGCGGCCTTGATCAGCCCCACACGGTCGGCCCAGCCGACGGGATCGGCCTTGAGCTCGGCACGCATGGTCGAGAGCAGCGTGTCCGCAGTCGAAAGCCGCGCCACGCGGAACGCGTCCGCCTCTCCGCCCTCGAGCGCGCGCCGCTCGGTTGCAGTCCACGCCTCGAGCTCGGCCGGCGTGGAGACGCGGGCGCGCTTCTGGAAGGCCAGCATGGCCTCGGCTTCCGCTAGGTCCCGCGCCAGCGTCGCCGCCCCTTCAGCCCCCTCCATGGCCACCAGGCGGCCCTTGAGGCTCGAGATCGCATCCTCGCCGACGTCGAACCCCTTTTCGAGGATCCGCGCCGAGCTCTTGATGTCCTCGCCGAGCGCGCGCACCGCGGTGTTCTCCGCCGCCCGCGCGCTGCGATAATCGGCTTCGAGGCTCGACACCACGCGCTCGAAGCCCGCCGCATCGTATTCGCCGGCGATGCCGCGCCCCTCGCCGAAGTCGCCTTTCAGCTTTTCGATGAACGCGGCTTTGGCGCCGAGGCCGGGCAGGCGAGAAAATGCACCGTTGATGCGCGCGGTCGCGATTTCCTTGCGCGCCGAGAGCAGCGTTTCGGCTGCTTTCGCCGGCGACACGAGCCGGTTGCCCGAGAGGTCGGTCCGCGCGAGTGCGCGCGACAGCGTCTCGAAGCCGCCGGCCATGGCCTCATCCGCGCCGGCGTCGAGGCCGAGCGCGTAGGCCTGCTGCGAGAGGCGCTTCATGCCCTCGCCGAGCTCGAGCGTCAGCGCGCCCTTTTCTTCGTCAGCGAGGCGCGCCAGGTACTGCCGCTGCGCCTGGCGCGAATAGGTCAGCGCCGCGCCGTCGAACGTTGTCGTCAGCGCCGGCCGCAGCTCCGGCAACGCTTCCGAAAGCCACCCCCGACGCTTCTCCGCCAGCGCCGCCTGCAGGCCGGCGGGGTCGTTCTGATGCTGCTGAAACACCCCGTCGAGATCGGCGAGCATATCCTGGCGCAGGCGCGTTTCTGCCACTTGCAGGCCGTGCCGGTCGAAGGCCTCGCCGCGGATCGTCATCGAGCGCGTCGGGCGGAACTCCGGATCGAGCCCCGCGAGCTTTCCGGCGCGTTCTCCTTCCACCGCCGCGGCGTGATCGGCCAGCGCGCCGACGCGGGCGCCGATCTTGCCGAATTCGGTCGCAACCTGCGCATGCGCCTCCGCGGCGCCCGACGACGGCACCTCGGCCACGCGGCCGCGCTGGTCGATGCTCGTGGAGACGCGGACCTGGCCGCCCTGCCTATTCGCGGCCATTGTTATCTCCCCGACATGCGTAGAGATGGCACGCCCGGCCGCAGAGCGCTCGCAAGCTGAGCACCGGCGCTCGCGCCGGGCGCCCTTGGCGCCTTGGGGGCGGGAGCCAGCGCGCAAGGCGCGCCGGCCCTAGGGCCGCCCCCGCGGAGGCTGCCCGAGCGATGAGCGAGGAACAGCAGCCGTGAGCGCATAGCTAGCCCCTCCGCACGAGATCGATGCCGAAGTCGGCCGCGGTGCCGGCCGCTTTTGCGGCCGCCGCCCTCAGGCTATTCTGGCCGCGCAGGCGGATCTGGCTCGCCTGGATCGTCCCCGACGAGCGTGTGAGGCTGCGTTCGAAATCCGCATCGCGCGAAAGCTGGTTTTCGACCTGCGCCGCGGATCCGAGGTTCACGCCCGAGGCCGCGAACGCGACCCGCGCCGATCCGATCTTTTCGAGCTCCTCGCGCTGGATCCGGAGCGCGTGCTCACGCGCCTGCAGCTCGGCCTGGCCGGCCTGGATGTGCGCCTCGGAATTCGCTGCATGGCCTGCCGCCATCTGCGCCTTCATGGACGCGTAGGTGCTCGCGCCCTGCAGCACGGTGAGCGCCGTCGAGCCGAGCGTCAGCGCGGCCGCTCCGAGCGTGCCGAGCGTGCTCGATGCGACGAGCGGCACCGCGGCCCCGCCGGCGGCCGCCACCGTCGTGCCGGCGGCCCAGCCCGCGGCCGAGGTCGCCGCGGCCGCGCCACCCCCGAACAGCATGGAAAACGCGCCGACAGCCAGCTCCATGACGTCACCCCTTGAAAGCAACTTCGGATCGAACGGCGACAATCTCGACAGGTGCGGGCTTGGTCTGCCGCAACGTCCACCGCGGATGCTTCGACCAGCCGCGCAGCTTGTCGACGATCACCGTCCCGGAGAAGAGCCGCTGCATCAGCGGGAGATCCATCTCGCCGCCCGATTGGAACGGGCTCGCGTCGTGCTGCTTCACGCCGAGATAGGTCATCGGCACCTCGCGGAACGGCCCTCCGTTCACGGAGACTTCCAGCAGCCCGGTGTCGATGCACGTGATCCCGAGCTCATAGATCCGCCCCGGCGGGCGGAACGGCTGCGTCTCGGTCAACTTCTCGCGCAGCGGCATCGGCTCGAGCTCCCAAGGGCTCGCCCGCCCGACGGACACCTCGAGCGCCGGCACCTCGATCACGATCTGCCCGTCCACCACCGCGAGCGGCCCCCACAGATCGCCGTCGGCGACGGCCCACACCTCGCAGCCCTCGTGATGATCGAGGCCGGTGATCGTGGCCGTCGGCACCTCGAACACGTGCCGCGTTACGCCATCGAGAAATTCATCCGCATCGAAGCGCTCGAGAAAGAGATCCGGCCCGTCGTCGCTCTCCCGCAGCACCGTGCACCACACGTTGCCGTCGACGTCGACGCCCACCGAGCGCCAGGCGCCCGGCGTCGTCCACGGCAGGAAGGCAACCACCTCCTGCGCACGCTGCGTCGCCAGATGCGCGAGCGTGCCGTCGCTGTTGACGACATAGCCCTGCGCCGGGTCCTCGGGGTCGCGCGGCTCGAGCACGTCGAAGTCGATCGCCGCCGAGATCAGCTTCGGAGCCAGGACGTTCTTGGGCTCGGCGACGTATTGCGCCTCCACTTGAGAGACGAGAACGAGCTCGCGCATGACGCGCGCCGGCCGCGCCGCGTCATCCGGCCGCTTCTTTCCGGACTGCATGAAATGGGTCGCGTCGTCGAGGAAGCGCACAGGCACGGCGGGATCGATGCCGGGGCGCGAGGCGAGCCGCCAGTTTCTCGGCTGCGTCGCATCGAACACGCGGGCCTCCATGAACCAGGCGCCGGTCTCCGTAAAGGCCTGGACGTGCTTGCCGACGACGAGCTGATAGATGGTCTCGTTCTGGTCGGTGTCGAGCGTGTCGTAATAGGCAAGGTCGGCCGTAATCGGATCCGCGGTGGTCTCCAAATCGAAAGGATCGCCCGCGCGCGACGCCACGATCGTTTGCGGTGCCGAGCGAAAGCCGCCGAGGATATGGCGCGAATGGTGAAATAGCCCGCACCTGGGCCATCCCGTCTGCTCGGAGGCGAACTGTCCGTCACCGTCGATGCCGCGGCGCACGATGTGTGTCGTCGGCTCGAGCACGTCGTCGTCGAGGATCGTGGCATAGACCGGCGGCCAGCGCCGCGCGCCGAGGGAGCCGGAAAACAGGATCTCGACCGTGCGGCTGGTCGCGTCGATCAACGTCACCGCTGGCGCTGCGGCGAGGCTCGGCAGCGTATCGAGAGCGGCCGCGATCGCGGCCGCAAGGCTGCCTGTGCCGGAGAATGTGACGGGCGCCGTCACCTCGTCTCCGCACCACAGCACGAAGCTTTGCCCGCTCACGATGCCGGGCAGCGCCAGGCGCTGCAATTCGTCGGTATCGCCTGCAAACGCGGTGGCGGGGGAGAGGCTCGGCTGATTGACGAACGTCGCCGGCGCCATGTTCCACTCGTCGGAGGCACCCTGCCGCGTGATCACGGGCGTGCGCACGTCCTCATTGTAAAGCACCAGCGTATCGAGCGATTGCGCGCGCGTGATGCGCCGCACTTGCGCCGCGTCGATCGCCACCGGGATGGCCGCCACCCAGCGATGGTTCTGGAACACGTCGATGTTCCGGTCCGTCAGCACCAGCTCGAATTTCGTGTCCTCCCCGCGCGCGAACATCAGCAGGCGGTCGGGCGAGATCTGCCGCTTTTCCGCCCAGGCGCGAACGCGGCCGATCGTGAACGCGCCGGTGCCGGCCGCGCCGTAGAGCACGATCCTGAGATACCGCGTCGAGACGGGCACGCCGCCCGGTCCGCCCGGCGGCGTGGAGAAGCGCCGGCGGCGCGCTCCGGCTGCAGCGGTGCGGATCGCGCGGCGGCCGTCGAAGGCGAACCAGTCCACGCCGTCGGAATACTCGACCGCGAGCGCCGCGTTGGCGCCGCCCGTGGCGCATGAGAAGTCGTCGATGTCGACGGCCGCGATCGCGCGCGCGGTGCCGAGGTCGATCTCGGCGAGCACGAACGGCGATCCGGAGACGGAGTTCGAGACGAAGGTTGCCGAAAGCGTCTGGCTGACGAGGTTTGCCGCCGTGCCGCCGTTCGCGGCCGTGACCATGCCCGAAGAGAGCGCGATCGGCACCAGGCGCCGGCGCAGGCGGCGCTTGAGGCCGGCCGCGATGATGTCCATGCCGTCCGCCAGCACCGTGCCCGGGCGGCGGCCGCCCGGGCCCTGCGGGCGGATCCCGCAGTTGAGCGCCACCCGGCACCCCGAATAGTAGTGCACGAGGTCGATACGTTCCGAGAGCGCCTCGTCGAGCACACCCTTCGTCAGGCTGTTGATGATCGAGGCCCGCTTCATCCGCCGGACCTCGCGGCGAGAAGCGGGTTGCTGCCACGGCTCATGTCGAGCGCTTCGGACGGTTTCGACTGCGCGTCCGCATTCATGGCGACGCCCATCATGCCGCCCTGGCGCATCTCGGAGGGCGTACCGAACACCTGCGCGTGGAGCCGGTCATAGAGCGCGCGGTCCTCGCGGATCGAGAGCGCGAACTCCGCCATGATGGCCACCTGCACGAGCTCCGCGAAATACGCGGGCCAGGCGGTCGGCTCGGAGCGCTTGTCCATCTCGATCCAGAGATCGGGCACGTCGGCCAGGATCTTGCCACCGAGGCGTTCCCATCGAGAGAGCGGCTGATGACATCCGGCACTGGCATACGCCGCACGCGGCGCGCCGAGCATGTCGTCCGGCTCGTCGAACTGGTGCGCGTAAAAGGCGACAGGAGGATCCGAGAGGCGCACCAGGCGACGTACCACGCGGTTCCACGTCCAAGGATAGGCCGACAGGCAATAGCCGGTGACGGACTGATAGATCGCGAGCAGGGCTTCTCCGCCCGCCGCGCCATCGTCGTGGATCGGCTCCGATCCGATCCGGAGCAAGGCCGCGTCGATGATGTCGATCCGCGTGAGGGCCATGAGCTGTCCGTTGAGTTCGCGGCGCCGGCGGCGGGGGACACTCCGCCGGCGCCGCTCTAGCGGCGGGTGTTACGTTGGGAGGCGCGCCCGGCCGCTATTCCTACTTGCCGGTCGTGCCGCCCGAGCTATCGCCGCCTTGCGGGCTGGAGCCCGCGGGATTGCTCGTGCCGCCGCCTTGCGGGCTGGGAGCAGGCGTTTCCGCCTTTCCCACGCGCGTGAGCTCGAGTGTTCCCTTCGTCTCAAGGCCGCGCGGCGCCATTACATAGACGTGCCCATCTTTCCGCCGCTTCCCTCCAAGCGGATGCGGCACGGCGGGGTCGACGTAGGTGTCATTGACGAACACCGGCTTGAGCACCCGGTATTCGACGAAGTCGTTGTCCTTCTCTGCCATCGGTCTCTCCTAGAGTGTCGTTGGTCAAACCGCCCGCACAGATCAGAGCCCGTCCGGCAACGCCTTCCAGTGCGTCGGGTGCTGGTTGGTGAGGAAGATGTCGACCTCGGTTGCCGGCGTTGTTCCGGTCAGCGTCACGAGGCCGCGAATGAACTGCTCGTTCTTGAAGGGAAGCGGGATGACGAACATCGCTCCGGCGACGAACGCGGATGCCGCCTGTGCCGGCAGCTCCGCGATTGCGGCCGGCGATCCGAAGCTGTCGCTGTCGTCCGTTTGCAGCGTCACCTTGGCTGTCGGGCTCGACGTGCCGGTGAGGCCCGTGCGCACGACGATGACCGCATACATGGTTTCGCCAGGACCGATGTTTCGGTTGAGACCGACGTCAATCGTGTTTGTAGTCGGAACGGGATCGGTGCCAGAAATGGCCTGCCGGGCCGAGAGCTCGAGGCGCTTGTCGATATACATCGGAATGCTCCGTTGATTGAGTTGCACCGGAAGGTGGCGCGGGCCCCGCGCCGCCCCATTCGGGTGTTAGCTGTTCGGTACCACCGCCTCGGCGTTGATGAGCCCGTCGCAACGCGCGAACGGCACGCCGTCGAAGTGCACCACCTTCTTGCCTGCCACCGTCTCCAGCGTCAGGTTCATGTTCTTATGGTTCTTGATCTGGCGGCGCAGGTAGCTGCGGATGGTGCGGTTCCCGCAGAATACAGCCCTACCGGAGGTCAGATTGGGCACGAGCTCCAGCGCCTGCGTCATCAGGTCGACGAGATCGGCCCCCGCCGAGGCATCTTTTGTGAGTGCGCCTACGGAGATGTTGCCGATGCGCACGAAATAGCGCCAGTCGCGAATGGTGATACCCGGCACCCACTTGTAGTGGGTGCGGTAAGCCTCCATGCGGCCGCCATTTCCATCGGCGTTTTCGATCGTGACCTGCCCTTTGTCTTGCGCACTCAAGCCGGCCTTAGAGCCCTTCGGAAAAATGCCATGACCAGTATGCTCAGCGAAGACACACAACCAGACCGACGTATTGTCCGTGCTCGCGCCGCCACCATTGAGGACATGCTCGCCATTGGCTGCGATCGACTTGTTGCGGTTGTTGAACCGCGGACTGAGGCCCGTGAAGGCCTCCGGCATCGAACCCTCGTTGCCATAAAACAGGGTCTTCACGAACTCCTGGCCGATCCCCTCGATGTGGGCGCGATCTTCGGAAAGGCGGAACGCGGCGGTGTTGCCGTTGAGATCCGCCAGCGCACAGTCGACCTCGCCATAGTCTTCAAGCATGCCGGTGTTGTCCGTAACCTGAGCGGTCTTGGATCTGCTGGGCTGTACGCCTCCGTAGAGCTTGCGCCAGGTCGGCTGGGGCAGACCCGTCCGGATCGTGGTGCGATGCCCGGTCGGCAGGTTGCCCTCGAAGAAGGGGAGGTAGTCCAGAATCTCGTTCGTCTGGTTGAGGATCTCAACGATAGGCGCAATGCTTCCGTCAGGATCGAGGCGCTTCGCGACTTCGGCGAGCGTCGGGTTGGTGGTTGCCAGTGTGGGCATTCTATTGTCTCCTTTCAGGTGGATCCGCACCGGCGGACACGACGCGCACGCACTCCGTCCCCCAGGGCCGACTAGCTCTTGAACATGCTCGGATAGAGCGCGCGCATGCTGCGCTCGTGATCCGTCAACGGCTGCACACCGCCCGGCTGCCCGCCGTTCTGCAGTCCCGGTTGCGCGAACGTCTTCTGCAGGAACTCGATCGTCTTCACGCCCTCGGCGCTTTCGAGCAGCGCCGACAACATCACGCCGCCCGCCTTCTCGAGGCCCTTCGCTTCCAGGCTCTTCACCCAGGCGTTCGCTTCGTTAATGCGCTTGAAGGCCGCCGTTTGCCGCGAGACCGGGTCGCCCGCTTGCGGCATGAGCTTTTCGAGTTCCCCATCGGGATCGGGCGCGACGTCGAGCAGGCCGGCCTCGTCGAGACCCGAATAGATCTTCTCGACGAACCCCGTCGCTTGCTGATCGCTCATCCCAAGCGCGTGCGCGGTGGCGCGCACCACACCCATCACCTTGCCGTCGTCGTCGCCGTTGAGCTCGCCGAACCGCTTGGTGAAATCCTCGGAAAACGCGAAGGAGTAGCCGTCGGGCGTCTCCGGCGGCGCTGGCCGGCCGGCGATGTCCTGGAACAGCTTGTCGATCGTTTCCTGGTTCGTCTGGCCCTTGAGCGCGTCCGGCAGGTTTTCCGGAAAGTAGGGCGCATCGCCACCGCCGCCGGCGGCCGCAGCTGCGGCGCCGTCCGCCGCGGCGGCCGCGGCCGCACGGTCGACCAGCGAAGCCGGTTGTGCATTGGCATCGGCGCCAGCATCGGAACCGCCCGCACCGCCGTCGTCAGGTGCGCGAAAAAACGTCGATAGCAGATCGAAGAATGTCGTCCTCATGTCTTGTCCCCAGTTGGCAGGTCGGCCCCGCTCGCCACGCGCAACATTTCGAAAATCGTGAACACGATGTTGGACTGGCCCTCGCGCACGGCCTTGGCGATCGCGTACGCCTCCATCGTGCGCGCGGCCGTTTCCTCATCGGAAGGCGGGCGCATCAGCGTCATCTCGACAAGGAGCGCGAGCGCGGCGCGGCCGTCCTCGTCGCCGAGCGCCTTTGCGATCACCGCGCATTTCGCGCGATACGCTTCGCGCTGCTCGTCGGTCGCGCGCTTGTTGGCGTCGCGCGCCTTGGCGCCCGGGTTCTCGATCGCATCCCAGCCGCCGGCGAACAGTTGCGAGACGAAGTTCTCGGCGTCGATCACATCGCACCCCCGTTCACGTATTGCTGCGCCGGCGGGGGCGCTTCCTGCTGCTGTTGCGCGGCGGCGGCCTGCTGTCGCGCGACCATCTGCATCAGCATGTCTTTCAGCTCTTTCACCTCTTCCTTGCCGCGAATGAAGCGCTCGTCGTTCCCCATCCAGCGTCCGATCTCGGGCAGCAGCTCCTCGACCTTGGCGACCAGCAGCGCGGCCTGCGGGCCCATCAGCATGACGATCATCTGGATCCAGTTCACCGCGCGCTCGACGCGATCGGTGCTCTGGGCCGCCGCCGCCGGCGCCGTCACCAGGCACAGCGTTACGATCTGGTCGATCGTGATGCCGCGCGGAATCAGCCCGAAATCTTCGAGGATCTCGCAGACACGCCGCGCGTAGGGCGTCATCAGCTCCCACGACAGCCGCGCGCCGGTGCCGCCGCGGTTGCGGCTGTAGCGGCGCAGGCGCCCCGCGATCTCGGTCGCCGAGCGCACCGGGTCCTGCTCGCTCGGGAGCTCGTCGTCGAGCATCACGCGCCGCATCTGCTGGCGCTCGTCTTCCATGACGATGTGCGAGATGTCGAAGTCCTGCGGGACCGGCAGGCGAACGAGAGAGGGCCCGAGCGCGCCGCCGGTCGAGGCCACCTGCCACATCGCGCCCGGATCCATCAGCGCCGTGCGCGGGTTGAACACGTTGTCGTTACGGCGCAGCCAGAGACCGAGGATCGCGAACACGGCCGCTTTAAGGGCGAGCTCGCGGCCGCGGTTCGCGGTGCGCGCGAACGGGAGTGCGAGGTGCGCGATGCCGCGCCCGAAGCCCTCGCCAGGCACCTTGAACATGCGCGGCGTCATCCACGGGCACGTGCGCGTCTCGGCCTCGTGCAACAGCGGTGCGTCCGGATTGAAGCCGTCGACCCACACCGCCTGCCGCCACGTCTTCGAGGCCAGCTCGAAATACGCATACTGGACGACGGCCTTGGTCTCGGCGGGATTGTTTTTGATCGCCTCGGCGAGATCGCTGCCGACCTGGCCGTTCGGCCAGAGCCCCGGCAGATGATCGAGCCGGTAATTGCGCTTCCAGAAGATGTGCCACGGCTGGCCCCACGGGCCGTCCTCGATCGCGAGCTCGACGATCGGCGGCGCGGCTGCGTTGATGATCGTGTCCGCGTCGCCCTTCTCGAGAAACATTGCGCCCGTGCCGGCGAAGTGATCGGCAAACATGTCGAGGCCGGCGAGCTGCGGTGCGGCCGAGACGGCGTGGATCCGCTTCGTGACCTCGTCGAGATCGCGCTTGCGCATCTCGCGGTCCGTGCCTTCCGGCACAAACGGACCGCTGTCGAGTTTCAGGAACTCTTGATGCAGCGGCCACCAGTCGGCCATCATCTGGCCCGGGTAGTTGGCGGCCGCCGCGAGCGCGGTGCCGTCGAAGATCTCGTCGGCGAGCGGCGCGCCTTCCGTCTTGCCGCCGCCCTCGGGCGCGCGCTCGATGGTCGATTGCCGCCACGGCATCATGTAGCGGTTGATCGCGTTGACTTCGCGGTGATAGGGCTGCGCCTTCAGAAACGCGCGTGCGCAATGCGCCCGCATCTCCTTCGGAGAGCGTTCCTTCGCGAGCGTGCTGAGGGCGACGGTTTCCATTAGCCGAACGTGCTCGACAGCGTGTCGTCGATGAAGGCGAGGAGGCCGCGGTTCGAGCGGCGCGCGCGGCGTTGGCCCTCGGCGGCCGCAGCGGTTTTCCGCTCCTGCTCGGCGATGCGCTCAGTCTGATCCTGGATCGCCTGCGTCTGGGCCGCCTGATTTGCAGCCTGCGTCGCCTGCGCCGCGCTCGTGTCGGGGAGCTTCGGATTGAAGATGTTCTTCACCGCCTTCACGGCCTTGCTCATGACTGCGTCTCCACTCCTCGAAACCATCCACCGATCGCGCGCCCCGCACGAAGCCGAGCGACCGCGCCAAACGCTGACCGTTCCGGTTCCCCGCGTGCACGCGCGCGACAAGGCCGGCTGGCCGGATCACGGCGGCCTCGGCAATCCAGCGGGACGCAAGACGATGAACGCACACAAGCCGCCGGCCGAGGCCGCCGTTCGGCGCAAGGAAGAAGATCTCGCCCGCAATACCCGGCCCGAGATCGAAGCAGCCCGCGATCACCAGCGGACTGCCGCCCGCCGTCTCTCGCACCGTGTAGGCGTCCGAGACGGCCCCCTGCGCTATGAGGCATTTGTAAACCCGCCGGGGGAGGGGGGACCCATGCGCCGCCCGCCAGGCGGACGCCCATTGCCAGATGTCGGATGGCTCCGCGCGGTCGACGATCAGGGGCATCACTGCCCCGCGAGGATGCTGGATTTGACGACGACGCACCCGTCGGCCTGGCCGCGCGCGTTCGGCACGCGCCGCTCGGCACCGGGACCGGCGCCGGCGTTCTCCGGCGCGATCACGCCGTAACGGCCTTTTTTGCCGAGCATCCAATATTGCAGGGCGTCGTGGACGTGGGAGTATTCGCCCTTGTGCGGCTTGGCTTCGGCCGCCGCGCGACCGGTCGATTTGTCCACGCGGTAGCAGTAGTGCGAGGCGAAGCCCTTGCGCAGCTTCTTGCAGCGGCGCGAGATCAGGAGGCGCGGGATCGCGCCCTCGACCACGAGCTCGTCGCGCACCGCGTCGAGCCGGAGAGCGATTGCGTTCGACGGCGCCTCGTCGATTGCAATCCCGAGCGCGACCATCGCCTGTTCCATCCAGGCGAGTTCGCCGTCTTCCTTATCCGCGCCGTTGAAGCCCGCCGGGTCGCCCCAACCGAAGGCCAGCCGAATGAGATCATGCGTTTCGCCGTGGATCCGGACACCCGCGCGACCGGCGAGCTCATTGAGCTCGCCCACTTCGCGCAGCACCTCGGCCGCGAAGCGCTTGGCGCTCATACGTCCCGGAACCACCTCGGCCAGCACGCGGAACTGCCCGTTCGGCATCGCCTGGCCGATCACGGCGGCGGGGTTGCCGAGGCCGGCGTCGACGCCGAGCTCGAGCGGGATGCCGGGCGTCGGGACGAGGTCCTCGTTGGCGTAGAAGAGCTCGTCGGAATATTCGGGATAGACCGGCTCGCCGTCCTGCGACGGGCCGTACTCGTTCTTGATGAAGCGGCGCACCCACCGCGGCTTATGCGTGTTCTGCTCGGCGAGTGATTGATAGTAGTTCCTAACGCGCAGGTTCTGGAGGTTCTCGGCTTTGGATGAGAGGCCTGATGGCTGCACATAGGCGGAAAAGCCTTTCGGCCGGATCTCCTCTGCGAGCCGGTAATACCAGCTGTCGACGTCGGGCGCGTTGAGATCCGCGCGCACGTATCCGCTCCACTCCTCGCCGGCCGGCAGCATGTCGGCATTCGGCCAGCGGCCGAGGCGCCCGACGGCCGCTTCGATCACGCCCTCGGGCAGCTGGTCGACCTCAAACAGATACCAGGCCGACGGCTCGAAACCGCGCACGAACTGCTCGAGCGAGATCTCGCCGATCGCCGCGAAGATCGCCTCATAACAAACCTCGACGCGGCGTCCCTGGCGCACCGTGTCGAAGTTGATTTTCTGCATCGCGAAGCGACCGCCGCCGCCAGTCCATTCGCCCTCGAGCCAGGCGTCATCGTCGGGATCCTTCGGCAGCCAATGGTGCCAGGACGGATAGAGGTTGCGCTCGAGCTGGCCGTACGTGCTGCCGACGACGGCATCGCGGAAGTGGATCTTGCCGTCGCGGCACACCGGCATCACGGACGCCGAAGCCGCGATTCCGTCGAAGATGCTCGCCACCGTCTTGCCCGACCCCACCGGCCCGCGGATCGTCTTCACTTTCGAGTGCCGGTCGGCCGTATACGCAGCCGCCACCGGCCCCGGCGACTTATACTGCCGGAACATCTCGACGGAGCTCATCGCGCACCCGCCGGCACGTAGCGCACGCGGTGGATCGCGCGGTTCACGATCAGTCCGCGTTTGTACGTGAGCTCGCGACGTCGCTTGTCGAGAACTCGCGTCTCCGCATCGATCGCCTCTAGCTCGCGCGCCTCATCTGAGGTAAGGGATTTGCGGAAGTCGTGTTTGCGAATTCGCTTGTCGACGCTCACGACACCCTCCCCCCGACCCCCGGCCGACCGCGCAAGTTTTCGCGATTTTTTTTCTGGGCCAACCGGCGCGAGATCGCCAAAAAAGGGAAGGGGGCCTTGCCGGCCTTCACGGTGCGGCGCACCCCCCAGGATTTTTCACCGCGGGCCGTTTCGGGGGCACCCCCCCTCGGCGCGCGCGCGTGATCGAAGGCACCCCCCCTCGCGCGGCCCACGACCAGGTGCGCGGCGCCTGATTTCAGATCAGTCGTCATTTGAGAGATCGTCCTTGTAGCTCAATGCGTTAGCTAGGCCGTCCGACTGGTCGTCGTCCGACTGCACGACTTCCGCTTCGCTAACCTCTTGATTTCTAACGATTTCAGAATGTGCCGGCAGCGGTGGCAGCGGCAGCGCCTGGTCGTCCTGCCCGCCGCCCGTCGGCAGCTCGCCGAACACGAACACGCCGCGCCTCGGCGGCGTCGAGATCTCCACCGCCTGCGGCAGCTTCTGATGCAGATAGGGCAACGCCGCGATCGCAGCGGACTGCTGCATCGCCGCCGCCTCGCCCGTCGCCAGCACCGGCTCGTCACGCTCCTCGCCCGTGTCCGGGTTGCGCACGCGCACCGTCACCAGCTTGCCCTCGTGGAACTTGTAGAGCCCGAGCTGCTGCGCAAGCTCCGCCGGCGTCCGGCTCCACATCTCGGCGAGGAACACCAGCGGCGAGCGATAACGCGACAGCATGTGCCGCCGCCATTCCTCGGTCGACCGGTTGCGCGCGCCCTTCGGCCGGCCCGCGCGCCCGGTCCTCGGCGCGTCGGGCATCGGCAGCGGCGCATCGTCCGCGTCCGCGAACGCGTCGATCTGCTCCTCGCCTCCGCCCAGCCCGAGATCGCCGAAGCCGCCGAGCAACTCGACCGCCGTCGCCATCCCGTTTTCGCCGCCCGACCCGGCCATGCCGAATATCACCCCAATATTTTATTGGCCCTGGAACGCCTGGAACGGTGCCGACTTCACCGTTCCGCCTGCCGTTCCACTCTCAACACACTGACAGAACTCACTAATCTCTCTTTTTGGAACGATGGAACGGTGGAACGGTGCGTTCTCTCGTATGCATGCACGCGCGCGGTTCTTATCCGCGCGCACGCGCGCGTATGAGGCTATTTCGCGGTTCCACCGTTCCACCGTTCCATTTTCAATGATGTCCTATTGTTTTCAGCCACTTGCCTGTGGAACGGTCCCCGGAACGCCTACCCCCGACCCGTTCCACCCGCGCAAAAATTCCGCGCGAAACTTTCTCACGAGCTTAAGGGTCGGGGAGGGAGGGGGGACCCATGGAAGACGCGGGTCGGGGATCTGGCGGTTCGTCGTCCGTCATCATCCCGCCGGGGCCGTAGAGCGCGCTCAATTTGATGAGCGTGCACTTGGCCTTACGCCCGTTGATGCGCGTCTGATCGACCTCATACACGTCGCCCCGCGGCGCCTGCCGCAGCGCGCCGGCCCACATGCTGGCCCCCGGCTCGCCCTGCCACTTGGTGCCGTCGAACAGGCGCCGAAGCGCAGGGTCCTGATTCGGCACCGCCAGCCAGTCGCCGTCGCGCCCGCCCTTGCGGACGAAGCCGAGCCCGGCGGCCGACAGCTCGCGCCTGAGCGCCACGATGTCGCTGTGGTGCGAGCCGTCCTCCTTCTCCCACACGGCCTCGAGCATCTGCCCCACGGTCTTCCTGGTGCCGTTGCGCCAGGCCTCCACCGGCACACCGAGCATGTAGTCGAGGCACCCGCGCCAATTCTCAGCCGCGTCCTCGAACTCGATCATGCTTGCGATCGCGAGCAGCTCGCCCCACGGCCGCATGTCTCCGTCGTCGGGCGCCATCAGGCTCTCTTCCTTGAACCCGTCGTGCTCGATCAAGTCGGCGCAGGCCAAGAGCGTGCCGAACGTGTCGCAGCCACGCGCGTCCATCCCGTGCGCCTGCAGATGATCGCGGTACGCCTTGAGCGTCGCAGGGAACCGCTCCCACTGGTCGATCACGCGGCGCAGGATCTGCCGCCCGATCATCTCGAGCGCGCCGTCGGAGGGTGGCTCATACCTCGCCCCCGGCGGCAGCTTCTGCAGCCGGAGCAGCGCGAGCCGCGAGAGGTCCTGCGGCTCGAGCGGCGGCGTGTTGATCGACGAGAACAGGAACGCGCTGCGCAACATAAACTGCACGCCCTGGTGCCGGTCGCCGCCACGATCCAGCTTGCCGCCCGAATAGGCCGCGCGCGCGAGCTCGAGCACGGCCTTCGCCTTGCGGCTGTCCGCCTTGCCCTCGAACTCGTCGATCGCCACGGGCAAGCAATCCTGACCGAGCTGCTGATAGATGCCGGCCGCCGTGGTGTCATCGCTGTGGATCAGCCAGCTTCCGAACAGTTTTTTTAAGAGCTTCTGCATCTCCGATTTGCCGACGCCCTTGTCGCCCACCATGTAGATCACCGGCCGCTGATCGAGCGCGGCGCCCAGATAGGCCGCGCCGATCCACCCCATCAGCAGGTGCGCATCGACGCGCCCGCGCGCCCAGTTCCATCTCTCGAGCAGCGGGCGCAGGAATTTTGCGGGATTTTGTCTCTCGTCGATGGGTCCGGGGTCGGGGCGGGGGATGGCGGGGCGCGCCGGATAGACGAGCTCGTCGAGCATGCCGGGCGGCTGGTTCTGTTGCTTCGCCGGCAGCCGCGGCAGCACCACCTTGTGGCCGCAGTGGATCACGAGATCGCCGCCGGGCCCGCGCCAGGTGCCGCGGCCGCGCACGCGCTCCTGCGCATGCCACGGCCCGAGCGGCGCGCACGCCTGGATCATGGCGTCGCGCACATCCTCATTCTTCCAGCCGTCGATTTTGAAGATCGGGCTACCGTCGTCGTTCTCGCCCACCTTCTTGCGTTTCGGCCACGCCCACTTGAGGTAGTCGAGCCGGCCTTTGAACAAGAGCGCCGTCTTGCCCTGGCCGAACGGATCCGTGTAGGCGCAGAGCTGCCCCTGCGGGTCGAGCAGCCACAGCACGTCGCCGTCGAAACCGAGCGGGATCACCGGGCAATCGGGCGGCAGGCCGAGCGCATCCGGCTCCCACTTGCCCGGCAGCATGCCGTTGCGCGGCTGGCCCGGCTCCGGGTCGTCGCGGAACAGCTCCGGCATCGGCTCGGCGTTGTCGATCGCCGAGCGCACCGCCGCCACGTTGGGCGTCGGTTTCTTGTCTGATTGAGCCCCCACTCAAGTTTCCTTTCTTGCTCCGCCTGCCCCCCTGTAGCCACGTATCTAGGTCCTTCAGTCTCCGGAGGCGGAGGAAGGACATGCGGCGTCGCGCTCGACGCGCGACAACATTTTTCGAAGTGTGGCGTCGAACGTCTCCACCGCGACGGCGACTGCAACGTCGCCATCCCATGTCGGGTCGAATGCCGCGCCGCCGCTCGCGAAGTGAAACAAATCCTCGCTCGAGGCTCCGGGATGTCGCTCCACAAAACGAGCGAGGTCCTCGATCGCGAGGCCAGCGCTGAGCCGCCAATACCAACCGCGCCGGCCGCGGCCAACATTGCGAAACGCGGCTTCAGCCGCGGCCGCCGCGACGACGACGGCTTCGTTGCGGTTCATGTCGACATGTCCTTCCGCTTCGGCGACGGCGTTGCGCGCCCTTCGCTCGCATCGCGCAGCGCGATCTGAATGCCCGAAATCAAGCGCACGCGCGCCATGTCGGATCGTTCGACCAGGTCGGCGCAGAACCGCTCATAGAGCTGCGTTGCGAGCTCGAGGCGGTCGCTGCAGGTCGACATGTCGAGTGCGGGCTTGTCGGTCCTCGTCATCGCTCTTGCCTCGCATGCGCTGCCGTGATCGCGCGCGAAATCAAGAGGGGTCTCCCGGCGGCGAATTCTCGCCGGTCGGCGCGGGCCCCGGATCGACGGTCACGCCCAGCTCTGCCAGCTCGGCGATGACGCCAGCGCGCCGCGCGCTCATTTCGTCGTTCACGACCCGCTTCAATGCTTCGAAGACGCGCTCCTGCTCTCCGATCCGAAAGCCCCACAGCAACGTGTCGGCAATGTCCGATCGAGTTCGAACGGTGCCAACGCTCAGGCCGTGCGCGTCGCGCAACCTTGCGATGAGGGCATCGATTTGGTGCAGCTCTGCCTGCAACCCACCCACGCGGCCGTAATCCTTGAGCTTCATCTTCACCCTCCATCGATTGGCTGTTGCGGCTGGCGCCGCCGCTTCTCGTTTGCGGCGGTCTTGAGCCTTGCGAGCGCCATGATCGTGGGCTTTAGCTCCGCCTCGGCCGCGTCGTAATCGAGCCCGTAGCGGCCGCCGAGATGTGGGATCATTGCGCGTGGGATCGCGGTCCAGTTGGACGGGTCCGTGTTCAGCCGGTTGCCGTCGACGCACTTGAGGCACATGCCGGCGGGGAGCGGCCCGTTCTGCTTTTCCCACAGGTGGCGGTGCTTCAGAACGTATCGCCGCTCGAAACCCGTATGCGGATTGACCTGGTCGACGCTGATCTCGACATAGCCGTCCTTGGAGACGCGTTCGTGCCCAAGATACTTGGTGTTGTGCGGCAGCTGCCCCTTCCGGAACTGCGTGCGGCGCGCATTCGGATGCCGGCCGCCGGTGCCCGGCGCGCACGTTTTCCCCTTGTTCGCCGGCGCGTGGCCCGGCTCGTACCGGCCGGTGCGTCCTGTCAGCCAGCCCTTGCGCTTACAGAGCGCGTTGAAGTTCTGCAACGTGAGATCCTGCCGTCCGAACGCCGCGACGAAAGCGGCATGCGTCTCTCGCCGATCGCGCTGTGCACGCGCCTCGATCCACGAAAGCTCTTCGGCACTATAGGTGATGCGGCGCCCCTTCATTCCGATGGCCTCCGCTCGATCATCGGGAGGTGTCGGGCGATGTATTCGCCGTGATCGGCCACCAGTTTCGCCGCCTTGAGCCCTAGATCGGCATTCTGCACGATCTGCGCGCTCACCGAGACGATGGCTTCCGTGCGCTTCACTTCGCTCTCGATCTGCTCTGGTGTGAGGTTTTCGTCTCCCAGGCGTTCGATCTGCGCGAACAAATGATTGTTGAGATCGCTGAGCTTGTTCTTCATGCAAGTGTCCCCTTTTTCCATCGCTAGCTGTCCTGGTGTACGGGCGCGGATGCGGCGAGCGGAGCGAAGCCGTGGGCATCCGAAGCGCCAGAGCGAAGAGCGTCATTGGCATCCTTCCCGATCGCGCTCTTGACGATCGAGACGCGCGCGCCCTGCGCCTGCAGGGCCGCGACGCCGCGTTTGAACTGCGCCGCCGCCTGCGGCTTCGACCAATCGTTGTCGCGCCAGACCATCACCTGGTCGACGCACGGCGGCAGTTTGATGTTGCCGAGATTGGCGAGCGAGCCGACGGCCCACGTGCGAAGATCCGGCGCCGACATCACGCTCGAAAGCCCGTCCTCCACGCCTTCGCAGAGCACCAGCGTTTCCATCTCGCCGTGCTTTTCCGCCCACGCGTTCGCGTCCGCGATCGAGCGGTTGCTCGCGCCCCGCCAGAGCCGGATCGCGGCCCCCTTGAAGCCGGGCCAGATGTTGCGTTCGTTCGCGTCCTCGAGCTCACCCTTCGAATTCAGCACCGGCGGCAGCGGCGCCTTGCCCGAGCCGTCGAGCGCGAGAAACGTGAAGTGCAGCGCGGCGACGTCGCCGGCGTCGTCGGTGAAGCACGCGAGGAGCACCGGCCAGCGTGTGTTCGTATCCGTGTGGCGCCGCTCCGGCAGCCAGCCGAGGCACCCGGGCACGCGCCCGAGCACGCCGAAATCGATCCCGCGCGAGGCGAGGTAGCGATGCGCGGGGCTGCCGAGGAAGGCCGGCTTGATCGCGTCCAGGTAGATCGCCTTCGCCGTCTTGCGCGCCGCTTTGAGCTTTTGCGCATCCTCCACGCTCGCCGCCACCGCGCGCTTTTCGGCTTCGCGGCTCGCGCGCTCACGCTGTTCCGGCGTCATCGTGCCGAGGCCGAGGAACTCGCGCGCCCACGCGAACGCGTCGCGATAGGCCTTTGTCGAGCCGAACTTGACGTAGCCGATCAGGCTGATCGGGTCGCCGCTCTCGCCGCACGCCGCATCCACCCAAATGCCCGCCATGCCGCCCGTGAGCGTCACCCACATGCCGCCGATCTTGGTGTCGTGCGCGCGGGAACGGCACAGCCAGTAAGTGCCCGAGCGCCGCCCCTCGAGCTTGAGCGCGCGCACCAGGCCGGGCATGTCCTGGCACAAGAGTGCTTTTATGTTTTCGCTGTTGTTTTTCGCGCTCACGGCCTATCGGCCTCCGCTGGGGCGCGGCACTTGCCGCGGGTCGCCTTGCTCCGGAGCGCCTGCGGCGCTGCGGGTTTGCGTACTACCGAACGGGAATGACGATCGGCATCGGAGTGATAGCTGTCGTGCGGTTCACCTCGCGCCAGATAGCGACGCATTCGTACTGTTTCCGCTCTTGCAGGCATTCCGCCATGAACTGGCGCTCGCCCCGGTATGACGACACCATCCCCACTCCGAAAAGCAGTACGGCGCTGACGGCAGCCACCACGGCGGAGGAAACAACAAGCTTTGCGCTGTCGCTGGCCATCCCGACAAAAATGCACGCCACACCGCCAAGGAGCCCGACCAAGGAGGCGAAAAATAGAAAGTTGAGCATGAGAACCCCCGTTCCGTTGTGGAGTGAGGCCGGCAGCGCGCCGCCGGCCCCGTTTACGCTTCGCCTCGCGGCGACGTCACAGTCACGCCGCTCGCGGCGGGTGCGTATTCGGATCGGTGGGGTCGGGGGCCTTGTAGAGCCGCGCTCGCACCGCGCAGTCCTTCGCCTCGAGCAGCTTTCGGAGCGCCACGGTGCGCTCCGGATTGCGAGGCAGGATCGCGCAGATCTCATACGCGAGCTGCGCGAACGATCCCGAGATCGAGGCGAGATGCGGCGGCAAATGCGCGAACTCGAAAAACTGCAGCATCGGATCGGCCGGCGGCGCCGAGCCTGTATCCACCTCGCTCGCGCCCATTTGAGCATCCGCGCCTGGTGCCATCTGCGTCTGCATCTGCGTCATACGAACTTCTCCTTTTTCGCCAGCCATTCCGGCATGAACACAACGGCGCGCCCCTGGCGGTCGAGCGGGCTGATGTGGATCGATTTGCGCGGCAGCCAGGCTTCGTGGCCGGCGCCGTCGTTGAACAGCACGCCCTTTGCCGTCTCGCGCAGGATCATGCCGGCCACCTCGTATTTGCCGGCCTCCGGCCCGTCGACGTGCGCGGCATGCTTGAAGGCCATTGTTTCTCCCCAGGCCCTTCGGATGCCCACTTCGCATCCGGGCCCGGGGCCCCTGGTCAAATGTCCAAGAATTCGGGAATGGGTGCCGCGCAGGCCTTGTCGATCCGCGCGATCACGTGCTCGTCGGTTTCGCCCGGGCCCATCTCGAGCGGGACGAGGCGATGCTCGCCGCGTTTATTGACGAACGACAGCCGCTTGCCGCGGTTTTCGATCGTGTAATGCGTCCAGCCGATGCCGAGCTCGGCGAGCGTCTTCTTCACGACCTCAGCGTCGAGTGTCCGCGCCATTATTCGGCCTCCGCGAGCTGGTCGGCGGCTTCCGCGGCGGCCGCGCGATCGAGACGCTCGATCTCAGCAATGATCAGCGCGCCGGCGCGCACTAGGTTTTCGCGTGGGCCCTTCGGCTTCCACCATTTGTGCGCCCATGGCCACAGGCTCGGAGGGCCGGCAGTTTCGCTCTTGCGATTGAGTACGTCTTTCGACATGCCGTCGTGCAGCATCTGCACCCAGACGAGCGCATTCGTGAGGTAGCAGATCCCCGCTTTGACAAGCTCACCGCGCACGTAGCCGTCATCTCCCGCGCGCGAATTTCCTTCGACGACGACTTGCCTCTTGCGTTCGCGCAGCAGCTCGTCGGCAACGGCATCGGCACCGATTTTTTCGTCCATCTTCGTCCCCCGTTGCTGTCTCGTGTACGGGCCCGGATGCGCAGTGGGCATCCGAAGGGCCAAACAAAAAAGCTATCCGGCCACCGCGCGAGGCGCGGTGGTCCGGATAGCGAAATCGTAGTAGTGCAGGTGCTCGCCGATGGCGGTCTGCGGCACGTCGGCGAGTTCGGAGAGCAGCGCGTGGAACGCGGCCGCGCTCATGCGCCGCTGGCCGGCCCACGCGGCGTAACACGCGTACATATCGTCGGCCGGCACCAGCGCGCCCGGCACCGCCTCGAGGCGCGCGGCCTTGAAGGTCAGGAGCTGGTCGAGACGGCGGTTCGACTGCGCGCGATCGACCGGCGGCCCGGTCAGCAGCGGCGGCAGGATCTCGGCCTGGCGCGGTTGCGCCTGGTGCGGCTGCGGGTGGGCAGCTGAAGCACCGCTAGGAGAGCCATCCGAAGGGCCAGAAAGAGACGCATCCGCGCGCGGCGTCGGCGTTGCCCGCTCGGGCGTGCTGCCCGGCAGCCCGACATGAATGTTGATCGGCGCACCGTGCACGTTTCCAGACGGCGTCCGCGCGAACGGATCGAACACGGACGGCGGCGGCTCGCCCGTCAGCGGCGGCCGCGGCTCGATCTCATGCGGCGCCGGCGGCGTGCGCGGATGCTGCCCGCGGTTGAGCGCGGCCGTGAGCGCGGCGACGAGCCGATCCGTCTCCGCGTCCGAAGCATCGCCACGATGCGGTTGCGTCGGCCCGGATGCGGCGGAGCCGTGGGCATCCGAAGGGCCACCATAGAGAGCGACGAGCTCGTCGTGCAGCTGCTGCGCGCCGCCAGCGCCAAGCCGCTTCGGCCCCCAGTCGTATGTCTCAAACGGCGCGGGCGCGGAGCGGGCGCCTGAAGCGCCACTCAAAGAGCTGTTTCCCACCCCCGCCAGCGCGAAGCCGAAGTTGGCGAAAAATCCGATGAAGCTCGCGAGCGCCACCGTGAACCAGAACGTGATGTCGCGCGGGCTCCCGCCGAACAGCTTCTGCAGCACCATCACGTCGGGCGCCCCGCCGGCGACGGCGGGGCCGGTTTCGAGCTTGCCCATGGCGTCCTGGATCTCCCCGTCGAGGCGTGCCGCGTCGTCCCACGTCGCGATCTCGGCCTTCAGCTTGCGCGCCTGCGGCCCGTCGCCGTCAGGGAACTGGCGGCTTGTCTTCCTGAGCTCGAGATTGAGCTCGTGCTCGAGCGCGCCCTTGGCTTTCGTCGGCAGCTCGAGCGCCGCCCGCTGCGCGCGGAGCCGGGCTAGCGTCTCGCCGGCGAGCGACGAGCTCGTCGCCGCCACCTCGCGCCGTGCGCCGCGGTCGGCGAGCATGGTGCCGAGCGTCGCCCAGCAGGCCACCTGGCTCACGATCACACAGGCCGCGAGCGCGGCGGCCGGACCGGCACAGATCAGCGCGCCGAGACGGGCGTCCCGCTGTCCGCGCCACAGATCCTTGATCTTGATCGGCAGCCAGGCGGCGACGACGGCGAAGGCGAGCAGCACGCACGCCAGGCCGAAGCCGGCGCGGTTCCAGCCGTAGGCGAAGTTCATCGCCGCTTCGCACGCCCAGAACGCCGCGAATGCGGAGATGATCACCGGCCGCGCCTTGAACTCGTCGACCAGGTTGCCGCCCACCGCCATCGTCACGCTCCCATGAGCTCGAGCTCGGCCGCCGGCCGGAGCTGGATTTCCACCTCGTCGAGCGCGCGGTCGAAGGCCGCGTCCTCGCGCCGCTCTTCCACCTTCGCGAGCGCCTTGCGCACGGCGCGGGGATCGAGCCCGGAGGCGCGCGCCAGTGACTTGTTCGATCGCCCGCACACGGTCGCCGCGAGATAGAGCGCTTCCTGCCGTGCGGTGGCGGCGCGGGCCGCATCAGGCGGCGCAAGCCCGCGCGCCGAGAGCGCGACGGCGGCCTGCTCGGCCGGCGTCGGCGGACGCACGACATCGGCGACGGCAAGGCCGGCGCGTTCGGCGGCGATGGCAGCGGCGGCAAGAAAGGCGGCCCGGCTTGCGAGCCGGTCGGCGCGCGCGGCGAGGCGCTGAAAGGCGGATGGCATGTGTGCAGTCCCTCGGTTTGCGCGCGGTTGCGGCGAGCTCTTGCGAGCCGTGGGCAACTGAAGCGCGCCGAAAAAAGAGAACTCAGGGGACGCAACAAACCGCGGGAACCTTGGCGCGGATGCGTCCAAGCGGAGCTTGGCTCCGCCAAGACGTGGGCATCCGAAACGCCGCCAAAACGCGGAACAAAAACTCACGCAGACAGGCGCTCGCGGCGGGCGAGAGCCCGGCGCAGATGCCGCTCCTGTTTGTCGAGATGCCGCTCGAGCGCGGAGAGCACGCGCTCGACGGTATTATGCTGGGGGTTGGCTCCCGGCCTCCGCCAGCGCCAGACCGTGCTGTACTGCTCGCCCGCCCCCCGGCACACCTCGCACAGGCTCAGGCTGAGCTTGGAGGCTCGCGTTTCGATTGCATCTATGCGACGAATTAATTGCATGGACGCAATCTAAAGTTCGATTTGTGCAAACTGTCAAGCGCGCGGAAACATACTGCACTTCGCCGAAAGCGCCGCAAAGTTGATTCGCGGAAGCGAATTCAATGCGCGGGAGAGGCGAGGCTTGCTGGTGAACGCGGTCGATAACGAGGCGAAGCTCGTTCGCGAGTGGCTGTTGGGCGTAATGAAGCGAACCGGGAAGAGGCCGACACCGTTGGCGCGCGAGGCGGGGCTGTCCCCGTCGACGATCCTGCGCGCGCTCGACGAAACGAACCCGAGCTCCCTCGAGCGCCGCACGATCCGAAAAATTGTGGATAAGCACGGCGGGCCGGCGCCGACGTTTGCGGACGCGCAATTTTCCCCCGGCGGGTTCTCGGAGCCGGAGCTCACCACCGTTTATCTGGATACTCCGGTGTTCGCCGGCGCGACCCTGTCTCCGGATCAGTACGTCAAAGAGGTCAACTCGCGCGCGCTCGAATTGGCGGGCTGGCCGGCCGGCACGCAGGCCCTGTTCGACATGTCGGTCGAGCCGCAGCCTGGAGATGTCGTGGAGGCGCAGATTTACAATCACGTTCGCGGCACGGCCGAGACGATCCCGCGTCTCTTCGATCCGCCCTATATCGTTGCGCGCACTGCGGATCCGGACGTGAACCAGAAGCCGCAGCTCGTCGACGGCGTGAATGTGAAGATCATGGCCGTCGCGATCAAATCGCTTTGGGTTCGCGAGTGAGCGCTGCGCTCGAAGCTGCCGTAAAACTCGCACTCGCTCCCTTATTTGCGCTCGCGCTCATCGCCCTTCTCTTCGGTCCCTGCGCGCTTGTGCGCTGGATCAAATATCGCTTCGCGCCGCCGCACACTTGGCAGCGAGACCTCTGGACATGGTTGATGCTTTTCGCGGGCGCTTTGGGCGCATTCGCCGCACTGCACCTTGTCGCGTGGATGCATCGATAAAATTGCGCGTGCGCAATTTTTTATTTGCGCCGACGCAAACTTTATGATCAGCCTACCCCTGTCGCTGCACGAAGGCGGGGGTGCGACGGCCCGGAGCGCACGTGAACACGAGCGTCCCAAGGCTCCGGGCCAATTCCTCCTCTCCCTCGCTTCGTCATGCGGCGTTCGCGCCGGCCGCGCGGTTCCCCCGGGCCTGACCTTCCCGGCATCCCAATCGCGGCCGGCGCGGAATGATCTCCGCCAGAACGCGAGGTGCACGATGAAGCTCCGCACGATCACCGCCGACCAGTATCGCCTCGGCTCAGACGAGGAAGGCTACGACGAGGCCTTTCTCATCGAGCCGGCCACCGGAACCCAGTGGGAGCTGTGGGATGTCCGCAGCAACCTCGACGAGGACGGAAACGTCGTCCTCTACACCGCGCATCAGGCACCGATGCACGTGCGCCCCGATCATCAGATCTATGTCCGCTAGGGAGCGCGCGAAATGACCACAGCACCCGCGAGCATTGTCCCCGTTCCGACGCCGGCGAACGACACGCCGAAAGCCCACGTCGTGCCGAAGGCGCGCCCAGAGAATGTCATCCCGCTGCTGCGCTTCGACGTCGTGCCCCACTGGGGCTGGCGCGCTACGCACGGCCGTTTCACGTTCGAGATCGAGCGCATGTCGGCCGATCACGACCGCGAACGCTACCGCGCGTTCGTGCGCGTCAAAGGCACGTCGATGCCGATCGCGTCCCGCCCCTTCGGCGCACGCAAGAACGCGCAGGCCTACCTGCAGGCCGAGCTCGCCAAGCTCGAGGGGGGGGTATGATGGAAAAGCCTCTCACCGTCGATCTCCGGGGCGCGCCGCGCGCGGACGCCGTCGGCGTCTCCGCCTGCCACATCCCCGGCTGCACGTGCAATGACATCGCCGTCGTGCTCTTCGACCCCCTCGGCCGCCCGCTCTGCGCCGGCATGGTGACGCCCAAGGTCGCCCGCGACATCGCCGCGTCTCTGATCAAGGCGGCCACCCTGCACGAAGAACGCGCGCTCGCCCGCGCCAACAACTGCGCAGGGAGGGCTTAGCCTTGGCACACTCCATCGGTGACGGCCCGATCGTGGCCCACCTTCGCGGCGTGATGAACGACATCGCCCGCATCGTCGATCGCAGATTGAACGGCAAGGTGCGCCGCGAGCAGCGCACCGTCGGGTTCGTTCTCCTCGTTTTTCCGTTCAACGAGCACGAAGGCCGCTGCAACTACATCTCCAACGCCAGCCGAGACGACATCGTCGTCCTGCTGAAAGAGCAGCTTCGCCGGTTCGAAGGCCAGCCCGAAACGCAAGGGAGGGCGTGATGGCCAAACAACGCTCCCCCTGGCGCAGGCATCCCGGCTGCGGGAAAAGCGACGTCTCGCACCGCGCGGCAATCGGCCCTTTCAGTTGCACGATCCAGCGCGGCGGCATCTACACGTGGCGGCTGATCATCGTAGAGCCGACCAAGACCGCGCTTCCCAAACTTGTTGCCGAGCAGAGCTTCTGGAAGCTCTCCGAGGCCAAGGCCTGGGCGGTTCAATTCGCAACCGAGACGGCGATGGTGCAGGCGCAGCCAGGCGCCAAAGGCGCCCGGCGGAAGTCCGCCGCCCCCGCGGAGGCGCCTGCGGCGCCGGGAGCGAAAACATGACAATGAGAGCGCTCACCCTCCCCGAAGTCGCAGCCGGCCTCGGTCGCTCGGCGGAGTGGCTGTCCGCTCACTGGCGGCGCCTGGTCGCCGAGAAGAAGCTCCCGCCGCCGCTGATCGAGCGCGGCGGGCCCACGTGGGATGCCGCACAGCTCTACGCGATGCTCGACAAGCATCTGCCCGCGGCCGTGCGCGCCAACGCGGCCGCGATCCGCGCCGCGTTCGATGCCGCCCACGCGAGCCCCCGCGACGCGCTCCACACCGACGAGCTCGCCGAGTGGCGCGCCCGTCTCGACAAGCGCTTCGGTGAACATGGCGCGGTTGGCACTGGGCAACCGAAGCGCCCAGCAGAGAAAGAACGCGCATGATGGAGTGGCTCGCCGGTTCGGACTGCCCGTCCCGCCTCACGGTCGGGATCTACATCGCCTGCAACATCGCGCTCATCGCGTTGTTGCTCATCGCGCTGCGCGTGCTGCACGACCTGCGCGCAAAGCTTGAAAAGAGGGAGGGAAATTCGGGATGACGGAAAAATACGCACCCTGCCGCGACGGCATCCACGTCTGCGCGATCAGCTGGGAAAACCCGCTCGATCCGGAGTTCGCGACGTTCGCGAATGTCGCCGGCGTCAGCGCCGCGATGTTCGATCAGCTCGAGAGCGCCTTTAGGCTGCCCGACGACGAGGATCCCGATCTCATTGTCGACTTCGTCGTCGACGGCGACATCATCCGCGACTTCGGCATCCGCCACCAGCAAGCCGTGGCGTTGCTCGGCACCGCAAAGCTCAGCGTCGAAGACGGGGTTGCACCCCTACCGGAGAAGGGGGGGTGCGTCGTGAACATCTATATTCCCGACGAAGGTGCCGCGCGCGCGGCATTTGCAGCCCACAAGGCGGACGCCATAGCCAAAGGCGAGAAGGTGTTCAGCCGCCGCCGCGTAATCGCAATTGCCGATCTGTTTGGCGTGAAGCCCATGGCCATGGTTTGGTGGCTCGAAAAGCGCGGGCTGATGCGCCGCGGCAGCTACGCGTGGTTCAAGGCAAACGGCGGCATAACCTACGACGACGTCGTTCAATGCCGCGTTGATCGCGAAGCAAGCCGCCCCACCCCATCTGTCTCTGGAGGGGGCGAGAAGAATGGCTGATCTCCTCAAAAGCTATCAGCGGACCATTTCCGAACTCGCGTTCGAAGTTGGCTGGCTGAAGCAGTCGATGAAAGAGGCGGCGGACAGAATCCGGACCCAAAATCCCAAGGTAGCCGACTACCTGACCGAAGCGCGCGAGGAATCCGAGGCGCGGTCCAAATCCAAGGATCGCTGCATTCCCCGCCCTATCGCTCCTACTGACGGAGGCGGGTCATGAGCTCTCTCACCCAACGCCTCCGCGCGCTGCCCGGCTACCTGCCGGCCTTCCTGCGCCGGCAGCCGGAGCTCGTCGACGCCGAGTTCGAGATGCGCAAGGCCTGCGAGATCGCCCGCGCGCTCCGCCCGCTCGATCCCACGAGCCGCATTCGCGTTCTCAAGCACGCCTGGGCGATCGAGCAGGACAATCAACAGCGTATCGCCGCGTTCTACGGCGAGGACATCCCCGCCGCCGCCCGCATCGACGATTCGCACTACGCGTGATCTAGTGCGCGGATGCGCGCGCACAGGGAAAGGACCCATGACGCAAGCCTATCCGCTCGCCTGGCCCGACGGCTGGCCCCGTACGCCGGAGCAGAAGCGCCGTCGCAATTCTCCGTTCAAGGTCGAAAGCAACAAATGCCGCGAGGATCTCATGTTCGAGCTGCGTCTGCTCGGCGCTCAGAACGTCCTCGTCTCGAGTGACATCCCGATCCGCGTTGACGGGACGCCCTACGCTGACGCCGCGCGCCGCATCATCCGCAATCCCGGCGTGGCCGTCTACTTCACCCCGAACGGAAAGCAGATGGTGATGGCGCGCGACAAGTATGAGCGCGTCGAGGATAACCTGCGCTCGATCGGTCTCGCGATCGAGGCAATACGCGCCGTTGAGCGCCACGGCGGTGCGGCGATGATGGAACGTGCCTTCGCCGGTTTCGCAGCCCTTCCGGCGCCGCGCTCGCCGTTCGAGATCCTCGGCGTCTCGCCGTCGGCGAGCATCGCGGACATCGAGCGCGCGTTCCGCGCGGCCGCGCGCAAGGCCCACCCCGACGCCGGCGGCTCCACAGCCGCCATGGCCGAACTCAACGCCGCCCGCGACGCGGCACTCAGACAGGCGAGGGGAGCATGACCGGACCGACCATCGGCGGGTTGACCCGCGACCAGATCGTTGAGCTGATGAACGCACGCCTCGGCCCGCCGATAATCGGCGAGCGCCACGAAAGCTATCTTTTGCGAGCGGTGCGCACGATGTTCGAAGTGACATCAGACGTACTCATTGCCGCAGCCGCGAAGCGGCTCCGGAGCCAACGGCGACCGGCGAAAGTTCGCCGCCCTGTCCGGAGGCCGACCAGGCCGTGAGGACCAAAAAATGAGCAACCAGTGGCCCCGATACCTCAAATGGCGCGACGGCCGCCCGCGGTGGGAGCCGGGGCCGAAGCTGCGCCACGCCGGGTTCAACGGCCGCGATCTGAAAGACGCGCACGGCCAATGGCTGTCGAAGGGCGCCGCGGTCGAAGCCGCCGACGCCATCAACGCCGAGGTCGACGAGTGGGTCGCGACGGGCGAGAAGCGCCTGCGCGAGCCCGTCCCTAAGACGCATCCGCGCTCGCTGCAGGCGCTCTATGACCGCTTCACCGGCGGCGACGGCCCCGACGCTGACAGCAAGGCCTCGCCGAAGTGGCAGCGCCTGTCCGATAGCAGCAAAATCGACTACCGAAACAAGCTGCGGCTGTTCCTCTCTTACAAGATCGACGACGATAAGAAATTCGGCGACGTCGCCGTGCACGCGCTGCAGCCGCATCATCTTTACAATTTGTGGGAGGAGATGCACGGCGAGCGCGGCCACTCCATGGCCAACGGCACCATCCGCGTCGTTTCGTCGATGCTCTCGCACATGCGCCGCATCGGCTGGCGCAACGACAATCCCGCGCGCAATATCGGCATGGACGGCGTGGCGCCGCGCGTCGTCGTGTGGAGCCCGAGCGAGATCGCGCACTTGGTCAAGACGGCCGATGAGCTCGGCCACCATTCGGTGGCCGATGCCGTCGTCCTCGCGCTGCATACGGTGCAGCGGCGTGGCGACGTGCTCGCCCTCGAGATGCCGGCCATCGCCGGCGAGCGCAGCGTCTTCCGCCAATCGAAGACCAAGGCGCGCGTCTCGGTCCCCTACACACCGCCGCTCGCCGAGCGCATCACCGCGATCCGGCAGCGTCGCCGGCAGGGAAAAGTGATCGAGCTCGAGGCCCCCGGACAGCTCGTCATCCTCGACGAGAAGGGCCGCGCCTACGAGGGCGACGCCGGCGGCGAGCGGTTCGGCGTGGCCTTCCGCGAGGTGCGCGCCGCGGCCGCGGCCGCCAAGGACGACGCCGGCGCGCTCATGTTTCCGGACATCGCGGGAAAGCAGTTCATGGACCTGCGCGACACCGGCATCACGCGCCTCGCGCTCGCAGGGTGCACCGTGCCGGAGATCCGCGCCATCTCCGGGCACACGATGACCACGATCCACGAGGTCCTGAAGCACTACCTGGCGCTCGACGACCGCATGGCGGACGCCGCGATCGGCAAGCTCAAGGTCTGGATGGCAGAGGAGGGGATCGCGATATGAGCGATTTTGGAGCAGGGATCATTGTTGGCTTTGCGAGCGGCTTCCTGACTGCCTACATTCTTTTCGGCTGACGCCCGTCCGACCGAGCCCCGGAAACCACCCGCGATCGCCCCACCGTCCGACTGGTAACCGCTTGAAACGTCAGAGACCGGCTAGAATTTTCAATCTGAAAAGACGGGTTCGACTCCCGTAGGGACCGCCATTTTATGGCTCACGCGCCCGTGGGCACGCCGCGTGGACGGCGCTCGCGCCTCTTGACATTGCGGGCGGGGGATCTAGCTTCCCGAGATCATGACTGCGACCTTCCATCTCTTTGCGGAGGCACGGCGTCACAAAGCCGGGCAGTAGCCCGGACGCGCTTCGCTCGCGTCCGGGATCAGCGAACACATCCGTAAATCTCTGGCTGCTTGCGCTCGTTCTCTAGGAACGGGTTGATCGTTCGCTCCCGCATAGGGCAGAGCGCGACATGCCGCTGTTCTGTGACATGGAAAATCGCCGTGGCTCCTCACTCGTCTCCCGCCACCCAAAGGGACTTCATCAAACGCCTGCGCTTCACGCTTCATCAAGCCCACAGGAAGACCGATCGCTTCATTCGCATGTTCCATCGCGCGAAGGACGAGGCCATTAAACCGCGTCTGTTCGAGCTGGCCGTGCAGAACGATCGGCTTGCGGCCGAAGCGGCCGCAAAGCTGAAGGACGCGCTCGCCAACGATCGCTGAGACTAAGACTAGACGCAGTGCGCCCGACCCGAGAGGGTCGGGCGCGTTCGTCGTGAGCGAACTGCGGCCGCTGCGGCCGTCGCACGTTTTTGGCTCGGCTCCGCATCGCGGAATTTTTTGCCTCAACAGCCGTAGCCGGTTCGGATGCCGGCTTGCGCGATACTCCGAAACGGGCCCGACGTCGATCTGCCGGGTTTGCAGTTTCCTCGCGCGGGATTGGCAATTCTTCGCAAATTTACGCCTTTCAAAGCGGACGGAAGAGGTTAGAGCGATCATCTCCTCGATAGAGAACGCTAGAGATGCGCACGCGGGCAGTCCTTCAATTGGTGAAATCTCCCGGCCGTGCCCTCTCGGCGGACGTTCCCGGCGGGGCAGGCGGATCGAGGCTGGGTGCCGAGCCGTTCTTCTGCGATCCCGAATGGCCGCGCGAGATGATGCGAAACCTTGCTGTTGGAAGGACACCGTGCATGACGCACAAAAAAAGCTACAGTGAACTCAGGTCGGAATTGCTGGCCCGCTATCCAACGGGCGCCACCAAAGGCGGCGTGAGCATCGACGACATCATCCAGCTCCGTCTGCAGAGCCCTTACGAATGCCATCTCGACGTTGCCCGCGCCATGGCGACCGTCATGCGCGCCGATATGGCGGCGTATGACGCGGATACGAGCAAGTTCACGCAGTCTCTCGGCTGCTGGTCCGGCTTCCATGCCCAGCAGATGATCAAGTCCGTCAAGCGTCTGCGGGGGACGACGAAAGGCGCGTACGTCTATCTGTCGGGTTGGATGGTTGCGGGCTTGCGCAACAGCTGGGGTCACCTGCCCGATCAATCCATGCACGAGAAGACGTCCGTCGTCGATCTGATCGAGGAGATCTACATTTCGCTCCGCCAGGCGGACGAGGTCGCTCTCAACGACCTGTTCAAGGAGCTCAAGGACGCCAAGCAAAAGGGTGCGTCCGGCAAGGCGGTCGACGAAATCATCGCGCGCATCGACGGCTTCGAAAGCCACGTCGTTCCGATTATCGCGGATATCGATGCCGGCTTCGGCAACGAGCACGCGACCTATCTTCTCGCCAAGGAGATGATCAAGGCCGGTGCCTGCTGTCTGCAGATCGAAAACCAGGTCTCGGATGCGAAGCAGTGCGGGCATCAGGACGGCAAGGTCACGGTTCCCCGCGAGGACTTTATCGAGAAGCTTCGGGCATGCCGCCTCGCGTTCGAAGAGCTGGGCGTCGACGACGGCGTGATCGTCGCGAGAACCGACAGCCTCGGCGCGAGCCTGACGCAGAAGATCCCGGTGAGCCAACGCCCCGGCGATTTGGCGTCGAGCTATACGAAATGGCTCAAGACAGAGCCGGTCACGGGCACCAACCCGCTGCGCGAAGGCGAGCTGGCTCTTTGGCAGGACGGCGCGCTGGTGCGTCCGGCTCGCATGCCGAACGGTCTCTTCTCGTTCCGCCAGGGCACGGGGCGGGCACGGGTCATCGAAGACTGTGTCGCCTCGCTCCGGGAAGGCGATGCCGACCTGATCTGGATCGAGACGGACACGCCGAACGTGGACGAGATCGCAAGCATGGTGGCCGAGATCCGCAAGGAGGTGCCGGACGCCAAGCTCGTCTACAACAACTCGCCCTCGTTCAACTGGACGCTGAACCTGCGCAAGCAGGTGCGGGCGCAATGGCTTGCGGACGGCAAGATTTCCGAGGCGGACTATCCGGATGGATCCGCGCTCATGTCGTCGGATTTCGACGCGAGCGAGCTTGGACGCGAGGCCGACGAGCGTCTGCGGAACTTCCAGGTGGACATCTCGGCGCGCGCAGGCGTCTTCCACAACCTGATCACGCTGCCGACCTTCCACCTCACCGCAAAGAGCACCGACGAGCTGTCGCACGGGTACTTCGGCGAGGACCGCATGCTGGCCTACGTGGCCACCGTACAGCGTGAGGAAATTCGCCGCGGCATTTCCGCGGTCCGCCATCAGCACGAGGTCGGCTCGGACCTCGGCGACACGTTCAAGGAGATGGTGGCCGGCGACCGCGCCCTCAAAGCGGGCGGAGCCCACAACACGATGAACCAGTTCGCGGCCGAGTGACGGCGACGCGATAGGGACTACGCTTTGTCTGCTCCGGCCGTGCACGCGCTGCACGGCCGGCGTTTTTTGTGCTTCCCTCAGAAAATTTCAGCCCGCGCGCTGCAGTCTGTCGGCTGATGGACAGGGGGCGGATGTCCAGGGCGCCGCCGGCATTCTCTGACGACGTCGTATGACGTCGGTCAAGTGGGGCCAGGCATGCCCATGTATGATGCGGAGACTGATCTGCCGATCTGTGGGCGCGTGCTTTCGCTGACATCGGGCGGCCGCCGCACTGACAGGAGGCGGTTTACGGACGACTTCGAAGGCCTGCCGGATTGTGACTGAACCGCAACACGATCTCCAGCTTGGCCAGGTGGATAATGAATAGCGCTTTGTCGAAGCCCATCCTTGTCCGTATCCCTGCACAGAGCAGCAGGGCAGCTTTCGTGCGCATCGTCGGTTTTCTCGTCCTCTTCGTGCTTCTGATCCGGGCCGCCGTTCCGGCCGGCTTCATGCTTGCGGCCGCGCAGGCGGACGCTGGCGGCGTGACCGTGGTGATCTGTACGGCGCACGGCGTGCAGCACGTTCCCCTTGAGACGGAGCAGCGCGAAGGTCTTCCCTCTGCGGATGATCTCGACTGCCCGTTTGCGGCGTCGGCGCTGCCGGCTCTGGCGAACGACCCGCCCGAGCTTGCAGCCGAGGTTCGCTATGCGGCCGTTGCCCATAAGCTCGCACGCGTTCAGTACAGCCTGACGCCTTTGCCGGGCGCTTCCTCGCCTCGGGGGCCTCCCGTTTCGGTCTGACGTCTTTCCCGCGAGAGCCGCCGGCTGCTCGCCTTCAGACCATCCAGGGAGTTCCCATCATGCTTTGCTCGCTTCACGGCGCGCGGACGAAGGCGTACTTGCTTTCGTCGGTTGCGATCCTTTCCGTATCGACGCTTTCCTCTGCCGTCGCTCAAGAAACCCTGCCGGAAATCGTCATCGAACAGCCAGGTGCTGTCCCGGGCGCAGCCCCAGCCGTGGGCGATATGGACGGCGGGGGCGAGAGCGGAGGGGCGATCCTTCCGCCGGTGCCCGGAGTTGGAACGACGGGGCTCGCCGTTCCACTCTCCGCTGCGCAGATCGATCGCGAGGAAATTCAGTCGCGGGTTTCTCGGACGAGCGACAGCGCCGAGCTGCTTCGCGGATCGCCGGGCGTCAGCATCTTCCAGGCCGGCGGCGTTTCGGGGCTTCCGGCCATCAACGGGCTCAACGGCGATCGCGTCAAAGTGCTCCTCAACGGCATGGTGGTTTCGTCGGCGTGCGCCAACCAGATGAACCCGCCGCTCTCGTATGCCGATCCCTCGCAGATCGCCTATGTCGAGGTTCTTTCGGGGGTCACGCCGGTCTCGAAGGGCGGCGACAGTCTCGGCGGGACGGTGATCGTCGAAACGCATCCGCCGCACTTCGCCGAGGCAGGCGAGGGCGTGCACACCTCCGGCAGCATCTCGGCCTTCTACCGCAGCAACGGCAACGGCGTAGGGACTGCAGCGACCGCTCATGCGGCGAGCGACAACGTCAGTGTGACCTATTCCGGCGCGTGGACGCGCTCAGACAACTACGAGGACGGGCGCGGGCGCGACGTTCTCTCGTCGGAATATGAATCGCAGAACCATTCCGTGCAGGTCGCGGTGCGCAACGGCGGCGATCTCTTCATCGTGCAAGGCGGCGTGCAGTACATCCCTTACCAGGGATACGTGAACCAATCGATGGACATGGTCGAGAACAAGGGCTGGTTCCTGAACTCGCGGTATGTCGCGGACCTCGGCTGGGGCAAGATCGACGCGCGGGCGTTCTATCAGCGCACCCAGCACGAAATGAACTTCCTCAAGGACAAGCTGCCAGGCGACATGCCGATGCTGACAGACGGCCAGGACGCGGGCTATTCGCTCAAAGCGGAGATCCCGCTCTCGGAGCGGGACGTGCTGCGGATCGGAAACGAATTCCATCATCAGACGCTCGACGACTGGTGGCCGCCGGTCGCGGGCAGCATGATGATGGGGCCCGACACCTATTGGAACATCAACGACGGGACGCGCAATCGCCTCGGCACGTTCATCGAGTGGGAACGGCAGTGGGACAGGGCCTGGTCGACGCTGGTCGGCGTGCGCAACGACATGGTGTGGACGGATGCGGGAGATGTCGCGCCCTACAGCACAAATCCCTGCATGATGATGATGGGCATGATGTGCATGATGCCCAATCCGGACGCGGCCGCCGCACTTGCCTTCAATGCGGGAGACAGATCGCGGACGGACACCAATTTCGACATGACCGCGCTGGCGCGCTACGCGCCGACGCTCTCGGAGGGCTACGAGTTCGGATACGCCCGCAAGACCCGCTCGCCCAATCTCTACGAGCGCTACACGTGGGGTGTCGGCTCGATGGCGATGCGCATGATCGGCTGGTTCGGCGATCTCAACGGCTATGTCGGCAATCCGGATCTCGATCCCGAGGTTGCGCACACCGTCAGTGTGACGGCGGGCTGGAGCAGCGGTGCACACAAGGACTGGGAGCTGAAGGTCACGCCGTACTACACGTTCGTGGAGGACTATATCGGGGTGCGGTTGTGGCGGTCTGCGGGCGACACGCGCTTTCTCCAGTTCGCCAATCACGACGCCGAACTCTACGGCGTGAACGTGTCGGGCAGCCTTCTTCTCGCGGAGACCGAAGTGTTCGGCCGCTTCGCGCTGACCGGATCGGCGGGATATGTGCACGGCGAGAACGCGGATACGGGCGTCAGCCTCTATCACATGATGCCGCTCAACGGCACGCTGGCGCTGACGCACACCTGGGGCGGGTGGACGAGCGCCATCGAGATCTATGGCGTTGCGGGTAAGCACAACGTCGATACGGTTCGCAACGAGATGAAGACGGGGGGCTATGCTCTCGTCAATCTCGGCACCAGCTATGAATGGGACCGCTTCCGGCTCGATCTCGGCATTCGGAACGTGCTCGACACGTATTACGAAGATCCGCTCGGCGGGCACTATTACCACGCCGCGCCGCGTGACAACGTTCCGGGCATGGGGCGGTCGTTCAACGCCGGGCTGACGATGAAGTTCTAGCTTTGCGAAAAGATCGCGGCACCGCGCGCCTGGATATTTCCAGGCGTGCGGTTGTCTTTTCTATCGTTTTGCGCAGTGGGCTTGCCAGGGAGGTGGGCGAAGGCCTATTCGGTGGCGATCCACGACAATGGGCGCGCTGCGACGTCGCGCTCGTCCGCAGCAAGCGACCCCGAGATGACCGACACCCTCCACTGCGTGAAATGCCAATCGCCCTATGCCTACGAGGATCGGGGGCTGTTCATTTGTCCGGAGTGCACGCACGAGTGGTCCGCGGAGGGGACGGAGGACGATGCGGCCTCTGCGCTTTCGGACGAGGCGGTCGTCGTTCGCGATGCCAACGGCAGCGTGCTTGCCGACGGCGATACCGTGCTGGTGATCAAGGATCTCAAGATCAAAGGGTCGTCGAGCGTGGTCAAGGTCGGAACGAAGGTGAAGAACATTCGCCTCGTCGACGGCGATCACGACATCGACTGCAAAATTCCCGGCATCGGCCAGATGGGGCTGAAATCCGAGTTCGTGAAGAAGGTCGCGGACTGAGCATCTTTCCGCTGTCCACGCCGGGCCTCCTTCACGGGCACGGATATTTCTTTTCGAAGGCGTGGAGCATCACGAAGCTCGGCGTCATGTTCTTGACGTACGCTGCGCCATACTCGTCCACCATTCGCCGGTACTCGGCCTTATAGAGATCGACCAGCGCGCGCTCGTCGAACGTCTCGCCGTTCGGATCGCAGTAGAGGCGCGGCTTCTTTCCATGGAGCAGTCGGCTGTTGGCTATGGCCAGTCCCTTCTCGAGCCCCGCGACGAAAGCGTGGAGCCGTGGGGTCTCGCCGTCTGCCGGATTCTCGAGGGCCGCGTGCAGAGCCGCCGGGTCCGTGTAGACGTGCTCTGCGTCCGTCGTCGCCAGAGCGGCCCCACAGAAAGCCAGCCACGAAGCGAATGCCAAGATCAAACCGCGCACGATGCCCTCCACGGCCGATGACGCTAACCCCGTCTCACCCTAGAGCCGTTCCGATTTTGGTGGAAACGCGGAACGGCTCTAAGCTTTTGCTTTATCGTGCTTCTTGTCGGACACTTCGCGCTGCATGGCTTCGCCATGACCCGGTTCCCACTTTTCCGGAAGCACTCTAGGCGATTCCGCGCCGGGAGGCCCGGGCCACACCCGTCCGCCGACGGCGTCGGGGCGGTGCGAGGGGCCTGGGAGCGGAAATTTTGCCGGAGCTTACCAAGATGGCGCGTGAGCGAAGATGCCTCCTAGCGGCAGGTGCGAAAACCGGCTAGGCATCCGGGATCACGAGATCCCTGGCGACGGGCGCGGGCACCTCCATGTTGGCGGCCCGCACGTTGCCCCCATTCGAAAAGCGCTTCCCGATCATGACTTTCCCGTCCGTCCACGCCGCGCTCGGCCGCGCACTCGCCGCGCGCGGCTATTCCGCTCCGACCCCTGTCCAACTCGCGGTTCTGGAGGCGGATGCGACCGGCCACGACCTGCTCGTTTCGGCCCAGACCGGGTCCGGCAAGACGGTGGCCTTCGGGCTGGCCATTGCCCCGAAACTGCTCGGAGAGGCGGACAGGCTGCCCGAGGCGGCCGCGCCGCTGGCGCTCGTCATCGCGCCGACGCGCGAACTGGCCCTGCAGGTGCAACGCGAGCTCGCCTGGCTCTATGCCGATACGGGTGCGCGCGTCGTCACCTGCGTCGGGGGCATGGACGGGCGCGCCGAAGCGCGCGAGCTCGGGTTTGGCGCCCATATCGTCGTCGGCACGCCGGGGCGCCTGCGGGACCACCTCGAACGGCAGCGGCTCGATCTCGGCAAGCTCAAGGCCGTTGTGCTCGACGAAGCCGACGAGATGCTCGACCTCGGTTTCCGCGAGGACCTGGAGTTCATTCTCGACGCGACGCCGGAAGGCCGGCAGACGCTTCTCTTCTCCGCCACGATGCCACGTGGAATCGAGGCGCTGGCCCGCCGCTATCAGCGCGATGCCGTGCGCATCGAAACGCTGCGGCGCAACGAGCAGCATGCGGACATCGCGTATCACGCCATTCGCGTTGCGCCGGGCGAGATCGAGAACGCTGTCGTCAACGTGTTGCGCCTCCATGAGGCGCGCGCGACCATCGTATTCTGTGCGACCCGAGCATCGGTGAACCGCCTGCACGGCCGGTTGACCGAGCGGGGCTTTTCCGCCGTCGCGCTCTCGGGAGAGCTGACGCAGAACGAGCGCAGCCATGCGTTGCAGGCGTTGCGGGACGGACGCGCGCGCGTTCTCGTGGCAACCGACGTTGCGGCGCGGGGGCTCGATCTGCCTGATCTCGCGCTGGTCATTCACGCGGATCTTCCCAACGACGCGGAGACGCTGTTGCACCGCTCGGGCCGTACGGGCCGGGCCGGCAACAAGGGCATGTGCGTCCTCGTCGTGCCGTTCAACCGTCGGCGCAAGGCCGACACCTTGCTGGCCGCGGCCAAGCTCAAGGTGACGTGGAGCCCCGCGCCGACGGCGGAAGATATTCGCGCCCGGGATCGGGAGCGCTTTCTTGCCGAGAGCGTCTTTACGGATGCTGCGAGCGAGGAGGAAGCGGGCCTCGTCGCCGCCCTTCAGGCGCATCGCTCGGCCGACGAGATCGCGCTTGCGCTGGCGCGCATTCATTTTTCCCGACTGCCTGCGCCGGCAGACCTCGCAGAGGACCCCGGACCGCCGCGGCGCGACGATCGCGTGCGGCCAACGCGAGAGCGTTTCGAGCGGCCGCCTTCTCATCGCGGGCGTGATGGCGAGGATCGCTTCGCTCCGCCGCCGTCCGCCCGCGAGCCTCGTGCCCCGCGTCCGGCGCGCGATCACAATCGCGAGATGGTCTGGTTCCGCGTCGACATCGGCCGCGAGCGCAACGCGGATCCTCGCTGGCTGCTGCCGCTCATCTGCCGCGCCGGCAACGTGACGCGGTCGGAGATCGGATCCATCAAGATTTTCGATCGCGACTCGCGCTTCGAGGTCGCCGCCGAGTTCGCCGACAGTTTCGCGGAGGCCGCGCGCGGCATGAAGCCGAATGAGGGACGGATTTCCCGGCTCGGCGCCTCCGCACCGGTCGAGGCGCCGCGTACGGACGACGCGCGCGGGCCGCGGCCTCAGCGACCGGGCAAGACCTCGCGGCCGTCTTCGCCCGAGGGTGCGCGTTCATCCGAGGGTGCGCGCGCCGAGCGGCCGAAAAAGCCGTTCCGGGAGTGGGGTCGCGACCGGAGCGAAGGGAAGGGCGATACCGGGGACCGTAAGAGCGATGGACCGAAACGGGCGTTCAAAGGCGGCAAGCCTCACGCGCACGCACACGCTCGTCCTCACGCGCATGCGGGTGCGCCGAGGCCGAAGGCGGGACAGAAGCCCGTGTCCAAATATGCCCACAAGAAGAAACATCGCGCTGCGCCTCAGGGTTGAGGCCGGGCCGGGCTTCGCGTGCGAGCAGGCTTAGAGCCGTTCCGGAACGGCTCTAAGCTTTTTCTTGGTTGTGCTTCTTACTGCAAAGCCCGTTTCCACTTTTGCGGAAGCTCTCTACGACACCGCGATCTCCTGCTCGCGGAGCGCGCGCTCGATGGCGACGTGCAGATCGTTCATCACCGTCGAGCGGTGGGCGAGCTGCAACACGGAGGCCCGCACCTCGAACTCCAACGCGGAAGCGCCGAAGCCGGTGAAGAACACGCCGGGTGCCGGAGTGTCGAGGACGTGCGGCGTGGCCTTCACCGCATCGAGGATCGCCATCTGTGCTCTCAGCGTGTCGGTCCCGTAGCGTACGGATACCTTGAGCTTGACGCTCGTGATGCTGTCCGTGAGCGTCCAGTTGATGACCTTCTCGGTGATCAGCGATTTGTTGGGAATGATGATCTCGCGGTTTTCGCCGTCCGTCATGCTGGTCGCACGGATGTGGATGCGCGAAACGGTCCCGGTGAGATTGCCGATGGTGACGGTGTCTCCCACGCGGACGGGCCTCTCGAAGAGGATGATCAGGCCGGAGATGAAGTTGGCGACGATCTCCTGCAGGCCGAAGCCCACGCCGACGCCGAGCGCCGCCACGATCCATTGCACCTGGCTCCAGTCGAAGCCGATGCTGCGGAACGCGAACGCGATGCCGACGATCGCGATGAGGTAGCGGCTCACCGCGCCGACGGCGTAGCGCGTGCCCGCCTCCATGCGCAAGCGATGGAGGGCGGTGATCTCCAGCAGTCCCGGCAGGTTGCGTGCGGAGATGAAGGTGATGACGCCGATGGCGAGCGCGATCATCACGTTCGATACGGTGACGGGCATGCTGCGCGTCGCGCCGTCGACGGTGACGGTCTGCTGCCAGAGCGGCACGTCGAGCAAGGCCAGCGAGGGAAGCGCCTCGCGCCAGAAAATATACAAGGCGGCCGACAGCACCAGCAGCGTTGCGAGGCGCACGAAGTTGCGCGTCTGCTCGCTGATGGACGCGATGTCGATCTCGGGTTCCTCGGGGGGAATCGTAACGGCTTCACCCACCGCGTCACTCGCTTCCTGGGCGGCGGCTTGCGCGCGCGCCTTCTCGCGACGCTCGTAGGCGCGCCGAATTTCGAGACGGCGGCGGGTGACGAGCACTTGGCGCATCACCACGCTGTGGCCGATGAACGCCGCGAAAACGATGGCGGCCGTCAGGCCGAGCCCGTTCTGGATTTGAGACGCGCCGTCGTAGTAGCCGCCGAGCGCAAGCGCTGCGATGGCAAGCGGCGTCAGAACGATCAACCCGAACCACAGATACCGCGTGGCCCAGATCGTATTGCCGGGGAGAAGGCGCTCGGCGAAGATGCCGTGGCGGGGATGAAGCGTGCGCCAGAGGAAGATCGCGAGGGCTATCCCGCCCGCCAGGAACGCCATGCGCCCGAGCCCGTCGCGTAGATATTGCGCGCTGCTCGCATGGATCATGCCGAGGATCAGCGCAACGGGGATGAGCGCGAACTTCAGCCAGACGACATTAGTCCACAGAAGGCTCCGCGCGCGCTCGGCCCAGCCGAAGTGCGTCGAGAAGAGGCCGTGCTCCACGCTGACGAACTGAACGAACCTGAGGAACGTGACGAGCGAGGCGACGGCGAGCAGGCCGGTGCCGACGCCTGCGGTGAACTCCGCGGTCTGCGGCGGCTGGGTCAGCAGCCACCCGGCGTAGCCGAAGAGGATCGGAGACCGGAGCGCCAGCAGCGCGGATATGACGAGCGCTTCCGGCGTGCGCCAGTAGTTGTCCGTCGAGTAGCGCCCCACTTTGTCGGCAATTCTCTTGAGGCGTCTGAACAGGCGGCCGGAGAAGGCGAGCAGTGCGCCGAACACGGCGAATACGATGAGCGAGAGAAGCGGACGCTCGAGCGCGCGTTCGACGAGCGTCAGGCCCGCGGCTTTCCAGGCTTCGACATTGCCGAGCCAGGTGAAGCTCCGCCCCACCTGCGCGAGCCAGCCTGCGCCGATGGGCTCCGCGGTCGGGAGCCAGAGGAGACGGCTGTTCAGAAGCGAGTTGAGCTGGTTGGTTTGGCTCAGCAGGTCGCGCTCGGCGGCGTTCATCTCGGCAAGCTGCGCGATCCGTGTCGCCAGCGTATCTTGCAGGCTGGTGTAGAGGTCCCTGCGCGTGACCACGAGCTTTTCAAGCGCTGGCCGCACAGTTTCGGGGATGATCTCGCCCTCCTTGGCGGCATTTTCCAGGAGACGTTCGGCCATCCCGGCGGGGTTCTGAAGGGCGCGCCGGGCTTCTTCGGCCCGCAGCCGCCTGAGGCGCGCGTCGACGATGGTCTGGTCCCGCTCTGCGATGCTTCGCTGCAGGCGGGTGGCGGAGGGAAGCTGGGAGCGCATGGCGCGCAGAAGCTCGCTGAACTCGCCGCCGATGCTGCCGATCTCCAGCACCTGCTGGGCGGAGATCCTCGCATCGCTCACGCGGGCGAGCTCGGCCTGGAGCTCGACGAGCTTCGTCTTGTTCTCGTTGACGAGGCGCACCGTGTCCGCCTCGCGGGTGCGGATGACGTCCGTATCCTTCACGTAGGCGTCGAGCACGCGATGCTGCGCGGAGAGACGGCGCGCCTCCCGGTCGACCTCGCGCTGGGCCTTGGCCTGCTCCACCTCGCGCAGCTCGGTGACGCGCGCCTCGATGAGGGGGATGCGCTTGTTCAGCTTTTCGAGCTTTGCGGCCGTGAGATCGCGGCGTGCGGTGGTGGAAGCCTGCCGCGCCGGCAGGCTGATGATTTCCTGTTCGAGAAGATTGACGTTGGCGGTGCGCGCGCGCCGCTCGGCGGCGATGGCGACCCGGCGCGCCTCGGCCACGACGGGATCCGAGTCTACCGTCTGAGGTGCATCGGGGCTTTCGAGGGCATCGAGGGCCTGTTTCTCGGCGGTCTGCTCCTCGCGGGCGCCGGTTGCGCGCGTGCCCATGTCGCGAAGGCGCGTGTCGAACTGCGCAAGCTCGCTTCTCAACGTCGCCGCCTCGCTGCTGGCCGCGTCGAGCGCCTGCTGCGCCTCGGTGAGGCTCAGCGTGCGGACGCGGGCCGGAAACGCCGCCTCGTCGGCTCCGTTGGCGAGCGCTTCGAGCTGCTGCTTCGCTTCGGCAATGCGATCCGGCGCGCGCTGGCTCGAATCCTGATAGCGCGCGGCCGTGGCTGCGCTCGCTGCCGCGGCTTCGTTATGGCCCAGGGCGGCGCGAAGAAGAGTAAGCGCTTCCTCGCGAATGGCGGGAGCGACGTCGGTGCGGGCTTCGAGCTCGCCGATGCGCGACTTCGCGCGCTCGATGGCCCGGTCCGGCGCCGGCGGAGAACCAGCCTCCCCCTCCTGTGTGGCAGGCGGCTGATCGGATTTGGCCTCCGGGCTCGCGTCCGCGGGCGGGGCAGCGGCAGGCGCGGCCGGTGCATCCTGTGCGAGCGCCTGCGGTGTGAAAAGCTGGACTGCGAGCGCGACTGCGGCGCACGCGACGAGGGAGCGAAGAATTGTCATGAATGCGCCGAGTTTTCCGATTCAACTTTGCCGATCAACGCTTTGTCCCGCGTGCGGATGCGGGCGCGCCGATGCCTGAGGCTACATTTTGCTCCATTGGGGCGATTGTGCGGCGGGCTGCTTGGCAAAAGGCCAGCTCCCCGGATCTTTTCGATCCGCGCAACGACCTAGATCCTTGATGCGAAAGCATGGAACTGCCGAGGCGTTGAGGGGTTCCCCATGACATCCCGCCCGATGATAGGACGTTCCATGCCTGTTTTACTTTACTCTCCGGGCGCCTGTTCGCTCGCGCCGCATATCGTTCTCGAATGGCTCGGCGCCCCCTACGAAGCGCGGCGCGTCGAGATCGGCTCTCCGGAGCTGTTCCAGGTCAATCCGGCTGGGTCCGTGCCGGTTCTGATCGAGGACGACGGCTGGGTGCTGACGCAGGCGGGTGCGATCGTCCAGCATCTCGCGCGGAGCCATCCCGAGGTCGGGCTCGGGGCGATGGACGGCGGGCGTGGGCAAGCCGAGCTGGACCGCTGGAGCTCGTTCTTCACGGGTGACGTGCATCCGTCGTTCTATCCGGTGTTCATGACCGACCGCTACACCACGGATACGAGCGAAGAGGCTTTCGACGCCGTGCGACAGGCTGGGCTCAAGCTCGTTCGCCGGCGCTTCAAGATCCTGAACGATCATCTGGCGGACAAGCCATTCATCCTGGGACCGCGGCGGTCCGTAGCGGACGCGCATGCGTTTCCGATGATCCGCTGGGCGTCGGCGAAGCTTCCCGAAGGTCTCGATGCCTATCCGAACGTCGTGGCCTTGCATGACCGCATCGCCGACGATGCGGCAGTTCAGAAGGTGCTCGCGGAGGAAGGCGCCTGAGGCTTCGCCTCAGCGGCGCGTCGTGCCCGAGGTGAGCGCCTCGAAATCCGTTCTCCATGTTTCGATGCCGGCGGCCGTGGCCTTGTAGACCGCTCTGCCGACAGCTTCTCCGAGCGCGGTATGAAGGCCGGCAAAGGATGCGCGGTTTTTTCCGCGCGGCGCGGCGATCACGATGCAGTCCGTTCCCGTTCCCGTCACTTTTACGCCGGCGCGCTCCACCTTGGCTGCGATGATGGCGGCGGTTCGCGCCTGGGTCGCGATCGATAGCGTTTCGAGGAGTGCGGCTTCCGATAGGGGGCGGTTCGCATGCACGAGCGTGTTGATCGTGCCCGGCAGGCGGACGGGCTCGGCGATGCGCATGCCCACGCGCTCGCCGTTGGAGAGGCCGACGGTCGTCAGGCACGTTGCGGTCTCGTCCTCTACAACCGATTGTGCGGTGTGATAGCGTGCGATATTGCGGGAGGTCAGCAGCGCGACGGCGTCTGCCAGCCCTTCGGCGGCGGCTTTCTCTCGGACGAGTGCTGCCGGGTCCGTGTTCACGCAGAGATCCGCGTTGCGGACCTCCATCCACACGACTTGCCGGGCGATCCGACGGCCCGGATGCGTGAGAGACCAGCTCAGCATCTCGTGGGCCTCGCGGAACGACGCCACCAGAAACGGCGGACGGCAATCGATTGTGAAGGGAAGCATCGGGAAAACCGGGAACGGGCAGGGTGGTTGAAGGACGGCTATTCTAGAGCGTCTTCCGATCCCATGGAATCGGATCGGAAGACGCTCTAGCTTTTCGCTGAGACCTATGATTCACGCTTCGGACCGATAGGGTCCGAAGCGATCCTGGTCTAGGCGGTACATTGACGAACGCCACCGACGCGAGATCCGAGATCCCGAGACGCCATGACCTCTCCCCTTTCTTTGCCCCGTCTGACGCTCGTGCTCGGCGGGGCCCGCTCCGGCAAGAGCCGGTATGCGGAGGAACTGATCAAAGCCACCGCGCCGCCATGGAGCTACATCGCGACGGCGGAGGCGCTCGATGAGGAGATGGGCGAGCGGATTGCGCTCCATCGTGACCGGCGCGATGCCCGGTGGCTCACGATCGACGCGCCGCGCGATCTTGCCCGTGCGATTGCCAAGGCCGACGCGGCGGGACGTCCCATGCTGATCGACTGCCTGACGCTCTGGCTCAGCAATACGATGCTCGCCGATGCCGACGTCGCCCAGGCTTCTGCGGATCTGACCGGGGTGCTGTCGGAGGCGCGCGGTCCCATCGTCGCGGTGTCGAACGAGGTGGGTTTCGGGCTCGTGCCGGAAACGGCGCTCGGGCGGCGGTTCCGCGATGCGCAGGGTCGCCTCAATCAGCAGGTGGCGGCAGTGGCGGATCGCGTGGTGCTGGTCGCGGCCGGGCTTCCGCTCACGCTCAAGTGAGGCTGCTCGATGCGCCGAAGGCGACGACCGCGGCGAGGAGCGCCACCGTCGCAGCCTGAATGACGCACGCCAGCCGGTAGATCTGCAGCGCGCGTCGAATGTCGGTGGCGGTCGCCTCGGAGCGGCCCGTGCCCATCCAATGGTCATCGACGGTTTCGCTGGCGTAGATGCGCGGGCCTGCAAGACGGAGGCCGAGAGCGCCCGCCATGGCGGCTTCCGGCCAGCCGGCGTTGGGGGAGCGATGGCGCGGCGCGTCCCGGCGCACGGCGGCGAGCGCGCCCTTCCCGCTGGCGCCCGGCAGGAGGCTCGCGGCGGTGGCGATCCAGAGCGCGGAGAGACGCGAAGCCGGCAGATTTAGGAGATCGTCGAGGCGGGCCGCGGCACAGCCGAACGCGAGATGGCGATCGGATTTGTGGCCGATCATGCTGTCG
>ENA-UOUJ01000157-UOUJ01000157.1-activated-sludge-metagenome-genome-assembly--contig:-NODE-157-length-58902-cov-148.025371_pt1 | contig 58902 bp, 38 predicted proteins | sample MGYA00249839_ERZ747224 | MGnify/ENA primary metagenome ERZ747224 (study PRJEB28782, sample SAMN03220277) | activated sludge metagenome | biome: wastewater; feature: sewage sludge; material...
ACCGACGCAGAGGGTTCTCTCCTCCCGAATAAAATATATACGGCTGTAGTACTTACAAGTAGGCTCCCTTGTCTACTATCTCACATCACAGAAGGTGATACGAGATGGTAGTACCATCCACCTTCGCAACGGTTCTCGGAAATTATTACAGGTCTTGATGAGGGAGAGCCCGAACGTGGTAACGAAGGATCGCCTGGAAAGTCTACTCTGGGGTGAGGATCGACCCGATAGAGACCTTTTACGTACACACATCTACGAGTTACGCAAAAGCATCGACGGTGATTATCCATTGAAGTTCGTGCAAACTGTTCCCAAGGTTGGCTATCGGATTGTCGATCCAGAGCTTGGTCCATGATTAATCGTTCGCGCCTGAGAAGACTGATCGTTATCAGCCTGGTCAGCTATACGGTCGTGCTGTCGCTGACGGTTTCGCTACATGGGTACTTAGTCAACGAGTATATCGAAGAGCTGATATGGGAGTCGATGCTGGAGAGTGAGATGGCCTATATCAAGCGGAAAATTGCCCAGGATCCAGAATATGATTGGTCGGGCCTTGATCGGTTCCACTGGTATGACGAGCATCGAGACTCGTCCATACCACCGCAATTCCAGGCATTGCCAGCCGGTATGCATGACGAGGTCAGAATTGATGGTAGTGAGTTTGCGATATTGATAGAAGATGGCCCGGAAGGGCGCAAAATATTGGCACTTGATATCACCGATCTTGAGAACAGGGAACTCATGATTGCTTTTGCCATTGTCGTCTCTACCGTATTGCTGATTACAGTTCTTACTCTGCTTTCTTTCTATAGCGTCGATCGGCTGCTGCGGCCATTGACACGCATGGCAGATGAAATATCGAACCTCAGCCCTGATGGCGAAGGACCAAAGATTCCTATTGGCGATAAGGATGCTTATGAAACCTATATTATCGCTGACGCCATTAACCGTTTTACCGATCGAATCCAGGAATATGTCGAGCGTGAACGTAATTTCATCAACACAGCCAGTCATGAGTTGCGCACACCTATTGCAGCCATGTCCGGAGTGACCGAAGTAGTATTAGATCACCCCGATACCACGTCAGCCATTAAGCCTCATCTGCTTCGGTCCAGGCGCATCATCAGTCAGATGGAAGATCTGGTGGAAATTCTTCTCGCGCTTGCACGTGCTCCGGATACGCTCATCAACAATAATGAAAACATTGACGTCCGGGCAGAAATACCGGCCATTGTGGCGGATCACGAATATCTTTGTCGGGGAAAAGACCTGCTTCTAGCTGTGGAAATCGAATCTCCAATACCAGTCGTTGACCACTTCATATCGTTCGTGTCGCAATTGATAACCTGGTGCGCAATGCAATCGAGAACTGTGACCGTGGTGTTATCCGTATTTATTCAGAACACCCTGGAACAATTACGATTGATGATCCAGGGTACGGTATGTCCCCAGTGGAGATAAGCAGGATCTATACCCAAATGGCTAAGTCTGGGCAATACATACCAGGAGGAATTGGCATTGATCTGATCATGCGTATCTGTACCCACTTTGGCTGGAAACTTAATTTCGAATCGGTTGCCGGCAAAGGAACAAAGGCAATATTGAGCTTTTATTAAAACTGGTTCCACTAAGCCAGCGCGAGTCCGCCGGGATTCCTCCACTCCGGCGATACCCCGCAGCATACATTGACACCGGCATTATGGACTTTTTCCAGAGTACCCAGCTGATTCTCATAATCACGGGTAGTAATGATTTCACCCCCCCTCGATCACGAAAAGAACCTGCCTGGCAGAGACTTTACTTCCGGCCTTACAAAGTACACGCCGCAATACTCCGCTGACAGGTGCACTAATGGTAAATTCCATTTTCATCGATTCCAGTACGGCCAGATCATCACCGACATTCACACGCTGTCCTTCACTTACCAGCAATTTCCACACGATGCCGGTTACATGCGTGTGTACAGCATGCGCTCCTGCCGGGATAGTAATATCAGCCGGAGCAGAACCATCTTCCAGAATTTCACTGGTGGTGTAATTTTCCTGACCTTCTGCTTTCCAGCGTTCACGCTCAGCAATATAGGCGGCTTTCTGTTTTGTTCTGAATGTATCGATGGAAGCAGCATTTTCCTCCAGAAAATCGTTGTACTGTTTCAAACTGAAACGATCTTCTTCGATACGCAACGTGAATTTTCCGCTTGGAAAATCTCTACGCATCTCAACCAACTCAGCTTCCGTCACAGGATAGAATCTTACCTGGTCAAAGAAACGCAGGAGCCAGGGTTTGCCTTCCCTGAAATCTTTTGTCTGAACATGCGTGTTCCACATCTGTACAGTACGTCCCACCAGCTGATAACCGCCCGGACTTTCCATCCCATATACGCACATGTAAGCGCCGCCGATACCGACTGCATTCTCCGGTGTCCAGGTGCGCGCCGGGTTGTATTTGGTGGTTACCAGACGATGTCTGGGATCGACAGGGGTGCCGAGTGGCGCACCCAGATAGACATCCCCCAGTCCCATGACCAGATAGCTGGCATCGAAAACAATACGCCTGACCTCATCGATGCTGTCCAGTCCGTTGATACGGCGGATAAACTCGATGTTATCCGGATTCCAGGGCGCATCCTTGCGCACCGATTGCATGTATTTCTTCATCGCCAGCTGGACGGACGAATCGTTCCAGGATAGCGGCAGATGAACGATACGTGTCGGCACCTCCACATTTTCGATGGCAGGCAACTGTTTTTCTGCAGTGATCAGCGTATCCAGCAACCGTTTACGTGGCAATAATTTTGCGTCGAAACGGATATGCAGTGAGCGAATGCCGGGAGTCAAATCTATAATTCCCGGCAGATCACCACTTTCTACAGCCTGCTGCAACCATTCCATCAAAACATGGACACGGAAACGCAGGTTGAAATCAAGCATCATCGGCCCGTATTCCACCAGCAGATTCCTGTCTCCACCCTGCCGGTAAACCACCTGCACTTGCCCGCTACTCTCAGGAATAGTGTGCAAAATCGGGCTGTCAGTAGTTGCTGCCACTTTCGCGCTGGTCGATACCGATGCTGCCTCTGGCAAACGCAAGTCACTGATGAGCGCATCTTGAACTGCTTCCAGTGTTGCAGCTTCGCCAGCTGATATCCGGCGGAAAGTGATACGGTCACCCGGGCGCAGCTGTCCCATTTTCCACAATTCCGCATGGACAAGGGTCACCAGGCAGACAAAGCCCCCCAGACTGGGACCATCCGGACCGAGTATCACCGGCAGATCCCCGGTGAAATCCACCGCGCCGATGGAATAGGCAACATCGTGAACGTTAGAAGGATGCAATCCAGCTTCGCCGCCATCGGTACGTGCCCATTTGGGTTTCGGGCCAATCAAACGCACCCCGGTACGGTCGGAATTATGGTGTACCGTCCAATCGGCAGCAAAGAAATCAGCGACACCTTCTTCCGTAAAAAAATCCGGCGCGCCATGCGGGCCGTACAGGACAGCAATTTCCCAGTGATGGGTATAGTGCGGAATGGATACCTGCGGTAATTCACGCGCTACATAACTGCCATGATTATCTGCGACGATATTCAGTACATCGCCTGTTTGCAGTATGCGGCCTTCATGCCCGCCGAATTGACCCAGCATGAACGTGGCCTTGCTGCCGAGGTAGTCCGGAATCTGGATGCCGCCTTGAATCGCCAGATAAGCCCGGCTGCCCTGATCCAGTACATCACCGAACGTGAGTAGTGCGCCTGCTGCAACCTCGTGCGATTTCCACTGAGCCAGTGGTTTCCCGTTCAGATTTACTTCGATTGGCGCGCCTGTCACCGCGATGACAGTGTCACAGTTGATGCGCAAGGTTGGCCCGGCAAAAGTGATCTCGATCGCAGCCTGCCCTTCTTCATTACCTGCCAGACGATTGGCCAGTCTGAACGCCAGATTGTCCATCGGTCCCGAGGGTGGTACGCCGATATTCCAGTAACCCCGTCTTCCCGGATAGTCCTGTATGGTGGTTTGTATTCCCGGAACGAGCACATCGATGGTGGGCGCAGCTATCTTGTTCGTATCCAACGTTTTTTCAGACATCGTTATCTCCATGTCCAGCAACGTCATATTCAGAATCAGACAAAAGATCTGCCGGATGCCGGAATCGGGTTGCCGTTACGAATTCATATTCGGAAAATACTTGTTCGGTAATTGGCGATCAATTCCAGACCAATAAGCGAACGGGTGTGGGATTGTAGGCGTTGCATGGATTATTCAGTTGCGGGCAATTTGAAATCAGTACTACCACGTCCATTTCTGCCCGCATTTCCACGTATTTGCCTGGAGCCGACACACCATCTGCAAATTCCAGCTTGCCTGCTTCTGTTACCGGGACATTCATAAAAAAATTGATATTGCTGGGGATATCCCGCTTGCTCATGCCGAGCCGCTCACACACCGGGTCATGTGCCAGGGCATGCAGGAAACTGTCCCGGCAACTGTGCATCGGGTATTTATCGAGGGCATAGCGCGTGGTATTGCTTTCTGCGGCACAGGCACCGCCCACCGTATCATGCCGCCCGCAGGTATCCGCCGTGATGACGAGCATGACATTGCCGAAATTGGAATACAGTTTGCTGCCGGTCGTCAGATACAGACGGTGCTGCCGACGTACCGTATCGGTGGCACTGTAACGTTCCGTTGCATCATGTGCGTTGTAAAACAGCGTATCCACCGCCTGATTACCTTCGAGATCAACGATACGAAATATCTGTCCCTTCTTTATTTCCTTGACCCAGGGTTCGCCTGCGTCACAGATCTCGTTTATGACTGCAAGATCAGGATTCAGTGTACTTTCAACCAGGTTTTGCGCGCTCATTTAGCACCTCCATAAGCATAAAGACGTCGGGTATTTTCCAAACCACGTGCATTCTCCGCGATATGTGCACAGGCTCCTGTTACTGCGGGGGGTGACGGAAACACTGCCAGATCGACTGCACCAGGATCATAGGTTTCCGCCGGATCGAGCGGATGCGGCGCAGCGGATAACACTACCAGCGTATCCATTTCAAAAGCCAGATCTACGTGATTGCCCGCTTTGCTGTGATTGACATGAAACTGCAACTCCCCGGATGAGTCGGCAGTCACTTTGCTGAAAAAATTGATGTTGGAAACTACGTCACGTCTGCCTAACCCCCATTTCCCCAGCTCGACCAGCATACCGTCGAGTCCGTTGCGGTACATATCGTTACGCAGTTCCTGATAGCGGCCCGTGCCATATTTTTGCTGTATCAGTTCGGCATCGCTCAGGCCGCATACGGTATCGTGCCAGCCCGCAGTATCTTCGGTGATACAGCAGAAAATCCGCCCCATATCGGAATGGCAGGCGTGCCCCTTGGTTAAACAGAAAGTATGTTGGGTCTTGAGCGTATCAGCCATGTTGTAACGCTCCAGCTTCTCTTCCAGGTTGTAAAATAACACTGCGGCGTTGGCCCCGCCTGACACATCTGTCAGGCGCAAGGTCGTTCCCCGGCGCACGACACCAGACCAGTGGCTGCCACCGGGGAGATGTGTTTCCCAAAGATAGGTCGTTACCTGATTCATGTTTTACCTCCTCATCATCATTGGACTTCAGTTGATAACCGTACAAGCCAACCGCTGTAAACAGAGTTTCTGCCAATCTACTTCTGCAGATCGTCCGCAACAGTACCGCTCAGAGCCCTCTTCATCCGACGCTTGTGGCCCATCTGCACGTGCAGCGTCGTCAGAGCCAGTATGGTGCCCAGCACCAGAGGTACCGCCCAGAGCTGCCACCATGGCGCTCCGGGGGCTGCCACATATTCCCGCGGCCAGCCGATATTGATCAGTTCGAATAATGCCCAGACAAAAGCCACGGTGTTGATCACCAACCCCCATCTTCCCAGCCTGAACGCGCCCAATGCAGGATTCCACCGCCCCATCAGGCGTGCGTATAGACCAACGCCCGTGGTCATGGAAAACATGGCGTACAGGCCACCGGTACCGAAAGCGATAATGGTTGCAACGGCCCCGTCATTCAGTCCGAAAAGCAACCCGAGACCTGCCATGAGCACGGTCCCGCCGATTGCATTGCGCGGCAGTTGCGTTTTTCTTGTTACCTGTGAAAAGAAAGCGGGCAAATTACCTTCACGCGCCATCGAAAAAACGATGCGTGAAACGTAATTGACCACTGAGGATCCGCAGGAAAGAAAGGCTGTCATGACAATCACCAGAAACGGTTTTGCGGCCCAGGCTCCGATCGTGCTGGTAATGATCGGCGAGATAGGGTCGGATGTAGCGCTGGCCTCGACCAGCGTATCGTGACTGATCGACAACGTTAGGGCAGAGGAATTGAAGAGCACTACACTACCTACTGCCAGCAGAGACAAGAAGATTGCACGTGGAATCATTCTTTCGGGATTGTGTGCTTCCTCAGCAATAGTCGAGCAGGAATCAAAACCGATGAATGCCCAGCCTGCGATGGCCAATGCTGCCAGGAAGGCAGTCAGGCTGGTGGGTGCAAGTCCCGTTCCCAGATGTTGAAATAACTCCGAAACCGGATAGATTCGAAAGAAGAAAAACAGGACCAGTGCCACACATATCGAACCCAAGACTTCGGCACTAACACCCAGCAGATTGATTACCTTGTAAACTTTCTGATTTACTATGTTGACTGTGGTGCAAATCAACAGGAATACAACTCCCCACAGGACTGCCGAGGCTCCCTGTATATCTCCTCCCACAATCACCGCGGAAAGCCACATTCCACCCGTATACGCAGTCGTAGTCAGCATGGCGATCGTTGAACTGACATAAATGGTCCCGGCATACTGCCCTGTTCTGGGCCCGATCAGATGCCGGGACCATTTATAAGCCCCGCCTGCAATGGGAAATTGTGAGGAAAGCTCGGCATAGACGGTTGCTACCATGAGTTGCATGAACAAACTCAAGATGAGTGCGGCAATCCACCCCCCTCCCGTCACCAGATTCTGGACTCCGAAAATAGCGTATAACCCTACTACCGGTGACACGACCGAGAACCCCAGCGTGAAACAGTTCCATACGCTCATGCTGCGACGAAGCTGGCCTGTTTCGTGAATGATCTCGCCCCCTGCTTCGGCTTCACCAGCCGATCTGTTATTGATCGCAGAAAAAGGACCTTTCTTTTCGTCTACCGGCATACTGGTTCCTCCTTGAAAATTAAGGGCGCTATATGCCAACAGGAGGCAATGGAATCTGCTGCCGGAAAACAATACCTGACAGCAAGAGATATCAGCTCGAAAGTGCTGCTACTGGAAAAATGGATATGTAACCGAATGCCAACAGGCAAATGGCAACCGGCTATCGATGAAAAAGGAAAAACATGAGGAAAATCTGGATTCTGAACTGCAGCGCACACACGCGATAGTTTTTCCACTCTGGCTCCCGGTAGTTAATGTATTGAACATAACCTCCCGGGCTTTTATCCCTCCGTGGAACCCTGCTGGCAGGGCCCGAAACTCTCGGACCAGTCACTTTCCCTGGGAAAGCCGGAACCCTAGTTTCGTGAAACGACTGTGCTTCTGATGCCTTATCTGCCTAGAGACATGGCCTAGCTTCAACCATCACAGATAAAACATGGTGGTAATTATATACACCGGAATTTTTGAAAGACAAGAAAATATTATTGTTTCAGAAAAGATCAGCTGCCTATAAAATGGCACATATGTTTTGATTACGGCCAGCAGCACCGACATCATCGGCATCGACTGTACTGGTGGCTGATTGAAATTACTTCAGGCTAGGGTTCCGGCTTTCCCAGGGAAAGTGACTGGTCCGAGAGCTTGAGGCTTCGTCATACGAAGCTCCACGGAGGGATAAAAGCCCGGGAGGTTACATAATGCCAATGCATTATTGATTTCTGTCATTTCCTGACTCCTGGAGATTCGTTATATGTACTATCTGCTTACCTGCTTCTATCTCCGGCTTTACACCACGTTTCCTGTATTCCCCGCCCACGGCCCACCCTCTACGGGAAGCGAAGATCTGTATTTTTCATCGACTTTAAAAAATCTGTATTCGTTTCCGCTGGCACAGTCAGCATGTATCACAATATGGCCTGCTTGATCAGGTAGCACAGTAAGGGGAATTTATGTTTACAAAAGTTCTGATCGCCAATCGGGGCGCCATTGCCTGCCGTGTTATCCGTACTTTGCATCGGATGGGCATCGGGAGTGTGGCTGTTTTTACGAAAGCTGACGCGCTATCACGGCATGTGCTGGATGCTGATGACAGTATTTGTATCGGCGATGGACTTGCCAGCGAAAGTTATTTGCGTGCCGATAAAATACTGGAAGTTGCACACCGCACCGGTGCTCAGGCAATCCACCCGGGGTACGGATTCCTCAGTGAAAATGCTTCATTTGCCGAGCAATGTGCCGCAGAGGGGATTTGTTTTCTGGGCCCCACCCCTGAACAGATACGCACTTTCGGTCTGAAACATACTGCCCGTGCGCTTGCACAGCAACTCGACGCGCCGATGCTGCCGGGTACCGGATTATTGGAACACCTCGAAACCGCCTGCGAGGAAGCACACCGGATCGGTTACCCAGTCATGCTCAAAAGTACGGCAGGAGGGGGGGGGATCGGTATGCGCTTGTGCCGCAACCAGCAAGAGTTGATTGATGCCTATGAGTCTGTCAAAAATCTGGCACAAAGTAATTTCAGTAATGCCGGCTTGTTCCTGGAAAAATACATCGACCAGGCTCGCCATATCGAAGTACAGATTTTCGGCGACGGCCGTGGAAAAGTGATTGCATTGGGAGAACGTGATTGTTCCATGCAGCGGCGCAACCAGAAAGTGATCGAGGAAACACCAGCACCGGGTCTGTCGCCAGCAACCCGTAACGCGTTACAGGAAACAGCCATACGCCTGGGAGAATCAGTTCAATACCGATCTGCCGGCACAGTGGAATATGTCTACGACCCCTCGGTCGATCGATTTTATTTTCTGGAAGTCAATACTCGCCTGCAAGTGGAGCATGGTGTTACCGAGATGGTGACCGGCATCGATCTGGTCGAATGGATGGTGCTGCTGGGTGCCGATGCTTTACCGCCACTGGAATCATTTACCATTCAACCGCAGGGAGCTTCCATACAGGCTCGTGTGTATGCGGAAAATCCAGCCAAGAATTTTCAGCCGGCCAGTGGTTTGCTGAGCGCTGTCGAATTTCCGGAAACTGCACGGATTGAAACCTGGGTGGACGCGGGTTGTGAAGTATCGGCCTTCTATGACCCAATGCTCGCTAAGATCATCGTTCACGCCAGCAATCGTGATCAGGCCATCGACCGTTTGATCGCCGCATTGGACAAAACCACGCTCTACGGCATTGAAACCAATCTGGATTATCTCAGGCAGGTATTATCCGGAACGGTATTCCGTAGCGGGCAGGTCAGCACCCAATTCCTTTCCGGGTTTCACTACCAACCGCATACCCTGGATGTACTCAACGCCGGTGTACAGACGACAGTGCAAGATTACCCGGGCAGAACAGGCTATTGGAACGTAGGAGTACCTCCATCCGGTCCGATGGACAGTCTGGCTTTTCGTCTGGCCAATCATCTGGTTGGAAACCCCGATGATTCGGCGGGACTGGAGATCACTCTGGCCGGGCCAACGTTGAGATTCAACTGCAACAGTCTGATTGCAGTATGTGGAGCACCCATTGATGTCTGGCTGGATGGTGCCCCCCTGGAACAGTGGCGATCTCACTTCATCAAAGCAGGTTCGCTGTTACGATTCGGTAAAATCCGTCAGTTTGGCAGCCGATCCTGCCTGGCCATCAAGGGTGGGATTCAGGTACCGGATTATTTGGGCAGCCGCTCCACTTTTACACTGGGGCAGTTCGGCGGGCATGCCGGACGGGCGCTGTGCACCGGGGATGTGCTACATATCCTGCCTACAGAAGATGCTGAGCCAAAAGCACTGCTCCCCGAAAATATTCCCCATTACACCAGCCGGTGGGAAATCGGAGTCCTGTATGGTCCGCATGGTGCACCGGATTTCTTTACCGAGGCTGACATCGATGAATTCTTTACCACCGACTGGAAGGTGCACCACAATTCCAGTCGTACCGGTATACGTTTGATCGGCCCCAAACCACAATGGGCACGCAAGGATGGAGGTGAAGCCGGCCTGCACCCCTCCAACATCCATGACAACCCCTATGCAGTCGGTGCGATCGATTTTACCGGTGATATGCCCATTATCCTGGGGCCGGATGGCCCCAGTCTGGGAGGATTTGTCTGTCCCGCCGTAATTGTGCAAGCGGAGTTGTGGAAAACCGGGCAGCTCAAACCCGGTGACAGCGTGCGTTTTCACCCGCTTACAGCGGAACAGGCGCTAAAGCTGGAAAAGCAACAAGACAAGATGATCCAGCAGCCGGATTCCTTCACTCGCGTACCACCCGATATTTCTGCCTTCCCGGTTGAGCCAGGTCATCCTGTACTGCATCGGATTCCGGCAAATAACGGGCAGGTACAGGTGATTTACCGACAATCCGGGGATAAATATCTGCTGATCGAGTATGGCGAAGCGGTACTCGATATCGCACTGCATTTTCGCGCACATGCCCTGATGGCCTGGCTGCAGCACTGTGTTGAGAAAGGCAATCTGCCCGGAATTCTCGACATGACACCGGGCATTCGCTCTTTGCAGATACATTTCGATTCGCGGCTTCTGGATCGTGATCATCTCCTGAATAAACTCATTACCGCCGAGAAGGATTTACCGGCAAGCGACGATATGAAAATGCCTTCGCGTATCGTGCATTTACCCCTTTCCTGGGATGACGCTGCCACAAAACTTGCCATCGAAAAATATATGCAGTCAGTCCGGCCGGATGCACCCTGGTGCCCGAGCAACATCGAATTCATCCGGCGTATCAACGGGCTGGACAATATCGATGAGGTCAAACGTATCGTTTTCGATGCCAGCTATCTGGTCATGGGGCTGGGAGATGTCTACCTGGGCGCCCCGGTTGCCACGCCGATCGATCCGCGCCATCGGCTGGTCACCACCAAATACAACCCGGCACGCACCTGGACACCCGAAAATGCAGTCGGAATAGGAGGAGCCTATCTCTGTATTTATGGTATGGAAGGTCCCGGAGGATATCAGTTTGTCGGAAGAACAGTGCAGATGTGGAATCGTTACCGTCAGACCCGGGACTTTACCGCCGGTAAACCCTGGCTGCTGCGCTTTTTTGACCAGATCAGGTTTTATCCTGTTTCTGAACAGGAGCTGCTTGAGTTACGCCACGACTTTATCACCGGGCGTTTTACACTTCATACCGAAGATACCGTTTTCAGTCTGCGCAACTATCATGCATTCCTGCGTCAGCATGCAGACAGTATTCAAGCATTCAAAACCCGTCAGCAAAAGGCTTTTGAAGCTGAACGCGAGCGCTGGAAGATCGGGAACGTACAGGAAGAAAACAGTATCAGCGATGAAGGTGAAGGTGTGCTTGATAAACCCGGTATGCAAAATGCACCTGATTTACCCGACGGAGCATACGCCATCAGTTCAGATGTGACCGGTACCGTATGGAAACTGCTGATCGAAACCAGACAACCGGTCAATGCCGGAGATCCGGTCATCATCATCGAATCCATGAAAATGGAAATCACCCTGAGTGCGCCGGTCAACGGGATCGTGAAGCAGATCAGCTGCAGACAGGGTGATTATGTATTTTCCGGCCAGATGCTGCTGATCGTTCAGGAAGAATAAGGGCTGCTGAAGGCGGGTGATGTCAGCTTGAGTGTAAGCTTTTGCCCGATGGAAAGCTGATCACTTCCCTTGTTCCATAAACGGATCGTTTTGATATCGATACCGTAGCGTTTGGCGATAGCGTGGAGCGTATCACCCTTTTTGACGGTATAAACGATGCGTTCTTCCGATGATTGAGAGCGCCTCGTAGCCGGTCGTGCCGGTTGTGTGAGCTGATAGTGTGCAAGATAGGTCATTTCTCTTGCACTGCTGCCGTCACGTGGCACCAGCAATATCTGGCCTTTTTTCAGAGTAGCACGTTCAGAAATGCCATTGATCTCAGCCAGCCGGGCAACCGGGATACGATACCGGCTGGATAAGTCGCGCAAGGTTTCCGTTTGCTCAATCTGGTAAATCCGCCACGACACCAGTGACTTGTCATAATTTTCGAGGTTGTCCACGAAAGTTTTGACTTTGGTAACGGGCAGCAACAGTGTCCGTGGAGAATCTTCGGCCTTGATGAGGGGTCTGTGATAGGCTGGATTCAACGCATTGAATTCGCTTTCTGAAATTCCGGCAAGCCGAGCGGCCAGTTGTACATCGATCTGCTGGGTGATCGTGATCTGTTCGAAATAAGGCCGGTTTGGAATGGGCTTCAGCTTGATGCCATAGCGGCGAGGATTGGCAATGATATTTCTGATGGCGATCAGCTTGGAAATATAGTTTCTGGTTTCAGCCGGAAGCCCGATTTCCTGGTAGTTGACAGATTTATTACCTCCATGACCTTCGTCGATCACTTTCTTCAGTGATCCCTGTCCCCAGTTGTAAGCAGCCAGTGCCAGCTTCCAGTTTCCAAACATTTTGTAGAGCATCTGCAGATAATCCAGCGCCGCCTGGGTAGCCGCGATGATATCGCGCCGTTCGTCATGCCACCAGTTCTGCTCCAGCCCGAACGCTTTTGCCGTCGAGGGAACAAACTGCCACAACCCCGCAGCATGCCTGTGAGAGTAAGCATCCGGATCAAACTCGCTCTCGATGATCGGCAGCAGCGCAATCTCAGCCGGCATGCGCCGACGTTCCACTTCTTCGATGATGTAAAACAGATAACGCTGACTACGTCCAACAATATGATCTATGAATCGCTGATTTTTACTGAAATTGCTTTCGTGCTGCCGTACTTCCTGGCTTTGAATGTTCGTCAGGGAAAATCCGGCTCGTACGCGCATCCATAGATCATCCTGCTGCTTGTGTGGTGGTGCCTGATACTGTCTCGTATCCAGTACAGTGATACTTATATTTTTTTCTAAAGTTCTGCCGGCTTGCACCGTAACAGAGAGAGAAGCCAATACTACTGCGGCAATCAATACTAGTGAGGTATTCGATTTTGTCTTCATCCTGAATAAAATGAACGGTTCGCTCGCATAATTGATTTTCTGAAAATAAAAAAGGCTGGTCACCTGTATTTTTTAATTTTAAAGTGAACCAGCCGGCCCGTCGTTATTCTACATGATTTTATCGATCGGCAATCGATTGATAAAACTGCCGGACGACAGATAATTTTTCATTTGCTACAAATTGAATCAATAACTCACGATCAAGAACGACACATAGCCACGTACCGTGGCGACGCATAATCTTTCGCTTTGTGCAGAACACGACGCATCAACTCACTGGTTTACCAGTGATCGCTTGTGCCTATAACTACTTGAGTGTTCTGATTCCTTAATGCAGCGAGTCAAGCCTGGTACATACCCAATCGAAACCAATATGTTCTTGCTCTAAGCGCAGGCTTTCGCGGATACGATTATCCCGCAGATCGTTATACAAATCATGCTCTTCTCGGGTAAGCCTGTGTAGATCGATACGCTGCGGCTTATCCTCGACACCCCACAGTTTAGAACAGGCATGCAAGGTGGCTCGATCCATCAATAGCGATGTGACATGAGGAAAGTACTTTCGCAGCTGATCCAGGATGGCAAAGCCGTGAGTATCGATATCCCCCCAGTAGTAGACTTCACATCGCTCAAGCCAATGTACCTTAGCCAGAGCCTCCCAGCCATATCCTGATCCAAAAACAATGATTGAATCGGGAACATGCGGGAAAGCCAGAAAATTGGTTTCATTCTCCGTGATGAACACCCTTCGAACATCCAGCTTCAAATGACTAAAGCTATCAGCATCCAACGTGATATCCGGGTAAGAGATACCCTGCAACACCTGGATGTCCGAATCCAGAATCCGAAAACGAATGCGTACCGGTTTCTCCAGAAAACCATATCGAACAGAAAATCGACTCATCCCGGTTTTTGTCAAATCAACACAGTCAGCGGGCAAACTCAAATCAAGCAACTCAGCTAATACTGGGCGATGTGATTCAAGGAATTTGCTATGAACACCGGGTATATCAACCTGGCGCAGATAAATACCAGGACGTGGATGCACCTTAAGCCATTCCACTACAGACAATAGCTTTGGCCATTCTTCCGCCAGCCCAAGGGCCTGGAATGGACGCTTATTGAACCAGGGTAAAAGCGCAGGGTGTTCGCGTCGGGTTACCTCCAGCATGGCTGAAAACCGTTCCCAATCTCGCCGCTTTCCAATCCAGCGAATAGCGTCATCTCGCGAATCAATCCAGGCACTGACAGGTAAACGCTGCATTCCTTGTACGCGGTGACGTACCTCTTGCCATTCGATACGGAAAGGAAAGCCTGCGACCAGTTCCGATACCCAAGCGCGCACGACCTCGAAACGGTCAGTAATATCGGCTGAACCAGGACCCTTGATCGTCAGTTTCAAGGGAAATAACGATTGACTGTTGACTGCTTCGCGCAGCAGTTCGGCTCGCTCCCAGAATCTTTCCAGCTGTCTCTTCAGGTCCCTGGGCGTAGTCCACATTAGTGATTCCCACTTTCTGCGGATGGCTGAATCAGGGCAGCTTTTTGGGTTCGATATTCTTCGATGGAAAGGTTACGTAGTTTGGAAGCCCTGCCTCCTTCGTTGTGTACGAAGCCAACGCCGGAAACAAAAGGCTCGATGATGTGGATCTTTTGCAGCGGCGTCACAATAAGCAATTGCAGATTGAGTTGCCGGAACAGCTTCAACCCATATTGTGCTGACTCATCAGACCCGCGGCCAAATGCCTCGTCGATCACAACGAAGCGAAAAGAGCGCGAGCGTACCGCACCCCATTCCAGCCCGAACTGATACGCCAAACTGGCAGCCAAGATGGTGTAGGCCAGCTTTTCTTTCTGCCCGCCCGACTTGCCGCCAGAATCAGAATAGTGCTCGTGCTCACTATTGTCCTCGCGCCAACGCTCACTGGCAGCGAAAAGAAACCAGTTACGCACATCAGTGACCTTGGCAGTCCAGCGACGATCCTGCTCCGACAATCCTTCACGTCCACGAAAGCGGTCAATGATGGCTTTGACCTGCAGAAACTTCGTCTCGGAATACTGGGCATCCTCCGAGCCAGTTACAGCGCCTGCGGTACACGCGCGCAGCTCCATCTGAAAGTCTCTGATCTCCGCATCCGGGCTGGGCTGAGATTCCAGCACAATGTAGCGTCCCTGGTTGTAATCGATCCCTCCCAGCGATTTGTTGATGTGCGCAATGCGTTCCCTGATGGTTTCGCGTTCGCGCGCCAGTTGGGCGTTGAAGTTGGCGATCTCGTTGATAGTGTTGACGTTCAGCAGTTCCTTGAAGCGGGTGACGAAACGCGGCAAGTCATCCCGATTCAACTGCGCCAGCAGGTTCTCGTACTCGAAGGCGGCTTCGAGGCTGGCATCCATCTCGGCAGTTTCCAGCTTGTATGTCTCTTTGAAGGAGACCATGGCTTTTATGATTCTGGCTGCCAGATTGCGGATTTTGTCATCCACACCATCAATCTTGTGCTGCAACCAAGCGCGCACATCCTGCTCACGGTTGTCGCAGGACTCCACGGTCAGTTGATGTTCGCCAAGCGCCTCGGCACGCATGGCTTCCAGCTTCTCTGCCAATGCCTCATCCACGACAACGCCAGCCAGCAATGCTTCTGTTTGCTGGCGGAGTTCCCGCGCATCTGAATGCTTTTGCTCCTCCCTGGCACGCCTGTCACGCACATCCTGCAGTTTTTCACTCGTTTCCTTGTGTGTCTTTTGCAGTGTGCGAAGGCTTTCGTTCAACTGCTTGAGGACATCCGACGCCGACTCCAGCCGGATCCTCTCGTCAGTAAGTTGCGCGATTTCGGTGGTGATGCTGGCCCAATCCAATTCATCGAAAGAGGTGAATTCTTCGAGGCGCGTCAATGCGTCGAGACGATTCGCGAGCCCATCGCGCTCCTTCTGAATGTCCCCAATCTGGCTGGCAACCTCAGCCAGCCGTGTTTCCAGCTGGCGACGTTTGACCTCCAGCGCGGCGATCTTGGCACTGTTGCTCCAACCCAGCACATAGCGGCTGCGATCATCGATACGGTGACGATCATCCTTTTCGTGCCGACCACTGGGATCCTTGATCTGGCCTGCGTGGGTGATAGCACGTGTCTCCCGGCGGAACTGCTCTTGCGTGGCGCAGCAGGCCACGTCGAAACGTACGCTCAACTCACGCTCCAGCCAGTCATAGTGCGGAGAATCAGGCTTGATCGCCAGCTTGCGGACCAGTGAATCGCGGTGAAGGTCCGGCAAATCGTTGGTCCGGCGCGCCCTCACATGAAAGTACACCAGGCGACCACGCAGATGGGCGCTGTCTACCCACTCTGCCACGGCCTTGTAATGTGCATCGGGCACCAGCAAGGCCAGGCCGAAGCCGCGCAACAGGCGTTCGGCCGCACCTTCCCAATCACGCTCATCATCGCGAACCTGGATCAACTCACCGGCGAACGACATATCATCCACGTTCAAACCCAGTGCAGTGCACATCGCGGCACGTATCTGGATCTGCTGATCGTCGATATTGCTACGGCGGCGCTTGAGACTGTCGATTTCTACGCTTTGCTGCTCGTGTTCCAGCCTGCCCTGACGAAACATGAATTCGTATTCAGACTTCTGATTCTCCAGCTCACTATCACGATTGCGCGTTTCCTCACGCCATATTTGATACTTGCCCCGCTGTGCAGCAAAGCTGGCAACATCCACCGCCGCTGACTCACCCAACACCGTGGCCAACTCTGCGTAGCGCCCGGCCTTGGTCTTGCGTGTATCGCGAAGCTGTTCTTTTTTGCGGATTTCTGTGGCAAGGCGTTCCAGACGGTCACCACCGTTGTCATTGATGGCCTGTTTCAGCTCATCGATCTGATAACTCTGTTCCTCACAAACGGCGTCGAACCGTTGTACCTGAGCATCCAAGCGCTCCAGCTCTTCGGCCAGCAAACCCAGCCGCTTGTCGATTAGGCCCAACTTCAAACCGGCGAAATGAGCTCGAAGGCTTTCCCTGCACCTGCGCAAACCTTCGACTTCAGTCATCAGAGCGCTATGGCGACTGCAATCGGCAACCAAAGGGGTCAGTAATTCAACCTGCTGCCGGGCTTTCAGCACGGTCTGATGAGCTCGGTTGAGATCGTCAAAATGCCCAATCAATGCCTGAATACGTGGTGCTACCTCGAAAGGTTCCAGCATATGGCTGCGCACGAAATCGGTCAGGTTGCCTACCGACTTCATCGACACCGTCTGATGAAACAGCTCCAGCGCCTGATCGTTCTCGATGCCAAAGCGGCGGCGGAACCATGCCGCATAAGGCGGAAACGTGTCATGCATCTCCGCGCCCAGTGTCCGCAACCGCTTCTTCAACTGATTGATATCTGAGCCGAAGCTGGCAAAATCCGAGACGATCGACAACCCGCGTTCAGCACCCAAAAAGAAGCGTGCCGGTTGCCCCTGTGCTTCCTTCATCCAGAAAACCTGGGCCAGCGATACGGTCTGGTCGTAACCAGCGTTATGGAATATGCCCAGAATCACCGAATAACTATTCTGGTCACGCAAACTTACCGGTCTGGCCGCTCCCGTGACTTCGTTCCGCTCGGATTTATAATGGCCAAGCACGTAGGATCGCAGTGTCCGTTCCTTGGTGTCCGCGCCCGCAGCCTTGTTGTAGGCAATACGGTTGGCGGGCACCAGTAAGGTGGTAATGGCATCGACCAGGGTAGATTTACCTGAGCCAATGTCGCCTGTAAGCAGACCGTTCTTGCCATCTAATTGCAGCGTCCACACCCGGCTGTCGAAAGTACCCCAGTTGAAGACTTCCAGCCGTGTCAGGCGAAAACCCGACAATGTATCGTCAGCGCAGAAGTTCAGGCCCAGGGTTTGCATATCATTCATTGCCTGATTCCTCCCTGGCATGCTTAACACCCGCCAGTTGTAACTGGTATGTGGCCAGTCTCGCATCGAATTCGGCCAGCCATTGTGCATCGACAAAAGCCTTCAGAATGCGCCGTACCTCGTAACTAAACAGGCCTGCCGCAGTACTGCCGGCCGGCTTGAGCTTATGCAGAAACCCCAGCTCCACCACCTTGTTGATCGTACCCTCAATCTGGTCGATCAACTTTGCTTCATTCGGTCCATCAGGCAGAAAGACTCGCGCCAGTTCCACGATATCATCGCGGCTGAGCACCAGTCGGGTATCGCTACCGCCAGCATCGAACTCAGCCAGTTTCTTGCGCAGTAGCGCCAGCAGCAAACTTACGGGATAAGACAACGGCCGACGTGCCACCAGACGCGGCAAACGAGGTGCGGGATCATCATCCGCCGGCTCCGGCCGACTTTTGAGAAAGGCATAACCTTCTGCCTCATCGAGTACCAGATCCAGATTCAGTACCGCCACGTAGTCACGCACCCGCGCTTGCAGATTCAGTAGCGCCGCCCACTGGCGTTCATCGTCGTCACGGTACAGTACGCTCTTGAGCAAGTTAATCAGCAACACTGACAAATCAGCAGCAGGTGCAGCAATATGCGATTCTTCGGCACTTGAAAGTCGCTCTTCCATTCCTTACTCCAGGCTGTTGTGCTCAGTGCATGAAGATCACACGCGGCAGTCGCGCGCTTCGGACGACTTCCTGTCCATCGGTTGCCGATACCTGCCAACAGATGGATTCAACCGTGTTCTCATCCACCACGGTACTGAAGGCTTCACTGCCCAGTTGCAGGTAGACCACCAATTCCGCCAAACCGTGTTGTAACGGCCGGGCTGTCACCAGCTCACTCAACGTGACCTGCGCTTTGTCCTGCAAAGCGTGGCGGATGTGCCGGATCAGGTGGGTCTTGTCTACCACCAACTGATCAAACAGCGCTTGCGCATCAATGTCATCTTCGCCTGCTTGTAATGCCAGATCGGCAATGACCGGCTTCACCACCGGCGTGAACAAGGGGCGTTCCATCGCCAGCTCGATGTCGGCTTGCGCCTCAGCCATTTCGATGACATTGCCTATTGGCGGTGACTCGCGCAGGGCAAGCGCCTTGCTTTCGATGCCATGCAGGATGTCCATGATGCGCCGGTTTTCCAGCCAGGCTTGGTCGTCGAGAAAGCGTCGCAGCTGCTGCGACAAGGCAGCGATTGTGCGTTGAGTGTGCTCGCCAGCCTCCATCCAGTCATAGTGCACGCGGCGCATCCGGCTATCTGGCTGCAGGTCGTTCACGGCGGGCAGAGCCAGCACACGATCAAGCAATTCGGTCAGTTCTTCCTGACGGCGACTCGAAAGCAGGAAATCCCAGAAGGCCCGGAAACTCTTCCCCTGATCAGAATCAGAAATCGCATCGCGCTCGCCCATGATGTCCTCGAGCAGTGTGCCTTTGCTGCCTTCCCAAAGTGCAATACGCTCGCGTACACGCCGGTCGAGCTGGCGGAAATTGTGCTCTACCTCGCGGAAGTCGGTAAGCAGTTCGCGCGCCCCCTGCATGAACTGCTGGAAACGGTCCTTCAATGCCGTGTCATCCAGCAACGGCAAATCGCCAGACAGTACACGTGCAATCTCTGCATCGATATCGTCACGTTTCTTGTGCAGCTCGGCAATGCGCCTGGCCGGGTCCGCCTCGCTGCCCTCGCTCATCTGTTTGAGAAGGTCAAACAACATGAGCAGGCGTGACTCGGTACCAACGAATTGCCGCTCGGAGAGTTGCGCCAGCCAGGCGATAGCTTTCTCGGTGGCCGGAGTTAAATCGAACTGCGCCTCGTCCGTACCGGGGCGGTAGAACTTACGCAGCCAACCCTTGTCCGGCGCAGCCCAATCGTTCAGATAATCCAACGCTGGCTTAGGAAAAGCGGTTTCACCTTTCTCACCCATTTGCAGCCGCAGGGCATACAACTCATCTTCCAGCGCCTCGGACAAATCCGAGGCCGCCATGACTCGTACATTGGGCACCACGAAAACCCGGTGGAGAAAACTTGCCACCAGCGGAGCATGGTCGGAACGCAGCAACCGCCATGCCGGATGGTGAATGCGCAGAACCTCGAGGGCGGCAAAGTCGATGGACATCAGTTACCCATCTTCAAGGAAGATACGCTCGTGTCGCTCTGCAGGTAAAAGCCCGTGGCGGCCGCGACACCTGATCAGAGGCTCCCTCAATCCCAGCTCAATACGCCTCCTGTCTGATACTCGATCACACGCGTTTCAAAGAAATTCTTTTCTTTCTTCAGATCGATCATTTCCGACATCCATGGGAAAGGGTTACCCGCTTCGGGGAACAGTGGATCGAGGCCGATCTGATGACTGCGGCGATTGATGATGAAACGCAGATATTCCTTGAACATCGGCGCATTCAAACCGAGCACGCCGCGCGGCATAGTGTCTTCCGCATAACGGTATTCCAGTTCCACTGCCTTGCGCATCAGGGCGCTGATTTCCTCGCGGAATTCCCGGGTCCACAGATGCGGGTTTTCAAGTTTTATCTGGTTGATGACATCGATGCCGAAATTGCAATGCATGGATTCATCACGCAGGATGTACTGGTATTGCTCGGCCGCCCCGGTCATCTTGTTCTGCCGGCCGAGTGCCAGAATCTGTACAAAACCGACATAGAAAAACAGCCCTTCCATGATGCAGGCAAACACGATCAGGCTTTTCAGCAATTGCTGGTCGGTTTCCAGTGTGCCTGTCCGGAATGAAGGATCGGTGAGTGTGTCGATAAAAGGAATCAGGAACTCATCTTTGTCACGTATCGACCCGATTTCATGATAGGCATTAAAAATTTCACCTTCATCCAGGCCGATTGATTCGACGATGTACTGATAAGCGTGCGTGTGGATGGCTTCCTCGAACGCCTGTCGCAACAAATACTGTCGGCATTCAGGGTTGGTAATGTGCCGATAGGTCCCCAGCACGATATTGTTGGCTGCCAGTGAATCGGCCGTGACGAAAAAGCCGAGGTTGCGTTTGACGATACGGCGTTCATCCTCGGTCAACCCATTGGGATCTTTCCAGAGAGCGATATCCCGCGTCATGTTGATTTCCTGCGGCATCCAGTGATTGGCACAGGCAGATAAGTATTTTTCCCACGCCCATTTGTACTTGAACGGCACCAGCTGATTGACATCCGCCTTGCAGTTGATGATGCGCTTGTCTTCCACGGATACCCGACGATGATCCTCTGCCGGTATTTCCTCGTCCAGCACCTGCCGCTCAGCAATCATTTTGTTGGCCATCCCTGCTTGTGCGCTCGTGCCTGCCAGGATATTGCCCGGCTGAAATACTTCATCTTCAAAAGTCAGCATGATGTTGCTCCTTGGGTTCTGGTGGTGGATTGTTCGATACTTACTGGCATGCTTCACATTCCGGGTTGTCGATCGCACATTGCTGCGGGGCCGCGTGAGCCAGATTACCTGCATGCACTTCGTGTTGCGCGGGAACTGCATTCAGTGTGCCGGTATGAACCGTCGATTTTTCGGCAGTGGTTGCCCCCAGCGCGCGCAGATAATAGGTCGTCTTGAGTCCGCGCAACCAGGCAAGCCGGTACAGCTCATCCATTTTCTTGCCGGAAGCACCCGCCATGTAAAGATTGAGCGATTGCGCCTGGTCGATCCATTTCTGCCTTCTGGATGCTGCTTCGACCAGCCATCGAGGATCAACTTCGAACGCCGTAGCGTACAGGTTGCGCAAATTCTCCGGCACCCGGTCAATCTTGCTGACCGCTCCATCGTAATGCTTGAGATCGGCGATCATGACTTCATCCCACAAGTCCTGCTTTTTCAGATCATTTACCAGCCACTGGTTGACGACCGTAAACTCTCCGGAAAGATTGGATTTGACATACAGATTCTGATAAGTGGGTTCGATACTGGCGGAGACTCCAATGATGTTGGAGATCGTCGCAGTCGGTGCAATCGCCAGGCAGTTGGAATTACGCATGCCATACTGTCTGATCCGGTCACGCAGAGCATCCCAATCCTGCGTGGATGAGGTATCGATTTCCACATGGCCGCCGCGCTCCTCACGCAACAACTCCAGCGTATCCTGCGGCAGAATGCCGCGATCCCACAAACTGCCCCGGTAAGTAGCATAGGTGCCGCGCTCTTCAGCCAGTTCAGTGGAAGCCCAGTAGGTATGGTATGCAACTGCTTCCATCGACCTGTCGGCAAATTCGACTGCTTCCGGGGAAGCATAGGAAATGCCCAGCTTATGCAGACAATCCTGGAAACCCATGATACCCAGCCCGACCGGGCGATGCCGGAAATTGGCATTGCGCGCTTTTGCCACCGCGTAGAAATTGATGTCGATCACATTGTCCAGCATGCGCATCGCTGTCGTAACCGTCTGTTTGAGCCTGGCCTGATCCAGTTTGCCATCGACGATATGGGCCAGCAGGTTGACCGACCCCAGATTGCATACGGCAATTTCCTTTTCGCTGGTATTCAGCGTAATCTCAGTACACAAATTGGAGCTGTGCACGACGCCGACATGATTCTGCGGTGAACGGATATTGCAGGGATCCTTGAATGTAATCCACGGATGCCCGGTTTCAAACAACATGGTCAGCATCTTGCGCCATAACTGCCGGGCCGGGATACGCTTGAACAGGGTCAGTCTGCCTTGTGCCGCCTGCTCTTCATAGGCGATATAGGCTTCTTCAAATGCTCTGCCGAATTTGTCATGCAGATCCGGCGTATCGGAAGGTGAAAACAGCGTCCATTCCTGATCTTCCTGCATACGCTTCATGAATAGATCCGGCACCCAGACGGCAGTATTCATGTCATGCGTTCGTCTCCGGTCATCCCCGGTGTTTTTACGCAATTCCAGAAATTCCTCGATATCGAGATGCCAGGTTTCCAGATAGGCACAAACCGCGCCTTTGCGCTTGCCACCCTGATTGACTGCCACTGCCGTATCCGATACCACTTTGAGAAAAGGCACCACCCCTTGCGACTTGCCATTGGTTCCCTTGATGCGCGCACCCATTGCCCTGACCGGCGTCCAGTCGTTGCCCAGTCCGCCAGCGAACTTGGACAGCAGCGCGTTTTCCTTGATGGCTTCATAAATGCCATCGAGACTGTCCGGCACAGTGCTCAGATAGCATGAGGACAATTGCGAACGCCGTGTGCCGGAATTGAACAGGGTGGGTGTCGAGCTCATGAAATCGAACTTTGACAGCAGGTGATAAAACTCGATGGCACGAGCCTCACGATCGATCTCGTTCAGCGCCAGTCCCATGGCGACACGCATGAAGAATATTTGCGGCAGTTCAATACGCCGTTCGGAAACATGCAGAAAATAGCGATCGTATAATGTCTGCAAGCCAAGGTAACCAAACTGCAGATCACGATCGGCAGCCAGCGCTTCTGACAACCGTGCCAGGTCAAACTGTCCCAAACGTTCATCCAGCAGCCCGGCCTCGATCCCTTTCCGGACAAACTCCGGGAAATATTCGGCATAGCGCGACTGCATAACCTCATGGGCAACTTCTTCACCCAGGACTTCATAACGGATGTTATCCAGCAAAAGCCGTGCTGTCACAAAACTGTAAGCCGGCTCTTTCTCGATCAGCGCCCGGGCAGACAGTACGGCAGATTTTCTGACTTCCTCGGCAGGCACGCCATCGTACAGATCCTTGAGCATCGATTTGACGATCAAGCCGGCATCGACCGTATCTCCCAAATTCCGGCAGGCTGATTCGATACGAGCCATCAGCCGGGCCGGATCGAGCGGAATCTTTTGCCCGTTTTCCACGACATGCAACACAGCCACCTGACCGGAAGCCGGCTGGGCTGATTGCTGCCTGGCCCGTTCACGCGCTCGCTCTTCCCGGTACAGCACATACGCACGAGCGATATCATGATCACCCGAGCGCATCAGTGCCAGCTCGACCTGATCCTGAATATCCTCGATGTGAAACGTACCACCCTCCGGCCGCCGGCGAGTCAGGGCATGCACGACTTCTCCGGTCAGTTGCGCCACGATCTCACGCATGCTGGAAGAAGCAGCACTCTGCCCGCCTCTTACGGCAATGAACGCCTTGGTCAGCGCGATGGAAATCTTGCCCGGCTCAAATGCCACCACGGCACCATTGCGGCGGATGATCTTATATTGAGAATAATTCTGCCGGGTCGCCGGCAAATCGATCATCTCTTCCAGAAAATTTTTCTGCTGGACGGGAGAGGAAGAAGGGAGGTCTGTGGCAAGCTGCATGGTCAAATTCTCCTGTACGACGATGGTACTGCTGATCGAAAAATGGTCGAAAATCAAGTAGCTGGAAAGGAATTGGCTGAACACTGCTGGACACCTGATAACACAATATATTGTGTCTGTCAGGATGGAACAATGGTACCTGTTGTGAAATGCTATTGTCAACAAGAAGTCTGGACAGAACGATACCGGAGTGAGCTGGAAGCTGGTCGGTATTGTTCTTGAGCATATAAATTTCGATAATTTGAACAATTCATATTCTCGATAGCATCTATTACAGAAAAATTAACATTTCAACATTGCGTATTCGTCAAAGTATTGATTAATTGCCCAGCTATCCGAGCCCGCCATCATCAAAATAAAGTCAATAACGATGCTTTTTACACTTTAACGTGTTGTCATATTTCCCATACACTATGCCAAACCAAGCCGATTGCACATTTGAGCGTGGTCGCACGGCGAATGAAGGAACAGATGCTGAAACTCGAACAAATCCAGAAAAACGCTGCTATCTCGGGCTTGGAGCTCGGGCAGGTAGTACGCATCGTCACGATCGAGCTAGTCGGCCTCAGCGACAACTACAGCGCCCTCACCGTTCATCTACAAGCTGGCCGAGGTGGATCGCCTATGGGCCTTCGACGCACCAAATGCTGTGGTCCAATTCTTCCCGGACGCTTTGCCAAGCTTTTAAAAAATAGGGATAAAAAGTGACTTATGACAAAAGAGCCATCAAGAAAATATGGCCGCAGGTACTCTCCCAATCAAACAGAAGGTAGGGGCTGATGGCAATCTTCAAGACCCTTATTAATTGAGGCAGGCTGTAATAACGATGCAAAGGATCTCTGGAAAAAGCATCTTCGTCGAACCACGGGAGCGTCTGATTAGTTGGGTACGTAAGCAATTAATCGGCCCCCCTGATCCGGTGGAAGATGGTCTGGATCTCGTTGGCGTGTTGCCGACAGAACGTTTCCCCTGTGGAGCGCTGTATCCCATTTCTCCCGCTGGCGAAGGTATTGATCCCGCCAGCGACGATGGAAACGAGGATGATACCTTCCCCGATCTAGCAGGTGAAACCAAGGAAGAGCCGGCGATTGTGCGACGTTATATTCCACCTTCATCGCTGGGTTTTTCCTTTTTTATCAAAGGTGAGAACATTTACTTTCAAGTTCTGTGCAGTGCTGTCCAGTACGAAAGAACTAAACCAGATGAGCGAGACGAACAAGGTCAGTTCAAAAAGGCCAAGTGGACGAGAAAGCAACTGACGTCCGAGACTTGGAACGCCGAAGAGTTCGAGAACGTGGCGTGCCCATCGAAGGAATCACGCCAGAGCTTCAGGAAACTTGACGGTAACGCACGCGTTGATATCGAGTGGCGGCGCTTCGCCGATGGCTGGATCGTCACGGTCTCCCTGTGCAATTCAAATGAGATTTCAAACGACGAACAAACGGCAAGAGATTTTGTTGCCGAGCGTGCAGAAAAATCCTTGTTCGAGGCATCTCTTCGATGCGTGATCGACGCTGGCGAGATCGGTACCTACCCCCATGTGGATCGCAGCCTGCTCGATAAGGAGGAACAGGAGATCGAGCTGCAATACGCCGATCGGCACGTCTACGCCATTGGGCATGGCTGCGCTACCGAATGGAAAGTCGAAGACGACAAAGTCGTGGAGATTTTCTCGGATACGATGCCAACGGTGGAAGTGCCGCAGATGACTGCTGATACGGGAGTGCACGGCGATCCAGTGCTATCGCTCGCACGACTATCTCATATCCACGATCTGCACGCAGACCTTCAAGTTGAACTCGCTGTTTTCGTGGATGGCTACGCTCAGTGGGTCTCCGACCAGGAACGCAGCATTTCCGATCGATCAGTGGACGACCACGCAGCCGCAAAGCGCATCGTGAAGCGAATGCGTGAGGCGGTATCGCGCATGCGCACGGGCCTCGACTTGCTGAACAAGAGTGCACAGGTTCGACTGGCCTTTGCCCTGGCCAATCGCGCCATGCTGGATCAGATGCGTCAGCACGACCGGCTGCAAGGCAGGCCCCGTGCTGACGATGCCTACCGCTGGCGCCCGTTCCAGTTGGCGTTTCTGCTCACCACGCTGGAATCCGCCGCGAATCAGGAAAGCGACTTCCGCGACACACTCGATCTCATCTGGTTTCCGACTGGCGGCGGCAAGACGGAGGCCTATCTTGGCTTGATCGCCTTCCAGATTGCCTTGAGGCGCTTGCGTCACCCGGATACGGGCGGCGGAACAACCGTCTTGATGCGTTACACCCTGCGTCTTTTGGCGCGTGACCAATTCATTCGCGCCACGCGCTTGATCTGCGCGCTGGAACTGATTCGTCGTGAGCGCAATGACCTTGGCGCGGAACCGATCACCGTCGGCATGTGGGTGGGTGACGCCACCAGCCCGAATACTTTCAGCAAGGCCACCGAACTCGTCGAGAAGGCACGCTCCACCGGCGAGCAACCCGCACTGGTACTCGAACACTGCCCTTGGTGCGGCGATTCATTCAAGGCTGACCGCAACTACGTCAGTGAAGAGCGGCGTTTCCAGTTTCTGTGCAAGAACACGGACTGCGGCTTCGGCGCCTCGCCTGATATCGCGCTGCCATGCAACGTGGTCGATGAAGCCCTATATGCCAAACCGCCAACCATGCTGGTTGCCACCGTGGACAAGTTTGCCCGGCTGGCATGGGAAGAGCGCGCCAATGCTTTCTTCGGCGGAACGAGGCATTTGCCGCCGGAACTCATCATCCAGGATGAGCTGCATCTGATCGCGGGAGCACTCGGCTCGGTCGCCGGGTTGTATGAGGCGGCTCTGGATACCATTGTCCAATCGCGTGGCGTATATCCGAAGTACATCGCATCGACGGCCACCATCCGCATGGCGCAAGAGCAGGTCAAACGGCTCTATGGCCGTGAAGTGGCTGTGTTCCCGCCGCCAGGGTTAAGTTGTGATGATTCCTTTTTTGCCAAAACTGTGCCACTGAACCAGCGCCCAGGCCGCATTTACGTCGGCTATCTGGCGCCCATGCTGAACCGCCAGGAGTGCATGGCGCCGCTCGCGGCAGCGCTCCTGCTAGCCCCGAACGCCTTGTTCAAAAACGAACAGGACAAGCAGGAATTGCTGGACGCCTGGTGGACGCAAATGGTATATCACGGCAGCCTGAAAGGTGTTGGCAACAGTCACACGGTGTTTGCCAGCGCAGTGCGGGACTTCATGCGACTGATGCAACCACAGCCCGAAAATGACAAGCCCGCGCCCGAAAGCGACGAACGGATCACGCCCAGCATCGCTCAGCTCACCAGCTTGCAAACGGCCAAACAGAATGCGGACATTTTCGCCAGGCTGAAAAAGGCATGTAATGAAGATGGCTGCCTGGACGCGGTACTGGCCACCAACATGATCTCGGTCGGGCTGGATGTGGCACGGCTGGGACTGATGATCATCAACGGTCAGCCGCTAACCACGGCGGAATACATACAGGCCAGCAGCCGTGTGGGGCGCAGTGACGTTCCCGGCGTGGTATTTACCAATTACTATCGGGATCAAGCGCGTAGCCTGTCGCACTACGAAAGCTTCCGCCCTTATCACGATGCCTTCTACCGTTTCGTCGAACCCACCAGTGTCACGCCCTATACCTACCAGGCCCGCATGCGCGCCCTGCATGCGGCGTTGGTCATCGTCATCCGCCACACAAGCCAAGGCTTGCTGGGCAACCCGGATGCAGGCTGCTTCGACCCGAGCGAAATCCCTATTGCCAAGGCCATAGAGTTCCTGAAACGACGATGCAAGCAGGCTATTTCCGGAGTTTCTAGTGAAGTGGATACGCATATCGACGCCCTCGTCGCGGAATGGAAGACCGAGGCCGAGCGTTGCCGCGACTCGCGCAGGAAACTGGAATACCAGGTGCCGGATCGAGACACCGGGCGTGATCGCCTGCTCTGCAACCACGATGACCGGATTCGCGGTCTGTGGCCGACACTGCAATCCCTGCGCAATGTCGAGAACAATGCCCTGCTCAAGGCGCTATAAACTATGTCCGATGAATTGATTCCAATACGCTTTTCGCATGTGCTGGGCCAAAGCGGCGTCGGCGCGATTGTTCGTGGGGCGAATGACCTGGTGGTCGTTCAGGACACCCGCCAGTGGACCGACCGTCAAGGCGGCTTTGCCGGCAAGCTGATCCCGTATGTCGAGCGCGTTCGTGCAGCACTCGGGATTTCGCAAGCACTGCGTGAACCGCCTGTTGCCAAGGAACTTGCCAATAGCCAGATCGACGGTGTCTGCGTACCGGCAACACGCTTTCCTTCCTGGATGCGTTGCCCCAACTGCGGTGCGCTCTATCTGCGCCCATGGAAAGACGAGCAAGTTGGGGATGCACCCCGTTGTCGTCGTGATACATGCAAAAACAGGCCGCGACTGGAGCAAGTGACCTGGGTGTTGGCCCATCCGGCTGGATACCTTGGGGATGTGCCATGGCACTTCCTCGCACACCGGGATTCGAAAGCGTCCTCACAAAGCGCGTGCAAAGTTCGTGATCAGCTCAAATTGATTGAGCGCGGCTACGAACAACGCAAGGTGCGTTGTGGCGCGTGCGGGGCCGAAGCCCCGTTTCTCGGCGATGAACGACTGTACTTCGGCCAGCAACGCATGCAGCCATGGACCAGGGATGACATCGCTCCACCCCCACCCTCACCCGCTGATTCAGCAAAGGACATGGCCCAGGTGCTTGCCATCAATGATACCCGTGTCTACGCGCCCGCTGCGGAATCCGTTCTGGTCATTCCGCCGGAATCCCGTGTCCGCAAGGGCACGGTTATAGACCTCCTCTATCGGCACTCGGACGACCGCAGAAAAATCGACAACGCCAAAAATCCATTGGCGAGAAAATCCGCCATCAGGACGCTGGCAACAGAATACCGATGCAAGCCCGAAGAGATCGAAGAAGCGTTGCTCGATATCGGACGCGGCTATCCCTTGTATGGCGAAAACCTCACACCGGGGCAATTGCGGGAAAGCGAGTTCAAGGCATTTTTGGAAATCCTGCCGGATCAGCGCGATGACGAAGACTTAGTCACACGAAACAAAACTGATGAATGGTGTGCATTACAAGATCGTAGCGACCTGGCTGCGCCATCAAAAAACCTTGTCGGCTGCATCCAGAACCTTGTCCGCGTGGATCGGCTCAAGGCTGTCAAAGTATTCAAGGGTTTTACTCGTCTTGATGGCGAAGATGTGGTTCCACCGGACATTCTTGGACAGTCCAGCTGGCTGCCAGCCATCGAGCTGTACGGCGAAGGCATCTTCATTTCGCTGGATGAAGATAGGCTGAGAAGCTGGGAGCAACACCCAAAAGTTCTGGTGCGACTGGAAAAACTGCAACGTCGTTTTGTCCAGTCCGCACGCAAGGAACCCAACCCGCTGACTCCGCGTTTCATGCTACTGCATACGCTGTCCCATCTATTGATGCGGCAGATCGAAGCCGAAGGTGGCTACCCGGCAGCGTCACTCATCGAACGTATTTATTGCTCCCAGACACCGGAGCACATGGCCGGAATTCTCATTCATGTTGCCGTTCCCGACATCGCCGGCTCTCTGGGTGGCTTGGCGGAACTGGCCGAACCTCGGCGTTTTCTGGGCATCCTGTCACGCGCATTGGAACATGCACGCTGGTGCTCGCTCGATCCCGTGTGCAGCGAACACGACGGGCAAGGGCCGGGGCTGCTGAACCGTGCTGCCTGCCATGCCTGTACGCTGGTGCCGGAGCCCGCCTGCGAGTATGGCAATACCTTGCTGGATCGCTGCTTCGTCAAGGGCGATGACAGCGACGGCTTGCCCGCATTCTTCGGAGTACCATGACCATGACTGTAGACCGCACCCGCCGTTTTGCGCTGCCCGGCATTCAAGACCTCAATAAAGATCAGGATGAGGCATTGGCTCTTCCCATGAAGGGGCAGCATCTGATTATTGGTGGGCCTGGCACTGGCAAATCGGTGGTAGCGCTGCTTAAAGCCAGGCGTTTGGCTCAGAGTGAAAACGCCTATCGCACGCTTGTCTATAACCAGTTGCTGGATCAGTCAAACCGCCACCTGTTTGGATCAGAAAAAACACTTTCTGCCAAGACTTGGGATTCCTGGTTTCGCGATATTTGTCGATTTTTTCTTAAAACAGTTCCTACGCTTGAGCCTGATTCTCCTGGAGGCTATCGGCCTGTGGACTGGAATACGGTTTTGAATCAAGTTCAGCAATTAGAAAATACCGGAGATCACTCACAAAGATTTCTCGTGATTGACGAAGGGCAAGATATGCCGCCTGCCTTCTATCAAACGCTTGTAAATCTTGGGTTCGAAAATTTTTATGTGGTGGCTGACCAGAATCAGCAAATGAACCCTGATAGATGCAGCTCGATCCAAAATATCGAAAATGCATTGGGAATTGAAAAGAAAGATACCAAAGAGCTGATAATCAATTACCGAAATACACTTCCTATTGCGAGACTTGCTCAACACTTTTATCCCGATGACCCTGCCTCTCCAAAACCCGAGCTTCCAGAACCCGGAGCCGCAGACATAACGCCTGAGCTTTGGCGTTACGGCACAAACGATTCTCCGTCCTTGAATGAAATCATCGATCGTCTCTTGTATTTAAGCGATCGCTTTCCAAAAAAACTGATTGGGATTATCACCCCCAACAATGTTGTGCGAGAGAAATTCTGCGACGTGCTCCTTAGAGCGAACCCGACTTTGGACAACGGCAAGCCCCCTATACAAACCTTTATTTCTGGTCAGAAAAGCTCACTCAATTTCGGGACAGGCGGCATCATGGTCATCAACGCCCAGTCCTGCAAAGGGCTGGAATTCGATATCGTCATTCTCGCCGATATCGATCAGCACAAACCCAAGCAGGACATCTACGCGCTCAAATCACGCTTCTATGTGATGGTGGCGCGCGGCCGGGAGCAGGTCATCATGCTGCGTACCGGGAGTGCCTGCCCAGTCGTGGAAAGCCTGCTTCCTGCCGACTCGGCCATCCTCGTCAGGAAATAGTCCAATGAACACCACAAGTCTCAAGAAACGAAGCCTGCGCAAAAACACACAGACGTGGCATCTGGTTACCAACCATCAGAACCTGCTGTATATACTGGCTGCCGGCTTGGTGATGGAGCCTTCTGGCTTTGGTGGAAAGCACTATGCCGATTCGTTGAACGCCATTCCTGGCTGGATTCCCTTATTCCGCAATAAGATTCCAGCCCAGGCGCTGGAACAAGCCGTCAGCGAGCGCAAGCATCTACGCCCCTGCGTCGTATCGTTTGATCTGTCAGGTGTTTCTGGATCTGTTCAGTTTCTGTCCCGGAAAGGTCACATCCGGGATGGCAGCTTCCCCGTTGCACGATATGGAAAAGAGGATGTAGCCATCTTCATCCGTGCACCTTTGCCTCAGAGCTTGCTTTCCCGCATCTGTTTTCGCTCACTTGAAGACAGACAGGAATTCGAGATCGCAGCCGGGGACGTTTCCAATGTGGACTTGCTACCCTGCCGTATTGAAGTCGATGAACTCCTGTTTTCCAGCGCAACGGATGCTGCCTGGCCACCGATACAAGCAGGAAAACCCCGTCCCCGGAACGCCCAAAAGAAATTACCCGACAATAAGGTGGGAGATTTGCTTGGAATGCCGGAAGAAGTACCAAAGATCCTGGAAGCAAGGAGAACCCATTCGCCTGTTTCTGAGCAGGCTTTGGGCGGTTTGCTTGCCATGCTTTATCACAGTGCCAATCGCAGTGATTTGGGATTGAGTGTTTTTCAACGGGCAACGGGTTTGGTGCGTGATACAGATGGGATCGCAGCCAGCGATCCGATATTGGCAGAGCTGCCGAACTGGCTGGATGGCAGTGGGATTTCGGAGCGCGCGGACACTCCAGCCAGACTTTATTTTGGCGTCATGGAATCTCTTGCTGCCGAGCAGGGGCAGAATGGCTCATCACAACCCGTGGAAGTCGTCCTGGGATATCTCAACAACCGATTGGCCCAGTTGACAGAAGAAAAAATTCGCTTGCGCCTGGAGCGTCTGATTGCGGACATGCGTGGTTGCTTCGGCCTTGGCGGCGGGACTATCACGGAAATCTTCGAGCGCAACAAAGGATCTTTGTCACGTCCCTTGCTGCTGTTCTGCCTGCGCGAACATTGCATGGATCTGCTCGAATTCTCACACCCTCTTTTGAGCGATGCCGAGTACCTGCTTGCCGGCATCCTGTTCGGTGTGCGGGATGGTTGGCTGCGACTCCCCAGTTCACTGCGTGATCCGGCATTGGCTGCCTATGTCATGTACCGCATGGCAGTTGCCGCACATCAAAGGCAGGGGGATGTTTTATCACTCCCTGAAAACCCCATACCCCAGCCTCTGCGCGCCTGCTTTGCCTCGACCGCCGATTCATGGAGCGACAATCAAACGGCCGCCGCCCTGGAAATTGCACGGACAAGAAAGTGGCGGGATTGCATCGAAACGGTTATAGCTTCAGTCGACGGTTCTCCTCTAGATAATCCGAGGCAAGAGAACGGGCAATTCATCTTTTCCGGGGAGGCAACTTCGACAACGGAAATTAAACGTGAGACCTTCTTGCAACATCTTGGACAATGGCCACCAATCGATGCCAGTTTGGACTCCAGGGTGAGAATGATGCTGGATAAAACATGCGGGTGATACCCTCTGAACCGCTGCGTACCAATAGCCATGCGGAAATGCGCGTATTTGATCAACTGCGGGCCGCGTTTTCGGGGCCAGATCAGACTGGCTGGTTTGCTATACACTCGCTCAACCTGCCACAGCACGAATACAAGCGATTCGGGGAGATTGATTTTGTCATATGCGGACCTGATGGCCTGTTTGTCCTGGAGATCAAGGGGGGTGGTGTATCGTGCCGCAATGGCATCTGGAAAACGAGAAACCGCTATGGCGAGATTGAGCGCCTGAAGGAGTCCCCCTTCAAACAGGCTGAAAGTGCTCTTCACGGTCTGCAGAAAAAACTTTCCTCCCAGCTCGACCATGTATTTGTCTCAGGTTACGGCGTTGTGATGCCGGATGTGGAGAATCTGCCCGAAAGCGCGGAGTGGGACCGCACTGTGTTGGCGGACGCCAAAGATTTCAAGCAGTTCGAAAAGTGGTTGACCCGACTCATCAAGCATTGGCGCGAGAAGAATGCACATAAACCGGCCACATCTCCTGAGCAACTGAAGTTGTTGCAGCAATCCCTGCGCCCTGACTTCGAAGCTGTTACGACGCTGCATGCCACAGCCGGTACGATCGAATCCCGGATCGCACGCTTGACGGAAGATCAGTTAAGGTTGATCGATGTCGTCGAAGCCAATAGCCGTGTTATCTGTTCTGGCGGTGCGGGAACAGGAAAAACGATGCTGGCGCTTGAGCTAGCCAGGCGATGGACAGCTGCCGGGATGAACATCGCCTTGACCTGCCATTCGTCCTGGCTGAAGAGCTTCTTGGAGCGCCACACCCTGGCCGGTCTGACGGTTTGTTTGTCGGAATCGATCCATCTCGCCGCAAGAAGATCTGGCATCGGTAAGTTCGACGCACTGATTGTTGATGAGGGACAGGATATTCTCAATATGGAGAGCCTTTCCAAACTGGACACGTACTTGAATGATGGACTTCATAAAGGACGCTGGTGCTTTTTTCATGACATTAACAATCAATCTGGATTATGTGGGATGTATGTGCCTGATGCGTATGAATATCTGAGCAGTTTTACACCAGCAAAAATACCACTAAGAACGAATTGTCGAAATACGTTGCCAATTCTGAAGCGAATCCAAGATGATCTTTGCGCAGATATGGGTAACCCAGGTGTGGGGGATGGCCCTGCCGTTCGTGAAGCTGTTGTCGATGATCTGACAATAGCAGTTCAAACGCTTGAAAGAGAGTTGGAAACGCTCACTGATAAAGAGGGATTCAGTCTTGGCGATATTGTCATACTCTCACCCTATCCATTCGAATCATCTTGGATTTCATCCCTGTCTCCCAATTGGCGCAAGTCGATTTCCATTCTGGATCGCGCATCGCCTCTCAGTTCGGATAGGCAATTTATCGGATTTGCCCAGATCACAGACTTCAAAGGGTTGGAGAGTGAAGTCATCATTCTTATTGATCTACCTGCATCTGGCTCCCGTGAAGATTTGCGCTCACTCCACTATGTGGGGATGAGCAGGGCACGTGCAGTGTTGAGCATGATTACTGCTGATGACATATTGGAACACTCATTACAGTGAGTGTTTCAATTTGCGCGCCGGATGTACACTTGAGTGCGTCTAATCGCGGTTTTCAGGATTATCAGATTCCTTCACTTATTTATCATAGCTAGGGTTTCCGGAAGGAGTTCCCTATAATCAGAATATCGCTATCCGGGAAGGTTCGTTATGCACCCAAGTCAATGGAAGCTGCTTTCGAGCAGACGCTTTTTACCCTTTTTCATTACCCAGTTTCTGGGTGCATTCAATGACAATGTTTTCAAGAATGCGCTGGTCATTCTGATTACCTACACCACCATGGACAACGCGGGCCTGAGCCCGCAGATCATGGTCACGCTGGCGGCCGGTATTTTCATCCTGCCGTTTTTCATCTTTTCCGCTACTGCCGGCCAGCTGGCGGATAAATGGGATAAGGCACGGCTGATCCGCCACGTCAAATTCGTCGAAATCATTCTGATGGGAGGCGCGGCGGCGGGGTTTTATCTGGATAACGTCATACTGCTCATGGTGATTCTGTTTCTGATGGGCGCCCAGTCCGCTTTCTTCGGGCCATTGAAATACAGCATCCTGCCGGACCAGTTGCGTGAAGATGAGCTCATCGGTGGCAATGCACTGGTCAGCGCCGGAACATTCATTGCCATTCTGCTGGGGACGATCATAGGCGGGTTGCTCATTCTGGCCGAGCAGGGAGGGGCGATCGTATCCGGCATAACGATCTGGATAGCGCTGGCCGGCTGGCTGTCCAGTCTGTTCATTCCCCCGGTCCGCCCGGCGGCGGCAGATACGATCGTGAACTGGCATGTGCTTGAAGAAACACGCGCCATCGTCTATCAGGCACGTGAGAACACCACGGTGTTTCACGCCATTCTCGGGGTATCGTGGTTCTGGCTGTTTGGCGCCACATTTCTGTCGCAATTTCCCACCTTCGCCAAAGAGATCATTGGTGGAAATGAACAGGTGGTTACGCTGTTCCTGACGCTCTTTTCGGTGGGAATCGGTATTGGTGCGCTGCTGTGCGACAAACTGCTCAAGGGTGAAGTGGCTGCAACTTATGTTCCTTTAGGCGTACTGGGCATGACGATCTTCACCGTCGATCTGTATTTTGCCAGTACGTCACTCGACCCTGCAGCAGGGGGGGCGCTCATCGGCGTGCTGAATTTCCTGGAATCATTCGCCCACTGGCGCATTTTGCTGGATCTGCTGGCTATCTCGATCTGTGGCGGCCTCTATATCGTGCCGCTCTATGCCATCGTGCAAAACTATACGAAACCTTCCCACCGTTCGCGCGCCATTGCCGCCAACAACATTATGAATGCCCTGTTCATGGTGGTTTCCGCAGCGGGTATCAGCGTGATGCTGGCATTGGATTTCACTGTTTCCGAAGTTTTTCTCACCCTCGCTCTGTTAAATGGCCTGGTTACGGTTTATATCGCGGGACTGTTGCCGTATGAACTGGCCAGATCCATTCTGCAGTGGGGATTTCATACGTTCTATCGCCTGAAAATCAAGGGATTGGAACATTATCGGCAAGCAGGAGAAAAAGTGCTGATCGTCGCCAATCACCTGTCGTTCCTGGATGCCGCACTGCTGAGCGTATGCTTTCCCGAACGCCTGTGCTTCGCCATCAACACCAGTATTGCCCGCAAATGGTGGGTACGGCCCTTCCTGTTTCTGGCGGACACCATTGCGCTTGACCCGACCAATCCTTTGTCCACCCGTCTGCTGATCGAACGCGTCAGAAACGGTGACAGGGTGGTGATTTTCCCTGAAGGCCGGCTGACATTGACCGGGTCACTCATGAAAATCTACGAAGGCCCAGCCATGATCGCGGATAAAGCCGGGGCAAAACTGTTGCCGGTAAGCCTTTCAGGCCCGCAATACACGCTCTTCTCCAGACTGAAAGGGAAGGTGAGGATACACTGGTTCCCGCGGATCACCGTAACCGTCATGCCGCCGGAAAGCTTCGATCTGCCGGATTCGATCCGTGGCAAACGCCGTCGCCGCGCAGCCGGCCTGAAACTGTACGACATCATGACCACAACGACTTTTCAGAGCAATGTCCTGCGGCAAACCCTGTTTCAGTCGCTGCTTGATGCTGCGGCCACACACGGCAGAAAGCACGTCATCGCGGAAGATGTCGAACGCAATCCACTGAATTATTCTCAACTGATCACACGCAGCTTCATCCTGGGTATTGTTCTGCGCCGCCATACCCACACGCAGGAAAACGTGGGAATCATGCTGCCCAACATGGTGAGCAGCGTGATCAGTTTTTTTGCCTTGCAGGCTTTCGGACGTGTACCTGCCCTCCTGAATTTTTCGGTCAGCCCCAGAAATCTCATGACAGCCTGCCAGGTAGCACAGATCCGGACCATCATCACTGCACGCAGATTCATCGAAGCCGCCAAACTGACCGGACTGGCCGACAGTCTGAAAGCACAGCAGATCACACTGATCTATCTGGAAGATCTGAAACATCAGGTGCACTGGTGGCACAAACTGGCGGGGCTGGTAACAGGCCTGCTGCCGGAAATCAGTTATCGCTATACTCATTCCCGGCGTAATCCGGATGCACCGGCAGTCGTCCTGTTCACTTCCGGATCGGAAGACGTACCCAAGGGCGTGGTGCTCAGCCATACCAACCTGCAGGCCAATCGTTTCCAGGTATCCGCCCGGATCGATTTCGGCCCGACTGACCTGGTATTCAATGCACTGCCTCTCTTCCATTCCTTTGGATTGACAGGCGGTATGCTGCTGCCGGTACTGTCCGGTATGCGGGTCTTTCTGTACCCGTCTCCCTTGCATTACCGCGTCATTCCCGAGCTGATCTACGATACCAACGCAACCTTGCTGTTCGGTACTGATACTTTCCTCGCCGGTTATGCACGCCATGCCAACGCCTACGATTTTTACAGCGTTCGTTACGCATTTGCCGGTGCTGAAAAACTGCGGGAAAGCACCCGCAGACTGTGGTCGGAGAATTTTGGTGTGCGCATCTTCGAAGGTTATGGCACAACTGAAACTGCTCCGATCCTCAGTTTGAACACCCCCATGCACAACCATCCCGGATCAGTCGGCCGCCTGCTACCCGGCATTTCCAGCAAACTGGAACCTGTTCCGGGAATCACGCAAGGGGGCAAACTACTGGTATCCGGCCCGAATGTGATGCTGGGCTACTATCTGGCAGCCAACCCCGGGATGGTCGTACCGCCTGTCGAGGGCTGGCATGATACCGGCGACATTGTTGAAATCAACGAAGAAGGCTACGTTTTCATCAAAGGGCGCGCCAAGCGGTTTGCCAAAATAGGCGGGGAAATGATTTCACTGCCGGCCATAGAAGAATCGATCCATCAGCTGTGGCCGGACTACAGCCATGCTGTCATTCAGATTCCCGATGCCAGAAAAGGCGAACAGCTCGTTCTGATCACAACCCGCCAACCGGCGGACCGCAGCGAAATCGTTGCTTATTTCAACCAGAATGGCCTGGGAGAACTGGGAATACCGAAGAGCATCCTGTACATCGACAAGCTACCGCTGCTCGCTACCGGAAAAACCGACTACGTATCACTGCACGAATGGGTGCTGCAACAACCCGATCTGTGATTGCATTTAAGAAGCGGCATACAGGTGCGCTATCCGCCTTGCTACCTTGGGTAAATTGAGAGCTGCTGTCTTTTTGTCAAACTATACGGCTGACGGAAATACAGCAGAAACCATCGCTTCAAAAGTGGCCGTTAGATGCCCAACGCTGGGGTTAAATGGCTGCGCGTAACGCCATCCGCTTGAATGTCCGGTAAACCCCCACGCAAGCCGCTAAGATCCAATTCATTATAGGTTGAGTATGCGGAGCGCAGCGAGAGAATCGTAGCTCTGCGGACTCCGAGGCGATCTCTGCGCTCAGGAGTGTCATGCCAATGAGACGGTCGAGAGGCTTGGTCATGGACCCTAACGCCGAAAGTAAGCCAGGTGGATCGGCTTGACTACAGCGCCACCCTACACTCGCTCCCATGAAGCGACAGGCCCTGGCTGCGGATGGAACAATGGATGGCAGATCGGTGAGGCAAGATCACTCCAACGGGCATGCACGATTGGGCTGCGAGTAGCCAGTTTGTGCTGCAAGTGGTTCCATTCATGTGAAAGTTGTCCGCTATTGACTAATATGAGTTGCACTGAGCAAACCGGCCCGATTTTGGATGAATCAAAAGTATAGCCGCGCTCCGTGGCTTCTGCATGAATTGCTGCGAGATAGAAATTGATTGCGAAGTGAGGCTGAGGGTGCGCTTTGAATCGTTCCAGTTGCGGATGATTTGTGTAACCACGGGTTTCTCCGCGAAGAACTGCTTTTGCAAGCAGTGATTCACGCCACAAGGCGACAAGACCTTGAGGATCGAGATATTTGGGGTGAAGTGACCAAAGACGCATATTGGTGTTTAACGTGAGGCTAATCGGCCTGCGCGGCTTTTCGTGCAGATTCGCTCGACTGCAGGGTTATATCTCCGTGCGCTTCGCATGGACTTGCTGTATGTGCTCTACTACTTTTCTCGGAAGAAGGCCGGTGTACAAGACTTTCTGTTGATCCCCGTGTGTGTCGTAGTAGATGGCGTGTGAATATTTAGGCATAACGTAAAGCTAAGGGGCGCGCCGAAGGTGCGTCCCAGCGCCCAAAGGGTGCGAACTTGAGCGCGGGGTTAGACATTTGCACTCTCCAGAAAAGTAACAATTTTACTTTGTAGTTCGGCTGTAACATTGTTCCATTTTGTATTTGACGAAAAGCATAATTCACAGCCTTGCTCTTTCGCGGCAGAAAGTATTCTTTGGAACCACCAAACAGGCGTTGCTAGTCGCGCGCGCGGCGGGGGCGGCGCGAAAAGATAATGACCTGTTTCATCCCAATGAATTTCCATAGCTTCACGATAGATGTACGGAAATGCCTTTGTTTCAGGCGCAACGTAAAGCCGACCTTCGCCATCAATGCCAATCTCGGAGATTGTGTCGCGTTCCATTCGTAATGTCTAATGCCGCGAATGAGCCACGAACAAGGTGCATAGCACATTGTGAGTTGGGCAAGCAGTGCTTGCGAACTTGATTCGCTTGTTAAGTGTGTTCATCTGCACTGGCTCGATACTTTTCCATAAGTGCCCGGGCTGCTTCCATTGCCACTGTACGCCAGAGGTCTTCAGCGACACGTATCTTTTCATCCTCTTCGCGCAGAGCAGATTCAGACCAGTACTGCCGCTCCGGCCCGGCAGGAAGCGTATCTGACTCAGAATCGATTCCCCGAAAAGTGGCAAAACTCGGATCGTTCTGTTCTCGAAGCCAGAAGGCCAGTTTGCTCATCTCACGGGCGCAAACAATTACCCCTATTCGGCCCTCGACGAGATCACGCGCACGAGCCACGACTTTCCTTCGGGTCTTCCGCCAAGACGCCTCGTTCGTAACCCATTCTGGAGGAACGACTGACACTCTCTGAACACCTAACATTGGAGGTAAGGGGCTATCTGGAGGCGGTATGCCGGAAGACGATCCTGCTTGACCGAAGGGTTAGAGGGGAATGGCATTGGCCTCATCTTGAAATAGCATTAGCTTTTTGGCAACAACAAGGGATTGTTGCTCCGAATATGCGCTGCCAGTAATAGCCTGCCCTGTTTGGGCAAGATAGTTAGCAATTTCACTTTCTGATACACCAGAAGCCAAGAGTGAAATAACTCGCGGGACATAGTTTTCGTATTCGTCACGAGGCAAACCACAAAACCCAATGGGAGCCCAGTCCTCATAGAGAACTTCGTTAATGCGCGAAGCAACGGCTTTGTATTTCTCGGTGCGCGGATCGTTCATGGCTCCCTCTAACGAGGATGTAGAAAAACTCGTTTTTCAGGCATTATCCAAGCTTTAAATTTTTGAAATACTTTGACAAGCAGGAAATTGGTTTTTTCAGAACTATATTCATAGTGCCAACGTATTGTTTATACCTGGCTTGATGCGCATAGGTACATGAACAGCGTATTTTGTCTTTGATCCCCTATTTTCATTGGCCTACCCCATAATGGACAAGCTTCTCAATGTTGTGAACCAGACAGTATAGTTTCCATTGTCCGTCTACTTTGTTCCAACCCCGCAGGGTAAATCGATCGAGGCGTTTGTTATTGCGGAGGTTACCGAATACTGGTTCGACCGTCGCAAAGCGGCGGGTGATCATCTGTCGGCCCTGATCAGAGTCGATCTTCCGCTTCATCCGGTCAGTATGGGTTTCATAGCCGTCGCGTTTTCCTCGGAAAAATGCAACCTGCCGGGTCTTGGTTTTCTCCGGTGTACGTAAACACTGAGTCCGGAGGGTGCAAGGCAGGCAATCCCGCTCGGCACCTCGAAACTTCATCGCTGTATAGCCGTTGAAGGTGCAGTTCGAACCGTTCGAATAGAGTCGTTTGCCAGCCGGGCAGAGACAGTGCGAGCCATCCTCGGCAAGCTGGAAGTCACCTGGACCAAACCGTTTCGAGATCGAAGGTTGTCCACGCTTATCCCAGAGTGGATCGGGCTTGGTCTTGTGTGCCTCTTGCCCATGGTAGCGTTCGTCACGCTTGCGGTAGCCGTTATCGGGAATGTAGGTGTCGATGCCCTCTGCTGCCAGCATCTTGAGGCCGTTTTCAGAATGATAGCCAGCGTCGGCAGTAACAATAGTTTGATTGCTCATTTGTGGCTTGATGGCCTGGGTCACTGGAACAAGCAATTCTTGTTCTGAACCGGTGCCATGAGCCTGCGCATCCAGAATGATCTGGTGTTTCTCATCCACTACCGCTACACCTGTGTATCCTTGGATGACGCCCTTGCCCGTAGCCATTTTGGCCGATTCATTGTCAGTGCGGTTGGATTGGCGTACACCCCCCTTTGGCCCCTTGCGATCTTCCGGGTTAGCCGCCAGCCAGTCTTTGAGTTGTTTCGCTTCCTTTTGCAATCGTTCCAGCATGCAGGCTTCTCGTTGGGCCTGACGCTCATCCACAGGTGTCATATCTGTCTTCCGATGATGTGTCAGCATCTGCTTCGCAGCCTTTTCCATCTTTTCAGCCTGGCGCTGGTAGTCTGCACGTGTACCACTCTTGGCCTTACTGGCGTTGGAAGGTAACTTCACACCATCTATCGCAAACAATTCCCGGCCAATCAACCCTTGCCGGTCGCACACCACTAGCACTTGGGCGAATAATTTTGCCACTTCATCGCCTAGTTCGGCAATAAATGCCGCCAAGGTCGTGAAATGAGGTTGATTGTCCCCGGCAACCGCTATGAACAATATATTCTGTCGACACATCGCCTCGATTCGGCGGCTGCCAATCAGACCGCGACTGTAAGCCAGCAAAATGATCTTAAGCAGTACAGCAGGATCATAAGCGGGAGCTCCTTGCGTATTGTTCCGGTAACGCTCACGTAGACCGCTAAAATCCAATTCATGATCGACCAGATAGCATAAGGCGTGTTCGAAACTGCCTGGAATAATCTGCCGGGAGAAATCAACAGGTAACAGCATCAGGCCCTTTTGAACCGGTTTGAATCGCGCCATCCTATATCTCCTGATAATCTTCACCAATCCTGATTATTCCACGGAAAAACCAATAGGCTTAGGTTTTCCTACAGCGTCAACGCCGGAGTTAAGCGGAGCCGCGAAGCCGTCTGCTGGAGCGACCTGTTATACGTGGTGCAGTTATTTGACTTGGAATGGATCATCGATGGGACTACTCCACTCAGCATCCAAAATTTCTTTAATTCGGCCAAGAGCATCTGCCTCAGTAGTTCGCCCACCAGCACCATAAGCCTTTGCAGCATGCCTTGCGATGTCAGCAAGCATAAGACCCCAAGCGCCGGGATCCATCCCACACCGTCTGCAATGAGTACTGTTGTGGGAGGCTTAGGCCACCCCACACTCGAAGAATTTCAACGGCACCGTTTTCACGCGAGACCGGCGGTTTCTCCAACTTATTTTTGGAACGGCCGAACACTAGCGTGCCCCTTTCGTATAACGCAATATATAAGACATTTTGTCCAATAATCCTGTTTGTACTCTGGGTTCTTCAGAAATTGGTTTGGGACTATCTACCGAAAATACCCAGATCATGCCTCAATTAAATATCTGACATTCAGATGTGTTTAGCCGAGCTGCAAACATTGATTGAGGAAACTAATCTTGCGGCGGCTTGTTTCAGTCACGCTTATCACATAACGCATATATCGGCGCCAATTGTTTCAAATCAGCAATTTGAATCTGCCTGAATCATTGTCAGCTTCTTTTACAGAATGCCTGTATTGATAGATATCGTTTGATTGTTATTCGTTACAAATCATATGGATATAGGTAGTGGCATAAGAGTTGCTTAACTAATGGGGAGTTAATGGCTTTTCCATATTGCCGAGATGGCAGCAAAGGTAAATCCAGGCACGACATTGACACGAAAATGCTCCATTCGTGTTTATCTTCGCTCATTATATTTTTACGGAAGCTCTGACATGAAGAAAACGACAACCAGAATAGTGTATGCAGGAATGTTTCTGACTGCCGCACTGGTCCTCGGACAGAAAATGTTCATGGAGAATCGAGTTGTCGATGATGGCCGGGTTCATACCCGCGCTGGTTCTGCGGGCAGCGTCATCACTGGTGGTCACGGCAGGAATATGTCGAGTGTTGAAGACAGTGTAAAAATTGCCGGCATCCATGGCGGCATTGGTGATTTTTCTGTCGATGGCGATAGCATCCTTTTTATCAGTGAAGATTCCGTCTACGAATATGAAGATCAATCCGGCGAGGGTGGTTACGGTAATGCTACCCATAGCGCTGGAGACAGTGAAAAGATTACAGGCAGTCATGGTCGCAACGGCAATAATCCTATTCATACCGGCTCGGGCAGCGGTACTGTTAACCGTCCGGCAGGTTCAACTCCAGGAAATACCGGTCGTTCGTATGCGGATGGAAATGGAAACGGTGCAAGGGGTAATAGTATAGGCGGTCTTGGTGGAGGAGGTGGTGGGGGCGGTAATGGCGCGAGAGGTAAAGATGACAATACTGATAAAGACCCTGCTGACAATGCTCCTGGCATGAATACTGGTGCAAACCCGGATCGGGAAGAGACCCGTGCTGACGAAGATAAAAGTGATCCAGATCGCGGCAGTAAGCCCGATGGAGATGACCCTGATAATGATAAGGCGGCCGGTCCTGCAGGCAATCCACCCGATAAGGGGATTCCGCCGGAATATTTTGATGCTCCTCCCGGTAAAGAACTGAATGATCCCTTCCAGCCGCCGATTCCCGCTGAAGAAGTCAGTGGCCGGGATTATGAAGAAGCAGGAGAAGGGGCAGGAGCATCTGGAGATCCTGGAGCCAGGGCTATTCCCGAGCCCGTCAGTAGTCTGCTGATCGGGTTAGGCAGTGTGATGCTGCTATGGTCACGACGTCGGGGCAGTCGCAGCTGATTATCAGCAACGTACCAGAACCCAGATAACGGCAGATATGTATCAGGCATATCTGCTCCGGTCAATGGCATAAACCAGTCCGGAAGATGTGGCATACTCCATCCTTTGCTCTATTCCGGGGAGATGTTTTTTCGTGGCCAGTTATGAGTTCCTGATCGGGTTGCGTTACACGCGCGCCAAGCGCCGCAATCATTTTATTTCCTTTATTTCGCTGATTTCGCTGCTGGGGATGACGTTGGGCATGACGGCGCTGATTACGGTCATGTCGGTCATGAATGGTTTCCACAAGGAAGTGCGTGCACGCATTCTCGGCGTGGCTTCACATGCACAGATCAGCAGTTATCAGGGGAGTCTGTACGATTGGGAGCAGATCAGGAAAGCGGCCATCCGGAATCCGCAGGTTGCGGCAGCCGCTCCTTACATCGATGCCCAGGGGATGCTTTCACACGATAATATGGTGCGTGGGGTGATTGTACGAGGTATTTTGCCGGCAGATGAAAACAGAGTAGCCGATTTTGCCGGAAAAATGGTGGAAGGCAGTCTGGATCGACTCGCACCGGGAGAATTCGGCATCATCATCGGCCAGGAACTGGCACGCAGTCTGAATGCATTTCCGGGTAACAAAATCGTGCTGATTTCTCCGCAGGGACAGATTACACCGGCCGGAATACTGCCTCGTCTGAAGCAGTTTACGGTTACGGGCATTTTCGATGTCGGGCACTTTGAATACGACTCCGGGCTGGCATTGATCCATCTGGCAGACGCACAAAAACTTTACCGCATGGCGCCCAATCAGGTTTCCGGCATCCGGCTCAAATTGCACGATATGTTCGAAGCACCGCAGGTGATCCAGGATCTGGCCAAGGTATTGCCTGCTGACCTGTATTTCACCGACTGGACACAGCAGCACGCTAATTATTTTCGGGCTATCCAGATCGAGAAACGCATGCTTTCGCTGATTCTTGCATTGATCATCGCGGTTGCAGCATTCAACATCGTTTCCACACTGGTGATGGCAGTGACCGATAAACAGTCGGATATCGCGATTTTGCGCACGCTGGGGGCAAGTTCCGGCAGCATCATGAAAATTTTTATCATACAGGGGGCATTGATCGGCATACTGGGGACGCTGCTGGGGTTGCTGGGCGGTGTGCTGCTGGCCTATAACATCGGTGATGTCATTGCATTCATCGAGCATCTGCTCAGTACCCAGTTTTTGTCGCAGGAGGTTTACTACATCAGCAAGATTCCTTCCGATCCGCAATTGGCCGATATTGTGACGGTTGCGGTCGTGTCTCTGATTCTGACATTGCTGGCCACACTCTATCCCAGCTACCGTGCGTCGAAAGTCAATCCGGCCGAGGCATTACGTTATGAGTAAAATCATCATTGCCTGTCGGGATCTGTATAAGAGTTATTTCCAGGGTAATCTCGAAGTTCCGGTGCTGCACGGTATCGATCTGCAAGTGAATGAAGGTGAAATGGTCGCGATTGTCGGTGCTTCCGGTTCGGGCAAGAGTACATTGCTGCATGTGCTGGGGGGACTGGATAAGCCGACGCGCGGGGAAGTTACGCTGCTGGACAGGGAGTTGTCCACCATCAGTGAAGCGGAACGTGGCTCATTGCGCAATCATGCATTGGGTTTCGTCTACCAGTTTCATCATTTGTTGCCTGAATTCAGTGCTCAGGAAAATGTTGCTATGCCGCTGTTCATTCGCCGTATGAATAAAAAAGCCGCAATGGAACAGGCAGCCGCCATGCTGCAACGGGTTGGCCTGGGGCACCGGCTTACGCATACTCCCGGTGAATTATCCGGAGGTGAACGTCAGCGGGCGGCGGTTGCGCGCGCACTGGTGACCCGGCCAGCCTGTGTACTGGCCGACGAGCCGACCGGTAATCTCGACCGGCATACTGCCGAAGCGGTATTCGATCTCATGCTGGAACTCAATCACGAGGCCAATGCGGGGCTGGTAATCGTTACCCACGATACTCAACTGGCCAGCCGTGCCGATCGGGTATTACATCTGGTGGATGGTTCGCTGACGTGAAATCCTGAAACGGATTTCATGGGAGATCCTTTTTCTTCCTCGCTTTCTCGTCCAGTGTGTGCAAGTAGGCAAGCTTTTCGCCAATCCTGATTTCCAGACCGTGAGCAACCGGCCGGTAGAACTGGACATCTGGCATATCATCAGGAAAGTAATTTTCTCCGGCAGCGTAGGATTCCGGTTCGTCATGCGCGTAACGATAAGCGGCACCATGCCCTATTTCGCGCATCAGCCTGGTGGGCGCATTGCGCAGATGGATAGGGACTGGACGGGATATATCTTCCTTTATGAAGGCTCGTGCCTGTTTATAGGCAACATAGGCAGCATTGCTTTTCGGTGCGCAGGCCAGATAAAGCGTGGCCTGAGCCAGTGCCAGTTCGCCTTCAGGACTGCCCAGCCGCTCAAAAACTTCACAGGCATTCAGCGCGAGTGTCAGTGCACGCGGATCGGCCAGCCCGATATCCTCAGTAGCGGCACGAATCAGCCTTCTGCCAATGTAGCGTGGGTCGGCACCGCCATCGAGCATGCGGCACAGCCAGTAAAGAGCTGCATCGGGAGAAGAGCCGCGAATGGATTTGTGCAGAGCTGAAATCTGGTCATAAAAAGCATCGCCACCTTTGTCGAACCGGCGCACGTTACGTGCCAGCACTCTGCTCAAATAATTGGCATCGATTTTTACGATTTCTTCGGTTTTGGCAGCATTCTGCACCTGTTCCAGCAGATTCAGTAAGCGGCGTGCATCTCCGTCTGCAAATCCGATCAGTAATTCAATGGCAGTATCTTCAAATTCCAAATCCAGCATCGCAATGCTGCGAGCACGCTCGAATAACTGATGCAGCTCCTGATCAGTCAGGGCTTTCAGTGCATATACCTGAGCGCGGGACAGTAGTGCACCGTTGACTTCAAACGAAGGATTTTCAGTGGTGGCACCAATAAAGGTGATCAGCCCCTGTTCCACATGGGGCAGGAAGGCATCCTGCTGTGCTTTGTTGAAACGGTGGACTTCATCCACGAACAGTAGTGTCGGCCTGCCTGTGCGTTGCAGCGAAATCTGGGCACATTCGATTGCTTCCCGGATATCCTTCACACCTGATAATACAGCGGAAATAGCGATGAATTCGGCATCGAATGCATGTGCCATGAGTCGTGCCAGTGTGGTCTTGCCACTACCCGGCGGCCCCCAGAGAATCATGGAATGGGGTTTGCCGGACTCAAAAGCCAGCCGCAAAGGTTTACCCGGGCCCAGCAGGTGAGATTGGCCGATGACATCATCCAGCGTCCGCGGGCGTAAACGTTCTGCCAGCGGAGCAGCCGGATTCCGGATTGTGTGGGAATCAGTCACGAATCACATCCACTCCTTCCGGTGGTGTAAACTGGAACAGATCGGGTGCGAGTGATGGATTCTGCTCTATTTCGGAAAAAATCAGCCACGTCACCTGATCGAAGCTGTCGCGCAAAACCATCTCACGTAAAATGCCTGTTTTTGAGAATCCCAGCCGGATCAGCTCAAACGAGTTTTCCTGATTTTTGGGAATCGCTTCCAGCCATTCTGTTTCTCCCTGTACGTCGATTTCCTGCAGGTTAAAGTCGAGTTCAATGGTATTGCCCCCTGCGAGCAGCGCTGCCGGAGTACTGCCCAAAGCCTGATCGAGCCGATGTACCGTGACCTGGGCAAGGTCCTGGTCATAAAACCATACCTGTTTACCATCGCCGACGATCAGCTGCTGATAGGGCTGATCGTATGTCCAGCGGAATTTGCCAGGGCGTTCGAACATCATGCTGCCACTGGCTTTTCTGATGACCTGGAAGTTCTTATCCAGCAACGTCTGGGAAAAATTGGCCTGGAAAGTCAGTGCCTTATTGACAAAGGTTTTAAGACTTTTAACGGCACTTGCCTTGACCGGTACAGGTAACAGGCAGACTGACAACACGAGAACGAACAGTAAACGGGTCATGATGAATTATCTGATTGAGTTGATTGATCGGGTACGAGCGGCATAAAGCCGGATACGGTTCATTCGTTCCGGTCGGGAGTCAATACTTCCCGGTTGCCATTGCTTTGCATGCTGGAAACGAGGCCGGCGCGTTCCATTTCTTCGATCAGCCGGGCAGCACGGTTATAGCCGATGCGCAACTGGCGCTGTACCAGCGAAATCGAAGCACGGCGGGATTTGATCACAATGCTGACTGCTTCGTCATAGAGTGGATCTGATTCTCCGCCAGCAGGTTTGCCGGATTCGCCACCATTTTCATCAGACAGAGCGCCTTCTTCACCCGCCTGAAGTATTTCCTCGATGTAATGTGCTTCACCATGCTGTTTGAGATATTCCACCACTTTATGAACTTCGTGATCTGCCACGAATGCACCATGTACACGCTGGGGATAGCCGCTGCCAGGCGGGAGATACAGCATGTCACCCTGACCAAGCAGGGCTTCCGCACCCATCTGATCGAGAATTGTACGTGAATCGATCTTGCTGGAAACCTGGAAGGCGATCCGTGTCGGAATATTGGCTTTGATCAGCCCGGTAATCACATCCACCGACGGACGTTGTGTGGCAAGCAGCAGATGAATACCGGCAGCCCGCGCTTTCTGGGCAAGCCGTGCAATCAGTTTCTCGACTTTCTTGCCCACGATCATCATCAGATCGGCCAGTTCATCGATCACCACTACGATCAGCGGCATTTCCTCCAGTAATTCGGGAGAGCCGGGCACCGGATTGAGCGGGTTGGTCAAGGGCTCTTCATTTTTTACCGCTTCGCGTACTTTCTGATTATAGCCAGCCAGATTGCGTACACCCAGTGCCGACATCAGCTTGTAGCGTCGCTCCATTTCCGCTACGCACCAGTTGAGGGCACTGGCGGCATCGCGCATGTCGGTGACGACGGGGGTCAGTAAATGGGGAATGCCATCATAGACCGATAATTCCAGCATTTTCGGATCAATCAGAATCAGACGAACATTATCTGGAGATGCTTTATAGACCAGGCTCAGGATGATGGCGTTGATTGCCACGGACTTACCGGAACCGGTCGTGCCGGCAACCAGGGCATGCGGCATTTTGGCAAGATCGGATACTACGGGGCGGCCGCTGATATCCTTGCCGAGCGCGATTGTCAGGGGAGAGGGATGATTCGCATACACTCCGGATGCAAGAATTTCATGCAGGCGAACAGTCTGGCGATTCGGATTGGGAATTTCCAGCCCCATTACCGTTTTACCCGGTATCGTTTCCACTACACGGATACTGGCGACTGTCAAAGCACGGGCCAGATCCCTGACCAGGTTGACGATCTGATTACCTTTGACGCCAACCGCGGGCTCGATTTCATAACGGGTGATGACGGGTCCGGGATAGGCTGCCACGACCTTCACTTCCACTCCAAATTCCTGCAGTTTGCGTTCGATCAGCCGGGAAGTAAATTCCAGTGTATCGCTGGACAGCATTTCGACATTATTCTGCGGTTCATCCAGCAAATGAAGAGGGGGAATAATCCCGTCAGGCGAATTGGAAAACTGTGGTGTCTGTTTTTCTCTGTTACTGCGCAGAGATCTGGGAGGGGTGGTTTCGGGCATTTCGATATGCAGCGGAACCAGTGGAAAAGGTTGCTTTCCGATTTCTTCAATACGAACTTCCCGTTCAGAGGATGGTAATGTGCTATTACGACGATTCAGCCACCCCATGCATATATCCCTGACAGCGAAACAGATTTCCTCGATGCCCCCCCCGATTTTTTCAGACAGACGTACCCAGGATAATCCGGAGAACAAGCTGAATCCGATGGCGAAAATAATGACCATGGCCAAGGTTGCGCCGGTAAAACCGAGCAGAGAGGAGAGTTGTTTGCTGAGTATCTCACCCAGCAGGCCACCGGGTGCAAGCGGAAGTGAGATGCGCAGTGTATGAAAACGCAGTGCTTCGATTCCGCTGCTGGCCACCAGCAAAGTGATAAACCCGGTAAAAGACAGCATGAGTACACGCGGGTCGAATACGCTGGCAATATCGATGCGGCGATAGCCCCACCAAACGGTTGCAAAGAAAAATACGACCCACCACCATGCTGAGATGCCGAAAAAATACAGCATCAGATCTGCCAGCCACGCTCCTGCACTACCTCCCGCATTGCTGACCTGTCGTAACGTTCCACTATGCGACCAGCCTGGATCGGTACGATCGAAGCTGATCAGAATCAGTGCAAGATACAGCGCTATTCCGCTCAGAACCAGGGAAACCGCTTCACGCAATAATCGGCTGGTTCTGGGAGGAAGGGGATTACTGGCGACTTTCTTCGCCATGGGTTTATCGGCAAAACTCATGTGTACATCTTCAGCTTCAAAATAATGGCTGGTGCATAGAATGTCGCCATATTTTTCATTTTACGCGCGGAAAAAAGAATCACGCCACTGTGAAAACGATTTGCTGAATGTTTCGACAGCGGCGCCAGTGTCGGTGATGCTTTTATTTTGTCGTTTCCCGGTATTTCACCTGATCCCGGAAACCGGAGCAGGTTTCTTTTCGATTCCGGGAAAGTTGCAAATTCAACTTTTTGCGGCTTTGAGTAATTCAATGATGGCAGGAAGCTTGGCAATATCCAGCGCGGTTTTACCACTAGTATTTTTGAGCTTGGTGTCAGCCCCTTTTTCCAGCAGCAATTTGACTGTATCGATATTTTCGTTCAATACCGCTGACATGAGCGCAGTCATCCCATCCTTGTTTTGAAAATCGATGTGAACCCCTTTTTCCAGCAGTACTTCGATAACCGGATTCTGGCCATTCTGTGCTGACAGAATCAGTGCGGTAAAATCGTTGGTGGCTTTCAGATCCGGCTGAGCGCCATGTGCCAGTAATTTCCGGACGATCGACAAATGGCCGGACAGGGATGCCAGAATCAGTGCAGAAGCACCATTGGCATCCTGCAGATCGACGCTGGCACCTTTTGCCAGCAGCATATCGATGATATCAGCATAGTCGTTCGTTGCTGCCATGTGTAAGGCTGTGGCCTTGGCATTGTTCTGCAGATCCGGCTGGGCCTGATGTTCAAGCAATGACCTGACTATACCAGTATTACCTTTAGCCGCAGCTAGCATGAGGGGTGCCAGTCCATTTTTATCCTGCAGGTTCGGATTTGCTCCCTTTGCCAGCAGCAAATCGACAATTTCCTGATGGCCGTTTTTACTGGCCAGCAGCAAAGGCGTCCCCCCCTGGACATTCGCCAGATCGACGGTAGCTTTTCGATTCAGCAGCAGCTTGACGACTTCCTTGTGGCCGGTTTGTGCTGCTACCGATAAAGCAGTAAAACCTTCAGGGGACTGCAGATCCGTTTGGATCCCTTCATTCAGCATGTTCTTTACTCCCGAGGTATCCCCCGTCAAAGCAGCCTTGAGAAAATCTGCATCCTTGTCGGCATCAGCATGAGCGAACGGGATTTGCAGCAGAAAAAATAAAGCGGTAACACCTGCCAGGCAGGATTGTTTCAATCGGACAGGGAATGACATGTTTTCCGTTAGTTTCATTTAAAAATAAAGTTTTATAAGAAATCAGAGTTTCGTTTCATCGATGGATAAATCCAAGAGCTGCGCCAGATACCGGATTGCTCAATAGGTTCTCGCTTTGGGAGGGAATGATTCCACGGTCAGTGGTTTCAGACGTACGGGCTTGTAATCCAGGCGCTGGTCTTTGCTGAAAAACAGGGAATGCCTGAGCCATTTCTGATCGTCCCGTTCGGGAAAATCGTCGCGAGTATGTGCCCCCCGGCTTTCATGGCGTGCTTCTGCTGCAATCATGGTGGCGATTGCCACTTCAATCAGATTGTCCAGTTCCAGCGCTTCGACTCTAGCGGTGTTGAATACTCTGCTTTTGTCGCAAATTTCAGTATGCCTGACCCGTTCAGCAACTTCGCCAATTTTTTCCACCCCTTCTTTCAGCACATCCGGAAAGCGGAAGACGCCGCAATGTGTCTGCATGGTTTTACGTAAAGCTTCGCTGGTTGCAGCAACATTTTCTCCATCCTTCTGGGTTTCCAGGCGGTCAAGCCGTGTCAGCGTCTGTTCGGCTGCATCCGGTGGCAGTGGTTTGTGGTGATTGTTTCTGGTCAGATCCTCGATGATCTGGTTACCGGCAGCACGTCCGAATACGACGATATCCAGCAGTGAATTTGTGCCAAGGCGATTGGCGCCATGCACAGAGACACAGGCGCATTCTCCAACGGCGTAAAGCCCCGGTACGACTTCATCAGGACTGGTCTTATAAGGCGCGACCACCTGCCCGTGATAATTGGCAGGAATGCCACCCATCATGTAATGGGCAGTCGGGACAACAGGAATGGGATCTACGAGGGGATCGACATGCGCAAACTTGAGCGCGATTTCCCGGATGCCGGGCAGTTTCGACGTAATCGTTTCTGCACTCAGATGATCCAGCTTCAGCAGCAGGTGATCTTCTTTCGGTCCGCATCCCCGCCCTTGCCTGATCTCCGTGATCAAGGCACGGGAGACGACATCACGGCTGGCGAGATCTCTGGCATGGGGTGCATAACGTTCCATGAAACGTTCGCCTTCAGCATTTACCAGATAACCTCCTTCTCCCCGCACTGCTTCGCTGATGAGTATGCCAGCACCATACACGCCTGTCGGATGAAACTGCCAGAATTCCATGTCTTCCAGCGGAATACCTGCACGCGCAACCATACCCAGGCCATCGCCCGTATTGATGAAAGCGTTGGTACTCGCTTCAAAAATACGACCGGCACCGCCTGTTGCCAATAGTGTTGCACGCGCCTGCAGAATCATGATTTCACCGGTTTCCATTTCCAGGGCGGTGATCCCCAGTACTTCACCTTCATGATCACGAATCAGGTCGAGTCCCAGCCATTCCACAAAAAACTGGGTATTGGCACTGACATTACGCTGATACAGGGTATGCAGCATCGCATGGCCGGTACGATCGGCGGCAGCGCAGGAGCGACTGGCCTGCTCTCCGCCAAAATTCAGGGATTGCCCGCCAAACGGACGTTGATAAATCTTGCCGTTTTCCAGCCGGTCGAATGGCATGCCGAAATGCTCCAGTTCATACACGACTTCAGCAGCATGGCGGCACATGAATTCGATTGCATCCTGATCGCCAAGGTAGTCCGAACCCTTGACGGTATCATACATATGCCAGCGCCAGTCATCTTCGGTTACATTACCCAGCGAGGCTGCAATCCCTCCCTGTGCCGCTACGGTATGTGAGCGGGTGGGAAATACTTTGGATAGAACGGCAACCTTGAACCCGGCTTCGGACAACTGCAGTGCAGCACGCATACCTGCCCCGCCTGCACCGACGATGACTACATCAAATTTCCTTTGCTTAACTTTCACGTCAGCCCCACAGAATATCCAGGAACCATATCAGGTAACCCAGTAATGCAACGATACATGTTATTTGCAGTGTCAGGCGGACAGGCATCGGATGGACATAATCCATCAGGACATTACGTACACCTACCCAAGCATGCCAGCATAAACTGGCAAAAAAAAGTAACGAAGCAATTTTCATCCACTGAATGGAAAATAATGCTTTGAACTCTTCATGGCTTTCCGGTTGATAAACTGTTATGAGTATGATCAGCAACCCGGTATAGGCTGCCATCAGAACAGCAGTGATACGCTGCACCAACCAGTCTTTCAGACCGTAATGCGCTCCGGTTACGACACGATGAACCGGTTTTACCATAACCATATTCCTGTCAGTGCTGTTAAAATTGCGCCGAAAACCAGTACCAGTTTGCTGCTCAGGCGAGCCTGCTCCAATTGCATGCCGTAATGCAGGTCGAGCATTAAATGACGGATACCGGCAAGCAGATGATGTATAAAAAACCATGTTGCCAGCAGCAAAAACAGTTTACATAACGGATGGGCCAGATTGGACTGCAGGCTGGCGAAGGTTTCAGGGGATTGCAGCAGTATTTGCAGCCCGTAGAGGAATAACGGGATTCCTGGAAGAAAAAGTAGTACACCGCTGATGCGATGCAGGATGGAAACGATAGCAGGGAGAGGTTGCCTGATTTTCAGCAGATTCAGATATTTAGGGCGTCGTTTCGCCGGATACCGCGCTTCCATAAAATAACCAATCAGACCGGATAAGTTTATCGATGGGTGGATAACCCAACAGTCACTCCAATTTTCTAGTTTAATCCGTTCTATGCCGGCAGACAACTTGACCTGCCACTAAGCGATCATTCTTTGCCAGTACGCCGGTGTCTACATTGTTTCGATATATCAATTACGTTAATATAGCCCCCCATGACTAAATTTGTCTTTGTAACTGGCGGCGTAGTATCTTCCCTGGGTAAGGGGATTGCTGCGGCCTCTCTGGCAGCATTGTTGGAAACACGTGGCATCAGGGTAACCATACTCAAACTGGATCCTTATATCAATGTCGATCCGGGGACCATGAATCCGTTTCAGCATGGTGAAGTGTTCGTAACAGACGATGGTGCTGAAACTGACCTGGATCTGGGTCATTATGAGCGTTTCATCAGCACCAAAATGACCCGGCAAAACAATTTCACCACCGGGCAGATTTATGAAAGTGTAATTCGCAAGGAGCGTCGCGGGGATTATCTGGGGGGAACTGTACAGGTGATTCCGCATATTACTGATGAAATCAAGCTGTTCATCCGTAATGGCGTTTCCGATGCACAAGTTGCAATCGTGGAAATCGGCGGTACGGTGGGTGATATCGAATCCTTGCCGTTTCTGGAAGCAATCCGGCAAATGTCAGTCCAGCTTCCTCATCATGATACCTGTTTCATCCATTTGACACTGTTGCCTTACATCAGCTCGGCTGGCGAGCTGAAAACCAAACCTACTCAACATTCGGTCAAGGAACTTCGTGAAATCGGTATTCAGCCGGATGTACTGCTTTGTCGTTCCGATCGTCCGCTTCCGTTGGAAGAGCGGCGAAAAATCGCGTTATTTACCAACGTTCGTGAAGAATCTGTCATTTCTGCGATCGATGTAGACAATATCTACAAAATCCCGGCGTTGTTACATGAACAAATGCTGGATGAAATCGTGTGCCACAGGCTGGATATCCTGGCCAGGCCGGCCAATCTGACAGTCTGGAAAAAACTGGTTCACGCGCTCGAACACCCCGAACATGAAGTTTCCATCGCACTGGTAGGGAAATATGTCGATCTGACGGAATCTTACAAATCGCTGTCAGAGGCATTGATCCATGCCGGCATTCACACACGCTGCAAAATCAATATCCACTATATCGATTCAGAAAATATCGAGCAGCATGGAACCGGCTGCCTGACAAACATGGATGCCATTCTGGTACCCGGGGGATTTGGCAAACGTGGGGTGGAAGGTAAAATCATGGCAATCAGCTATGCCCGTAGCCATCGCATCCCTTATCTCGGTATATGCCTGGGAATGCAACTCGCAGTCATTGAATTTTCCCGTAATCGTCTGCAACTTGAAAATGCGCACAGCACGGAATTCGATCCGGATACACCTTACCCGGTATTGGGGCTGATTACTGAATGGCGTGATCGCTGCGGTCGTGTCGAGAAACGCTCCGCTCAGACGGATCTGGGAGGGACCATGCGGCTGGGAGGGCAGGAGTGCTTGCTGAAACCACATACCCTGGCACACAAAATCTATGGGGCGGACAAGGTCATCGAACGCCACCGGCACCGTTATGAAGTCAACGCCGAGTTTATTCCTCAACTGGAACAGGCCGGTATGCATATAAGCGGTTTATCTGCTGAAGGTGATCTCTGTGAGATGATTGAGCTGCCTCAATCTGAACATCCGTGGTTCGTCGCTTGCCAATTCCATCCGGAGTTTACCTCCACTCCCCGAAATGGTCATCCTCTCTTCAAAAGCTACATACAGGCCGCTATCAGCTTTGCCGGTCAGTCCGATCGTACAAAGTTGCACAGTCGCAATGTACAGGAAAGTGTTACAACAGACAGCTCGAACTGATTGTCGAAAGGAATGGTTTTTATGCAGATGTTTAGGAAACCTCTGAAAGATGTCGACGAGGCAGTCAGTTCAAGGCAAAATCTGCGAAAAAGCGGAGTTTATACGTAATAAATGAGCATTTTAAGCCTATTTTTAACGCAGAAATGGCAATGCAGGTAGTTTTTCAGAGGTTTCTTAGGTGAACTATATCGTTTCTGGCAGAGGGTCAGTATCAACCGATCAGCTTTATTCCTCGATCGAATGAGACAGCCCATCTCTGGTAAAAGCAGGATGAGTTAAATAAACACAGTTATTTCGCTATTTTGTGAAATTTTCGATAACTGTGAAGCGTACATAATAAAAGTATCTGATAAGTGAAGTGATCATAGAGCAGCAGTACGGTCAGTCAGCAGGTTTTACAGTTTTTTTCCATCACCCCCAATAACACAAGGAAAGCAGCATGAGTGCAATCGTAGATGTAATCGCCCGTGAAATTATCGACTCTCGTGGTAACCCAACCATAGAAGCCGATGTATTGCTGGAATCGGGCGTGCTTGGGCGCGCTTCAGTGCCATCTGGCGCATCTGTCGGCACACGCGAAGCCGTTGAGCTGCGCGATGGAGATGCACAGCGCTACTATGGAAAAGGGGTATTGAAGGCAGTTGAAAGCGTCAATGGTGAAATTTCTGAAACGATCATGGGGCTGGATGCCATGGAGCAGTGTTTCATTGATAAGACCCTGATCGAGCTTGACGGCAGTGAAAACAAATCCAGACTGGGTGCCAATGCGATGCTCGCCGTTTCGCTTGCAGTGGCCAAAGCAGCAGCAGAAGAGTCCGGTCTACCCCTTTACCGCTATCTAGGAGGAATCAATGCCAAGTGGCTGCCCGTACCAATGATGAATCTGGTTAATGGCGGCGCGCATGCAAACAACCATCTGGATATGCAGGAATTCATGATTATACCGCTGGGCTTGCCAAACCTGCGTGAAGCCGTGCGTTGTGGCGCAGAAGTATTCAGCACACTCAGAACGTTGCTCAACAAAAAGAATCTGCCCACGACAGTGGGTGATGAAGGCGGATTTGCCCCCAGCTTTGCTCACAACGAAGAGGCACTGGCTCTGATCGTACAGGCCATAGATGAAGCAGGTTATCAACCCGGCTCCGAGGTGGCGATCGGAGTGGATTGCGCCAGTTCCGAATTTTTCCGGGAAGGAAAATATCATCTCGATGTAGACGGACTCAGTCTTACCTCGGCTCAGTTTGTGGATTATCTTGCTACCTGGGTGGAGAAATATCCGATCATCAGCATCGAAGATGGCATGAGTGAACAAGATTGGGAGGGCTGGGGACTGTTGACGGAAAGGCTGGGTAAAACAGTTCAGCTGGTTGGTGATGATGTGTTTGTCACCAATACCCGAATTCTTAAAGAGGGTATCAGTCGCAATATTGCCAATTCCATTCTGATCAAGATCAATCAGATTGGTACGCTTACCGAGACACTGAACGCAATCGAAATGGCAAAGTGTGCGGGCTATACCGCCATAGTTTCCCATCGTTCCGGCGAAACTGAGGATACGACCATTGCTGACATAGCAGTTGCCACCAATGCCTTGCAGATCAAAACAGGTTCACTCTCGCGTTCGGATCGACTGGCCAAGTACAATCAATTGTTGCGTATCGAGGAAGATCTGGGCGAGATGGCGCAATATGCCGGAAGGTCGGCATTCTACCAGTTGAAGCCATGAAAACCGTAGCCGGACTGCTGGTTCTTCTGATCGGGCTGGCGCAATACCCGTTGTGGTTCGGCAAGGGAAGCTGGCTGGCAATCCTGGAAATGCATGAACAGATTGCTGCATTGCAGGAGGCCAACCAGCGCCTTCAGAACAGGAATACTGTTCTGGAAGCGGAAGTCAATAATCTGAAAAAAGGGTTCGATGCGATCGAGGAGCTTGCGAGGAGTGAGCTGGGAATGATACGCAAGAATGAGCTGTTTTTTCGCGTAGTGGAATATGAAAATAAATAGCACTGTGCTGTGTGTCATGATATGACGCATTTCGCAGATTCTTTCCGGGTAAATGCAGCAAGCGGAGGGATATGGTAATCAAGTGGATACTACTGATCACGCTGGTTTTCCTGGTTTTTTGGTTTTTTAAGCAATTCCGGAAAATACAGAGAAAGTCACCTGATACCACCCGGAAAGTAATCGAGGATATGGTCCGTTGTGCCTATTGTGATGTGCATTTACCAAAAAGTGAAAGCATCGTTGAACGTGGCCAATACTTCTGCTGCGTAAAGCACCGGCAGTTATATTCACAATCCCGACCCGACGATAAATGAGACCTGCTTCAGGATTCCTGGTTGATAATCGTCTATCATTTATGTCACGTACCGTTAATAAACGGTATTCCCGCCTGCGTATCCGTGCTGGAAACTTACTCGTTTCCGACTTGACCATACACCACAAAATTTACTATTTTGTAATATATTTGTCTTGAGTTAGACGTTTGCCAGCCATATCGGGTGTTGATACATTCCTGAGAACCTGTTCAAGGTCTTAATCAAGGGATGCAGTGCAAGGCAGAACTGAACAGCTTGGAATATATAAAACATAAGGGAGTTTCTGAGAAACTACCTGTGTTGCCATTTTTGCGTTAGAAGTCGACTCAAAATGCATAAACTCCACTTTTTACTCGGCGCTAGAGCATTTTTATATCAAGTGTTTACACCTACTTTCTCAGTAGCACCCATTTTTCTACATGAAAAAGTAGCGATTTGTTTATATTTGTACCAAAACCGCTCTAAGGCAAATCGACATTTACGGATTTCCAACATCTATAATTTTTGCTTTACTGA
>ENA-UOUJ01000158-UOUJ01000158.1-activated-sludge-metagenome-genome-assembly--contig:-NODE-158-length-58682-cov-55.948590_pt1 | contig 58682 bp, 59 predicted proteins | sample MGYA00249839_ERZ747224 | MGnify/ENA primary metagenome ERZ747224 (study PRJEB28782, sample SAMN03220277) | activated sludge metagenome | biome: wastewater; feature: sewage sludge; material...
TTCCGGTGAGTTCCACTTTAATCATGCCATAGGTGATGAGGGTACGCATGAGTCCCTCGCTGTTGAGCGCCCGTAAATCTCCGGGCATGGTTGCGGTAAGGGCCGGACTGGAAGGGTCGATCCAATGTGCGGCTACCTGCACTGTTCCCGTGTAGGCGGCACCGGTAGTAGCGTTTACCACTCCGGCAGCAGGCAGTTCTATCTTCATGCCATTGGCATCGGAAGCCACCCCACCGGTGGCAGCATCAATGGAACCAATCACAACACGTGGTATGAGTTGGATGCGTGTTTGATGTTTACGTCCGCTTTCAACGGCAAAGGTTTTAATGGCATTAAAATATCCGGGTTGCTGTACGGTAATAACCGCGGCGTTCTTCACTACCTGTGCGTTGTTGATTTCAAAGAAACCAAACTCATCGGTAGTAGTGGTGGAGGCGCCCATTTTCACGGTAGCGCCCTGTACGGGTTGGTTCAATTCATTGGTAACATAACCGTTGGCAGAAGCACTCACGCGGGATACAAGATCCGGTGGTGTTTCACCTCCTACGCTGTCATTTTTTTTACAACCGCTTATAAATATAAATGCGGCCAGAAGAAAGGATGAAAGTACTTTTTTCATAATTGAAGTGGAATAAGTAGTTAATGGAGTAAAAAAAAGGAACGAATAAAATTAGTTTATAATTTGATGCATATCCACTTTTAAGTAAAAATTTTAATTATATGTGCGCTGCTTGTTCCTATTACATTGTATGTCAATAAAAAAAGCGGCAGAAACCCACCCCTTTTAACTCATAGAAATGATTTAATCATATTTAAAAATGTCTTCTTACCCTGAAGGCACAAGTGATAGTATAATCAATGTTATTAGATGCTGTGTAGATTATTGTGAAATTACCTGCAACAAATTCACCCACACTTCCAAATTCCGTGATGTTTACCACATCAAATGCTGAAGCAATGATCAGTGGATCTTGAGTGAGGGTTGACTCAATTTGATACAAAGCCTGTTGCGTATTTATTCCAATATTATTCCATTCAAACATAAAGTGTACACCATCGGTTCCTGATAAGCGGAATCCGCCAATCGTTACCAGTTGTGAGGAGCCTGGACTCAAATTTGTATAAATAGAATCTGCCACTGGGGTAAATACGTGAGGTGTGCCATTATCAATCACAAAATGGATAAACTCATTGGTAACTACACCACAGGCCTGAATATTGCCGATGTTGTTGGCACCACTTACCAGCGTGAACGTTGTTCCACTGCTTTGCTGCTGACTGGTTTGATCCACACCAATGATGTTCACCACGGCGTTGGGTCCGCACAACGGTGTGCTGAACTGAAACGCTCCGGTAGCATCCACCGGATAACGGAACACGGGACCGGCATTGTATTGCACTACCACGGCGCCGTTGGTTACCGGCTGACCATTACAATCGGTGAGCGTGCCGGAGGCTGAAGCAGTTACAGCAGCAGGAAGGGTGATAGTACCTAATGACAGGTTCGCATTGGTGGTGGAAAAGTTCTGAGTGTAAGAAGGTGTACCGCAACTATTGTAGAAAGAAACTTCAATCACCAAATCGCTGTTGGCCGGTATGTATCCACTGGTGTACCCGGTGCTGTCGGTATATCCTACTCCCGAATTGTACGGATTACTTTGGGAGCGGATTCTAACATGCGCCATGGGAACGGGATTGCCATTCGCATCTATCACTGTAACATTAAAATGCACAAAGTTGGCAGGGATATCACAGTTCCAGTAAGAGAAATGGCTCACTTCTCCTTCGTAGGTATTGCCCACACGGGTGGCGGCCCCTTCTTCTACCCACAGGCCTTTGTCTTCATCAAAATACCATAAAGGAATACTTGCCGGAGCGCTGCCGCTCATCGTTGCCGGTAATGGGAAGGTGAGTTTCGATTTTTTTCCATTGGCAATTTGCAGTTTTTCTCCGCCGCTTCCGGTGAGTTCCACTTTAATCATGCCATAGGTGATGAGGGTACGCATGAGTCCTTCGCTGTTGAGCGCCCGTAAATCGCCGGGCATGGTTGCGGTAAGGGCCGAACTGGAAGGGTCAATCCAATGTGCGGCTACCTGCACTGTTCCCGTGTATGCGACACCGGTAGTTGCGTTTACCACTCCCGCGGCGGGCAGTTCTACCTTCATGCCATTGGCATCGGAAGCAACACCACCGGTGGCAGCATCAATGGAACCAATCACAACTCGCGGTATGAGTTGGATGCGTGTTTGATGTTTACGTCCGCTTTCTACGGCAAAAGTTTTAATGGCATTAAAATATCCTGGTTGCTGTACGGTAATAACCGCGGCGTTCTTCACTACCTGAGCGTTGATGATTTCAAAGAAACCAAACTCATCGGTAGTAGTGGTGGAGGCGCCCATTTTCACGGTAGCGCCCTGTACGGGTTGGTTCAATTCATTGGTAACATAACCGTTGGCAGAAGCACTCACGCGGGACACCAGATCCGGTGGGGTTTCACCTCCCAGGCTGTCACTCTTTTTACAGGAATAAAACGCGATGCAACAGAGCAGTAAGGAAGTAATGATGTACTTCCATGAATTTGTTCGGGTGGGCATATTTTTGTTTTTTGGGATACGGAAGATAACATATTTATGATAAAACCTAATATGTTTACCACATTATTTCCAGTATCCGTTCAGCCAGCCTTTCTCCAGATGGATGTCTTCAAATTTCTTGTAGAAGCGGATGGCATCTATATTCCATTCGAGCACCTGCCAGTTCATGCCGGTATACCCATGATCCTGCGCATATTGTTGTAGCGTTTCGAACAGCTGTTTGCCAACCTGTTGATTTCTGTAATCTTCTGTTACGTAAAAATCTTCGAGGTAGAGGCGTTTTCCTCTCCAGGTACTATAGCGCGTATAAAACAATGCAAATCCAACAATCATATCCTCTTCCGTAGCTACAAAGGCTTCCCAACAGGGGGAAGGACCGAAACCGCAGGCAGTGAAATGTTCCAGATTTACCTGAATGGCATTGGGTTCCTTTTCGAATGTGGCCAGTTGTTGAATGAGCTCCATCAAACGGCCGCAATCGCTTTCTTTAGCTTTTCTGATTTGTAGAGGCATAACCGGGTGTGATGTTGAGGATTCAAATCTAATATTTTCACCTGCAAACATTCGATTAAATTTGTAAAAAACGAAACCATGAAAGTTACGTTAACCAAGTATGCGCATTATAACTGTTGGGCGAATCAACAAATACTGGAAGTGATTTATAATTTAACCAATGAGCAGATACATCAGGAAGTAATCAGCAGTTTTCCTTCCATTTATAAAACAGTATTGCACATGTTGGATGCGGAGGCTATTTGGTGGCAGCGTTTAAAACTGGTGGAAGTAGTGGAAGTGCCTTCTGCAACTTTCAATGGTACCATCATGGAGCTTGGCAATACCTGGGTTCGCCAGTCGAAGCAAATCAAGGAATGGGTTGATCTGGCAGTGGCCGGTACATTTACCCATGAATTCTCCTACATGACGTCTAAAAAGGTACGGTTCAAACAACCCGTGTATGAAGTGCTGATGCATTTATTCAATCATCAGACCTATCACCGCGGACAATTGGTTACGTTGTTACGCCAAACAGGTTGTACGACCATTCCGAGTACCGATTTGATTAATTTTTTGAGGAAGAAGTAAGCGGGGATTTGATATTATCTAATTAGAATTTTTCTAATGAATATTGAACGGATAAGTTTCGGTCGTACTAATTTGCTTGACATCAATTTCATCAATTATTTATTTCGTCTTTATAATGTAAGCATAAAAAGAAATTGATAATTATTACCGTTTTTGCTGCCTGGATTTGGTTATATATATATATATATATATATATTCGAGTTCACCAAAAATTTATTACGATGAAAAAAGTAATTTTCTCAATGTTTTTTTGTACAATTTCGATGCTATCTTTTGCTTCTGTTAATCCGGTAAAGCATATTGATTTAAATGTTAAAAGTTTGCAGAGTTGTACTGTAACTGTCTTTGGGCTTTATCAAGAACCTAACAATGCTGGATTTACTGATGTTTCTTGTACGAAGTCTGGAGCTACATGTGAAGAAGCAACGGCACTTGCAACTGACTGCAGAAACCAAAATATATGTAGAAGGGTTTTTGCTAATGGGTTAACCCCCTCCCCGCATTTAGGTTGTAAAACAGATGTACTTGTAGGTCCTTAAATTTCTAATCATGCGGGGAGTGTATTGCGCTCTCCGCTTAATTTTAATAACAATGAAATGGATCCACTTCGTTTTCTCCATTATTATTTTGTTTATAAGCAGTGAATCAATTGCTCAGATTAAGGTTGGGAATGATTCAGTGTTGGTGATTACTTATGAATTAACGAATCAATTACCGCATTTTAAAGCATCCTCTACCGGCAAGCTACTTATAAACGGGGCGGTTAGTTATTACTTTACTTCTAACCCTTCACTCAAGATTGATGAGGCTGATAAAATTCCGGGCACAATTAAATACGCCGATAGTAGTTTTCTTTTATTTAACCAACCCATGATGCCTCATTATGATAAATACACCTATTTTTCAGATTCACTACATCCAATGCAATGGACTTTAACCGGGAAGAAGGCGTCAATAAATCAAAGGATAGGTTATGAGGCAACTACTTTTTTCAGAGGGAGGTATTTTACCGCATTTTATGACCCGACTATTCCATTTAATAACGGTCCGGTAAAATTTGGAGGATTGCCGGGCTTAATCATCCGGTTGTATGATAGAGACAAGCTATGGGATTATGAGTTAAAGTCTATTGCAAAAGAGCCAAAAGTGTATACGGGGAATAAAATAAAATTTGCCGGTGATTACAAAATGTTTTTAAGTATATACCCGGAGTGGCGCAGGAAATTGGAGGAAAAGCTCGCAGCCAATCAGTCAGTAGATCCCAATTGCCCAACCTGCGGTTCAAAGAATAAACATTATTCAATGGAAATTTACTAAACATGCATTTGGAATCAACCGGTTATGTTTTTTTAACTATCAGCCGGATACGCTAACTCAATGATAAGATTCATTTTCATTATTTCTTTGCTGGTTTCACCATCCCTTTCAGCTCAAACTACTGAAAAGGTTCATGGCGTTGTAATGGATTCGCTTGCAGCAACTTTTATAAACGGTGCTACGGTAATTGTTTATTCCGGTGAGCAGGTTTTGGGTTATAGCATCACCAATGCTTCCGGAGCTTTTGAAGTACCAGTTTCAAGTACAGCGATTAACGAGTTGACGATCGAATGCAGGCATATATCTTATGCTGAAAAAAAGCTGATTGTTCAACAGGGGGCCATCTTTAATCCGATAAAAATTCAACTAACACCTTCCTCCAAAACATTATCAGAAATTATTGTTGAATCAGATAGTTGGGCGAAGAACGATACCACTGATTTTATCATTGATTCCACCATCGATGTACGCTCTAAGAAAATTGAAGACTTACTGAAAACGCTGCCCAATTTTGAGGTTAAAGACAACGGCAGGATTCTATATAACAACAAGGAAGTTGGCACTGTGCTCATCAATGGCGAAAATCTATCCGGAAGTAATTACGGAGTGGTTACTAAAAATCTGGATGCAGATATTTTACAAAAAGTTCAGGTAATTGACAATTACAGTGAAAACCGTATTATCGGATCTGTTTTTAAAACCGGCGACCTTGCACTGAATCTGTTAACGAAAGAGGAATTGGAAGGTAAACTGAACGGATCTGTGAAATTAGGCTCATCGCTTATTAGAAATCATATCGGGGAGTTAAACTTGATTGGTATAAAAAAGCGTAAACAAGTATTGCTGGTGAGTGACTGGAATAGCATCGGGGAGAACAAAAATCATGATTTTAGAAGTCAGAACCGAAGCGCAGTATATTCACAAATAACCCGGGAAAACGACTATTTCGAAACTACGGCTCTGAATAGCATAACCTTCCCTTTGATGGAGGAAAACTACAAACCTGATGAGAAACAGGGCGGCGTTTTTTTGTCTGCCGTTTTTCCTGTATCAGCCAGATTGAAAGTGATTGAGAGATTCAGCGTGCGCTCCATGCACAGTAATCTGTCTACCGACTTTTATAATAAAACGATTTTGCCTGACTCCACAGTGTATGAATTGTACAATGTTCAACGTTCATCGTTGAAAATCCTCAACTGGAGCAATTCCATTACCATCAAATATGATAATCTGAAACGCACTGCATTGGAAACGGAAGTAGGGGTGCAGATTAAAAACAGTTCATCTCAGTTTACTCAGTTACAGTCAGGAAGTTACTCCGATACGGCTATTTCCCATTCATCTGTGCCATATGCAAAGTATTTTGTAACGGTGAGTGGCGCTACGCGTATAGCAAATCATAAAGCAATTGGTTTTGGTGTAAACGCATATATTCTGAAAGACGATGGTAAAATCGATTTTAATACCAACCGGTTAAACGATTTTTATAACCTGCCCGCTTTTTTACAAATGTACCGTCAGCGTGTATCACAGAATAATGCGGTTGCCATTGTTGATGCGCTGTATTTAACCAGGTTAAAAAAAGGAAGTTTGAGTTTGAAATTATCACATGCATATTATAATAATGAAATGAATCGGATGGTTTTTGCAGATACCTCCCGAATTGGAAAAGATACCCGCCTGTTGACAGATGCAACGGAAACGTTTCGATACAATAAATCAATGCTACAACTAACGGCTAATCATATTACCCGGCATAAACACCAGTTGAAAATAGATGCTGCCCTGGGGATGTATCAACTACAGGATATTTCAGGCGGAACATATCTGCACTATATTTTGCGAGGTGATATGTACGGGCGTTTGTACAAAAACATTATCTATAATACAGCATTATCCAGCAGGAATACATTGTTATCTCCTTCGTTGGTTTTAAAAGACAGTTTGATTGATCAGGTTTCGATGATGACACTCACTACCCCTCAATACAAGCCGGTAACGGTACATACTTATGGAGTGCGCCTTTCGAAGGCAGACTGGTTGGAGTATTCGTTAGGCTATGACTTCCGGTGGATGCCGAACAGCTATACCCAACAGATCAATTACAACCCTAAATTATCCTTTGTGTTTTATGATATTTTGGGAGAGTATATTTCACATGATTTACAATTCGGATTGAAGGCATATTCACTGAAGCTGAAAGGAACTTTTAATGTAAACGTGTCGGCAAGGCATCAGGTGAATGACGGTATCGTAAATGGGGTTTCAGTTACTAATGTACTTAAACAACTTTCACCTTCCGTTCGCTATATAAGCAATTTTAAAGGCGCTTACAATTTTGAAGTGAATTACCGTCATCATTTTAACGACTATACTCAAAAAGGAAACAATTCCGTCCGATTAAAAAATAGTGATTTTCTTATTTCTTTTGCGCAACGAATTATTTTTTCCGAATCATTTGTGTTGGGCTTCTCGAATGGTTATCATAAATTCCAAAATGGCAGTTTTGTTCGATTTGATTTAACTGCAAACTGGTATTTAAACAGTAAATGGCAACTAGGTGTAAAAGGGGTGAATCTGCTCAATAACAAGTCTTTTAAAAATCAATTCAACGATGTAAATAATATGTATCGTTTTGAAACGGCTATTACGAAGCCATTTGTTTTATTCAGTGTAAATCGTAAATTTTAGTTTAAACTTTTTCATTGTTGTTTGTTGGTTTGAAAAGCTAAGCTACACATGACTGCAGCTTATAGTTTCTTCCAATTGTTTTAATAGCCGGTACATCGTGATATTCTTGCTGACGGTATCCCCATTAAGGGAATTTTGGGGTGCATGCCTGAAATTGTATGAATACAACACAATTTCAACTATAACTTTAAGGAGATATTTTATTTGTATGCCTTGAACATATTGGAACAACAGTCATGTTGGTCTAATTGTTGAATCAATATAAATAGTACCATGGCAAATACGTACACTCAGGTTATAATACAACTGGTTTTTGCTGTTAAAGGTAGACGATGCCTTATTTCGGAGCATTTTCGTGAGCAGGTGGAAAAGTTTATGTGTGGTATAATTTCTAACAAGCAATCGAAACCTCTGGCCATATATTGCAATCCGGATCATTGTCATGTTTTATTCGGACTTCATCCGAGTGTGTCTATAGCAGATATGGCTAGAGATATTAAATCTAATTCATCGAGATTCATAAATGAGAATGGTTGGGTGCTTGGTAAATTTGAATGGCAACAGGGTTATGGTGCATTCAGTTATAACCGCTCATTATTGAATACGATTGTGAGGTACATATTGAATCAGCGGGAGCATCATAGGAAGAAAACATTTAGAGATGAGTACGCCCGGTTGTTGGAGCGATATGATGTTAAATACGATGAAAAATATTTGTTTGATTATTTGGATTAAAGGTGCCGCCCCTACGGGGCACATATTGATAACTTCTTTACACATTTAAGCTGCTCACTTTTATCGCTCACTCTTCCCCCCCCGTAGCTTAACCTCTGCTGTCAGATGTACTCGATTACATCCGGCGCCCTCGGAGCATAGCCTGTGTACCCCAGCGCCATCAGCGCGCAACCTGTGTATGTGTAGTAAAGCAGTGCAGCGCCCTCGGCGCGTAACCTGTGTATGTGTAGTAAAGCAGTGCAGCGCCCTCGGCGCGTAACCTGTGTAACACCCATCGCCCTCGGCGCGCAACCTGTGTACCCCAGCGCCCTCGGCGCGTAACCTATGTACCCCAGCACCCTTGGCGCGCAACCTATAATCGTTTAGTTGTAATCAATCATCGTTAGTTCAATCCCATAAGATCCATCTACAAAATAACCGGATTGAGCTCCGCTGCCGGGTTGGTACTCTGTGTGCAGAAAAGATTTATACACTAGGCCAATGCCTTCGGCATATTTTTCAACGCCATAATTCACCTCGCTGTACGATTGCGGATCGCCGGGATTGCCAATCACTTCATCGCGCTGGCGTACCGTAAGCGTTTTCAGATTAAAACCGTTGATAGTTTCGTTGCTGCCTACTAAATCATAGATATAATCCCAGTCGTCTAAATAGCGCAAACCACTGGAAGGCGTGTACGTATCAATGTGTGAATGCCCTTTCCATGAATACCCGTTGCGCACCGGCTGATGCAATTTTACAAAGCGCAGGTTGTTCTCAATAAATTCAAGGGTATTTGTAGTCGATACCGCCATAAAGGTAGCATCGGTTACCCAGGGGTCGGCAGGATTGCTGCGGATGCTGCGGATAATCCTCCAGGCCGGACGGTTCAAATTGTCTGTAATGAGAGCATCTACCGCATACTTCACTTCATAACTTCGGGTAACCTGTACCGTGCCAAAGTTGATGAACACGGTAGAATCTAAACGATACGTGATGTACTTACCAGCTTCGAGCGGGTAGTAATCGGTTAGCGGTATGGATGCAAACTCTTCCGTTGATTTCTTGCAACTGCTCAACAAGGCAATACCAAATACCAGCGGAATCAGAATCTTTTTCATACGGCCAAGATAGATATATTATGCGGAAAGTTAAAGTGGGTTGCGCTGAATAATTCCCCCTCCAATCACGTCGTTGTTTTCATAAAACACCGCGCTTTGTCCGGGTGCAATTCCCTTTACCGCTTCATAAAAACGCACTTTCACCCCCTTTTCGTATGGATATAGGTTACTAAGCGCCCCGGAATCCTTGTATCTTATTTTGGTAACGGCTTCCATGCCGGGTGTGATCTCATCGTATTTCATCCAGTTGATACCGCTCACCCACATCTCGCTCTCTTTTAAATCATCTTCATCCCCCAGTACAACGGTATTGGTTTCAGGGATAATGCGCGTAACAAACACCGGTTTCCCCAAGGCAATATCAAGGCCCTTACGCTGACCCACTGTATAAAACGGGTATCCTTTATGCTTACCCAATACCTTGCCGGAGGTATCTACAAAATCGCCACCGTTCACCCTTTCTTCCAGGGTGGGTTCGCGGCGTTTTAAAAATCCGCGGTAGTCATTATCCGGCACAAAACAAATTTCATAGCTCTCACTTTTTTTAGCGAGCTCCGGGTAACCGTAATCGTGTGCAAGCTGACGAATGGCTGTTTTACGGTAGGTGCCCAGCGGCAGGAGGGTGCGTTTCAGTAAATCCTGCTGCAATCCCCATAAGGCATAGCTCTGGTCTTTGGATTCATCGAGCCCCTTGCGGATAAAATATCGACCGTTATCGTGTTGTACCACCTGGGCGTAATGGCCTGTGGCAATATAATCACATCCCAATGCATCTGCACGTTTAAGCAAGGCCCGCCATTTAATGTGTGTATTGCACATTACGCAGGGGTTCGGGGTTCGGCCGGCCAGGTACTCTTCCACAAAATTTTCAATTACAAAATCTCCAAACTCCTCCCGGATATCCAGGATATAATGCGGAAAACCATGTTGCACTGCAGCCATACGCGCATCATTAAAACTATCGAGGTTACAGCATCCGGTTTCCTTCTTACCGCTTTTGCCGGTACTGGTGGCATAATCCCATGTTTTCATGGTGATGCCCACTACTTCATAGCCTTCTTTATGCAGCATTAAAGCGGCAACGGTACTGTCAATACCTCCGCTCATCGCTACCAACACTTTGCCTTTTGCACTCATATGAAAAAAATATCAGGCTGCAAAGTTACTGCTATTTACCGAGGTGTTTTGTTAAAGGGATGTGGATAGTTGGACCAGCGAAATCTCCGCTAAAATGAGGCTTTCCACTAAATTGCACCCATGCAAGCATACCTCAATCTGTTACAACATATTATCGATACCGGTGCAGATAAATCAGATCGTACCGGCACCGGCACCCGCAGTGTATTCGGATATCAGATGCGCTTTAACCTGCAGGAAGGATTCCCGCTCGTAACCACCAAAAAGTGCCACCTGAAAAGCATTATCTATGAATTGCTGTGGTTTTTAAAAGGGGATACCAATATTGCCTGGCTGAATGAAAACGGTGTTTCCATTTGGGATGAATGGGCTGATGAAAACGGTAATTTAGGACCCGTGTACGGACATCAATGGCGGAGCTGGGAGGGCAAAGATGGACGGGTGGTGGATCAGATCAGTGATTTAATCCATCAGTTGAAAACCAATCCCGATAGCCGCCGGTTGCTCGTGAGTGCGTGGAACGTATCTGACCTGCCAGATATGAAGTTGATGCCCTGTCATTGCCTCTTCCAGTTTTATACCAGTCCGCCCAATCAAAACGGCAAACGCACCCTGAGTTGTCAGTTGTATCAGCGCAGCGCCGATGTGTTTCTCGGGGTTCCGTTCAATATCGCTTCCTATGCATTGCTTACCATGATGATTGCCCAGGTAACGGATATGGAGTGTGGTGATTTTGTGCACACCTTCGGAGATGCGCACCTGTACAGCAACCACATGCAGCAGGCTCAGTTGCAATTATCGCGTACACCCTTTCCGCTTCCGAAAATGAAAATCAATCCCGCAGTAAAAAATATATTCGATTTCAATTACAGCGATTTTGAATTGCAGGATTATCAGTTTCACCCGGCCATTAAAGCACCGGTTGCCGTGTAAATTTTCAATACCTGAATATGAAAGTGAACATATTAGTGGCGGCTTCGGAAAACAATGCGATCGGTTTAAACGGACAACTACTCTGGCACCTGCCGAACGATTTAAAATATTTCAAAGGCTTAACCTGGGGCATGCCGGTAATCATGGGCAGGAAAACATTCGAATCCGTGAACAGGCCGCTGCCCGGACGGTTCAACATAGTACTTACCAACCAACGGGGATGGGCACACGAAAATGTGCAGGTGGCGCATACCATGGAACAGGCAATACAGCTGGCAGCGGATACTGATTGTCTTGAACTCTTTATCATTGGCGGAGGAGAATTGTACCGCCAGATGCTGCCTCAGGCCCAACGTCTGTACATGACACGGGTGCATACCTATATGGAAGGGGATACTTTTTTCCCGGAGATAGACCCTGCGCATTGGACACTGAAATCATCCCGGCCCATGCGGGCAGATGAAAAACATGCCTACGATTATACCTTTGAAGTTTGGGACCGAATCCCCGGATGATAAGCACATAACTTCGCACTGATGTACTCAGCCCTTCGAATGATACAAAAATATATCCGTTATTATGTTACGGCGGATAACGGCAAAGGGCACGGCGTGCATTCTCCTTTTGTATTCCGGTTTATTCAACAGGTGTTGAACGGCAAAACAAGTCATCCGAAATTTCAATCGGTTGAACAAATTCGAAAAAGCCATCGGGCCAACCGGAGCAGCCTGGTGGTGGAAGATTTCGGTGCCGGCTCCCGCGTGTTGACTGCCCGCAACCGGCGGGTAAACGATATTGCGCGCACCTCCCTGAAACCCCGTAAGTATGCCACGTTGTTTTACAGGATGATTGAGTTTTACCAGCCCCGCCACATCGTGGAGCTGGGTACTTCACTGGGCATTACTACGGCTTATCTCGCACTGCCTGGCAAACCCGTGTACACGACGGAAGGCGCTCCGGCCATTGCGGCCGTTGCTCAGCAAACATTCCAACAACTTCAATTAAAAAATATCAGGCTTATAGAGGGCGATTTCGATCATCAGCTGCCGGAACTTCTGAAGGAACTGGATTCTGTAGATTTTGTGTACATCGACGGGAACCACCGAAAAGCACCAACGCTCGATTATTTTCATCAGTTACTGGAACGCATACACGATGATTCCATCCTCATTTTCGATGATATCCACTGGAGCGCTGAAATGGAATCGGCATGGAGTGAAATCTGCCGCCATCCTCAGGTTACAACCACCATCGACTTATTTTTTATTGGTATCGTTTTTTTCAGAAAAGAATTTCTGGTGAAACAACACTATACAATCCGTTATTAAATTGCTTATCTTTCGGGTAATTCACTGCTTATGAAAGTTGGAATACTCAAAGAGCCTGCCGGCGAAACACGGGTTTCGCTCCTCCCTGAGCATATCGCCACCTTGCAAAAATGGAACCTTACGGTGTGTGTTGAAACCGGTGCGGGCATACTCGCTTTTGCACAGGATGATGTGTATCAACAGGCCGGTGCTACCATAGCGTCCAGAAACGATGTGTTGCGTGAGGCTGATATCCTGCTCTCTATTCACCAGCCACCTGCTGCCGAAATATCCGCACATGCGGGTAAAACCTGGCTGGGGATGTATTTTCCTTTATGGAATCCCGAAGCCCTCACACAATGGAAGTCGCATTTGGTTACGGCGTTTAGTTTAGATCTATTACCACGCACTACCCGGGCGCAATCCATGGATGTACTCAGCAGTCAGGCCAATATTGCAGGATATAAAGCCGTACTGCTTGCGGCCAATGTCTATCCCCGGTATTTCCCGATGTTCATGACAGCAGCCGGTTCCATTGCTCCGGCCAAGGTGTTGATACTGGGTGCCGGTGTGGCTGGCTTACAGGCCATTGCCACTGCCCGCAGGTTGGGGGCGGTAGTGGAAGTGTTTGATACCCGTCCTGCTGTTAAGGAAGAAGTGATGAGCCTGGGAGCAAAATTTATTGAAGTAGAAGGTGCTGCCGATGCCTCCGCAGCAGGAGGTTATGCCGTGGAACAATCGGAAGAATTCAAGGAGAAACAACGGAAACGCATAGCCGAAAGTGTTGCCAAGTCTGATATCATCATCACTACTGCACAGATTCCGGGTAAAAAAGCCCCGGTGCTCATTACCGAATCCATGGTGGAAAGTATGCGCAACGGATCGGTTATTATTGATCTGGCCGCTGCAACCGGCGGTAATACACCCTTCACCCGGAATAATGAACGGGTACAGGTATCGGGTGTTACCATCATCGGGAACTCCGCATTGTCAGCCGATATGCCGGGCGATGCGAGTAAACTCTACGGAAAAAACATCCTCAATTTCCTGCAGTTGATCATTAAACCTGAAGGCACCCTGCACCTGAATTTTGATGACGATCTGGTGAAAGGTACGTGTATGGTGCATGAGGGCGTGGTGGTGCACGACAGGCTGAAAGTATAATCACAATAAAATATTTTATATGAATGGGATACTCGATTGGATAAACACACATCAGCAGATTATTTACATCGTTGTACTCATGATTTTTGTGGGTATTGAAGTGATAGGCCGTGTACCGAGTGTGTTGCACACGCCCCTCATGAGTGGCGCCAATGCCATCCACGGCGTAGTAATCATCGGAGCCATTATTGTAATGGGCAAGGCTGAAACCGATAATTATGCAGCATTAATCCTCGGTTTCCTGGCAGTAGTGCTGGGTACGCTGAATGTGGTGGGAGGTTTTGTAGTTACCGACCGGATGCTCGAAATGTTTAAAAAGAAAGGGCGCTGACGCCATACAATACCCTGTGAAATCACCGATTAGTCAACCTTCTTATCGCACAAAATGATGCAACAAAATTTGCTCACACTGTTATACCTCATAGCTTCGGTAACATTCATTATCGGATTGAAAATGCTATCTCATCCCGCCTCAGCACGCAAAGGCAACCAGGTGGCAGCTCTGGGTATGACCCTCGCCATTTTCGGAACCATCTTTTTATATGAAGATGCCGGGCTGGGCATTCAGAACAAAGGACTCATTTTCCTCGCACTGGCTGTGGGCACGGCAGTAGGGTGGATGATCGCCAAAAAAGTGAAGATGACCGCCATGCCTGAAATGGTGAGCCTCTTTAACGGTATGGGCGGTGCCTGTGCCATGCTCATTGCACTGATTGAATTCAACCACCTGCACCATGTGGCAGCACAACAACCTGCGGATGCATTTTCTGCAACAGTGCCGGCCGGCTTTTACATTGCCATTGTGGCCGGATTGATCATTGGTAGTGTATCCTTTGCCGGTAGTATCATCGCCTATCTCAAACTCAGCGGGAAACAAAAAGACATCAGCTTTAAAGGACAGCATATAGTGAACATTGCCTTCCTGCTGCTGGTGGTGGCCGGAGCAGTGTTGTGCTACAATGCCGGTGTACAGCAGGCAGCCGTGTACTTCAATGCTACCCTGGTGTTGTCGTTACTGTACGGTGTGTTCTTTGTACTGCCAATTGGCGGAGCCGATATGCCGGTGGTGATTTCCCTTCTGAATAGTTTTACCGGTGTAGCCGCTGCTACCGGTGGGTTTATGTACGACAATAAAGTAATGTTAACCGGAGGTATCCTCGTGGGCGCTGCAGGTACACTGCTCACCATCCTCATGTGCAAAGCCATGAACCGAAGTCTGCTGAATGTGGTAATCGGTTCGTTCGGTGGAGGAACTACCGGCGGACAATCCGTTGCCGGGGCTACTCAGCATCATAAGGAAATCAGTTTGAGTGATACGGCCATGGTGATGAACTATGCCAATAAAGTGATGATAGTACCGGGATACGGACTCGCCGTGGCACAGGCGCAGCATACCTGTCATGAACTCGAAAATTTACTCACGGCCAAAGGAGTGGAAGTAAAGTACGCCATTCATCCCGTGGCAGGGCGAATGCCCGGACACATGAACGTGTTACTGGCCGAAGCGGATGTGCCGTATGATAAACTGCTGGAAATGGAGCAAGCCAACGATGAATTTAAAACCTGTGATGTGGTGTTGATTCTGGGGGCCAACGATGTGGTGAATCCTGCCGCTAAAACCGATCCCTCTTCACCCATTTACGGAATGCCCATCCTCGAAGTGGAACTGGCTAAAACGGTTATCGTAAACAAACGCAGCATGAAACCGGGATACGCCGGTATTGAAAATGAGCTCTTCTTCCAGCCTAAAACATCCATGTTGTTCGGAGATGCCAAAAAAGTATTGCAGGAGCTCTGTAATGAGGTGAAACAATCATAATGTACCTTGCACGGAATTAAATGCAACCCGTAGTGAAACTGCCTGAAGCCCTATTGCGATCGCTGGAAGGCGTTACCGGTTATAACGAACATGATTTCGTACAGGCGCACACGTTAGTGGATGCACCCGTCTCCATTCGCCTGAATAGCTTCAAGCCTGCCCCCATTTCATTTCCTGAAGATGGCAACGTGCCCTGGTGCTCCAATGGCCGTTACCTCAGCAGTCGTCCGTCTTTCATTACCGATCCGCTCTGGCATGCAGGTGCGTACTATGTGCAGGAAGCCAGCAGTATGTTTCTGGAACAGGTGCTTACGCAGTGTGCCGATGTTACAAAGGATCTACGGGTACTCGACTTATGTGCAGCCCCGGGAGGAAAATCAACACTCGTACAGAATCTGATCACACCGGGAAGTTTGTTGGTGTGCAATGAAGTGATTAAACAACGGTTAAGCGTACTCGAAGAAAATATTACCCGTTGGGGAGCTGCCAATGTAGTAGTTACGGGCAGTGCTCCGGCTGATTTTGCCAAAATCGAACATTTTTTTGATGTGATGATAACCGATGTGCCTTGCAGCGGGAGCGGACTTTTCAGAAAAGATCCGGCAGCAGTGGAGGAGTGGAGCCCCGAACAGGTGAAGCATTGCAGCCTGCGGCAGCAACAGATTTTGCAGGAGGCCCTTCCGGCATTAAAGCCCGGCGGACTGTTAATTTATGCCACCTGTTCTTATTCAGCAGAAGAAAATGAGCAGGTGTTGGATGTGCTGGTAAAAGCAGGGTATACATCCTTAAAAGTAAACACCTCCGATTCCTGGAACATTGTGGAAACAAAAGCTGATTCGGGTGCCACCGGATATCGTTTTTATCCCGATCGTGTTCGCGGTGAAGGATTTTTTATTGCGGCTTTTCGAAAGCCCGAGGAAGGCCGGACGCATTCCTATACACCTGAAAAAATTCCGAAGGTTGCTGCCGATGTCATCAGGCAGATGCAGGCATATGTATCTGTACAATCTCTCGACATCGTGAAGTTTAAAGATACCTATCTCGGATTTCATGCGGGACTGGCCGGATATCTGCCGTGGCTGCAGAAGCATCTGTACATCCGTAAAGCCGGAGTGTGTTTGGGAATGCCATCCAGAACCGATTGGATACCCGATCATGAACTGGCGTGCAGTAAGTTAATCAGCCCTTCTGTTCCCGCCATCAACTTACAGCAGGAAGACGCGCTGCAATATTTGCGTGGCCAGTCTGTTCATGTTGAAACGGATCTCCGGGGCTGGGTGCTGGCATGTTATCAATCACTGCCCATGGGGTGGATGAAAGTATTATCCAACCGAATGAATAATTATTATCCCAGGCACTGGCGCATCATTAACAAATGAACGGCACAACAAACCAACAAAATTTCCCATATTTGCAACAACTAACAGAAACCATCTCATGAAAAATCTTCTGCTGTTGTTGTTGCTGACCGGCGGTTTTTGCGCACAGGCACAATCCAAAAAAATATTCGTGGAAGGTCCTGCGACGGATCCGTACATCACGCATGTTATTCAGCCCAAGGAAAATTTCTACAGCATTGGCAGAATTTATAATATCAGTCCGCGTGTATATGCTCCTTATAATAATATGAATCTGGAAGGTGGATTAACCATCGGACAAATGGTGCGCATTCCGCTGAATGAAATCAATTTTTCAAAGGATGGTGCTGCGGCAGAAGATGAGGTAATTGTTCCTTTGTATAAACGTTCCGGAGGCAGTGATGCAGTGTTTGGTTACCTGAAAGTGAAGAAAGAATTGTCGCCACTGGCAGCATCGGGCAGCGCGCCTAAAAAACAAGCTGATGTGGCCGCAGTAACACCTGCTCCAAAAACAGATAAAGCACCGGCTCCTACCCCTAAACAACCTGAACCGGCAAAAGTAACACCGGCAGCTGTTCCAGATCCTTCTCCATCCGAAGTGGCCTCTACAGAAGGTTTTTTCAAAAGCGCCTATTTAAAACAACACATCACCAACAGGAATGTATCCGCCAAAGCAGGGGTGTTTAAAAGCACCAGTGGCTGGAATGATGGCAAATATTATTGCTTCCACAACCGGGCCGCCGCCGGAAGCATCGTAGCTATTCAAAATCCTTCCAACGGTAAAACCATTTATGCCAAGGTGCTGGATGCAGTGCCGGATATTTCAGAAAATGTAGGCATTGATGTGCGCCTGAGCAACGCGGCCGCAGAAGCCCTTCAGGTATCCGGGAATACGTTTACGTGTGAATTATCCTACTAAACTTTCAGTGAAGCGGTAACCCCGTAAAAAATCAGCCACGGGCATTTTCTTTTTTCCTTCCAGCTGCAACTCCAGTACTTCCAGTTGCACATCATGGCAATGAATGCGAAAATATGTTTTTCCGTCGGTTGAAATATTGCCGGCCTTTTCCGAAGGAATAACGGTGAGGGATGTACGAAATATTTTCAGGGTTTTTCCTCCCAGCATGGTGAAGGCACCGGGATAGGGAGATAATCCACGCACCCGGTTATGCACTTCACGGGCTGTTGATTCAAAATTCAGTTTACAGTCTTCGGTGTGAATTTTCGGGGCGTGTTTGCCAGACTGCATCGGCTGTGCTGTAGGCTGGATGCTTCCTTCCAGCAGCCGGTCGAGGGTTTGAACGAGTAAGTGGGCGCCGGCCACCATCATGCGGTCGTGCACCGATCCGGTGGTTTCATCTGCTGCAATGGACAAGGTGTCCTGCAACAGAATATCTCCGGTATCTATTTCGTGTTTCAATTTGAATGTGGTAACGCCGGTAGTACTTTCTCCGTTCATCACTGCATGGTGAATGGGAGCGGCACCCCGGTAATCGGGCAGGAGTGAACCGTGTACATTGATGGTGCCCATGGGTGGCATATTCCATACCACTTCAGGCAACATCCTGAATGCTACCACCACCTGTATATCTGCTTTAAAAGCCCGTAGTGTTTCCAGGAATGCAGGGTCTTTTAATTTTTCGGGCTGGAGCACCGGTATCTGATGTTCAAGGGCAAGTTTTTTTACGGCGCTTTGCTGCAGTTGTAACCCTCGCCCCGCGGGTTTGTCGGGTGCAGTAACTACCGCTACTACATTAAAACCACCATCAGTCAGGGCTTTCAGTGAAGTGGCGGCAAACTCCGGTGTGCCCATGAATATTATTCGCAAAGATTGTCTGTTCATCTGCATCATTCAAAATCAGGATAGAGAAGATATTTTTTTCGGATGGTTTTAAAACGTTCAATGCCGGGCTGCCAGCTTTTTCGGATTTCCTTTTCGGGTGTTCCCTTTCGGATTTGCTCCATGAGTGTGCTGTTGCCCGCCAGTTTATTGAAAAAATTATTTTTCAGGAAGAAGCTATCCTTTCCCGGAAAGGCATTGTACGCATTAATGAGGTAATCTATCCGGATGCGGTCGAATTTTTTTCTTTGTGCAGTTGCTGTGAAATTCCAGCCATAGCAGGTTTGAAAATAACATTTGCTTGATTTCGCACCGGCATTGGGTTTAGGGGTAAAGGTGAACATGTTTTTAGGCATAGCAGGATGACCCACATACAGAAAAGGTTTATCGGTTCCCCTACCTTCACTCATCACCGTGCCTTCAAAAAAACACGTTGAAGGATAGATGCGAATGGTAGCCTGATCCGGCAGATTGGGAGAAGGGGCTACCGGTAAGGTGTACTCGATGTTTCGGTTGTAGTTACCGCACTTGATTACCAGAAAATGAAAGGGAGTGTCAGGAGTTGATTGAACATTGCGGTAATAATCAAATTTTTTATTGGCCTGCGGTGTCAGCCATCGCTCGCCGGCAATCATCATGGCATATTCACCTATGGTCATGCCATACACTACCGGCACAGGTTGAAGTCCTACGAATGAAGCGAAAGCCTTTTCCAGCACGGGGCCGTCGATGTAGTGTCCGTTCGGGTTGGGCCGGTCAAGCACCATCAGTGGAATACCCTGTTCAAACGCAGCTTCCATGAAATATTGTAGGGAAGAGATATAGGTGTAAAACCGAACACCCACATCCTGCAAATCAAACAACAGCACGTCAATGCCTTTCAGGTCATCTGCCGAAGGTTTTTTCTTGGCACCATATAAACTGACTACCGGTAGTCCGGTGGCAGCATCTTTCTGACTTTTCACTTTTTCCCCGGCCCCGGCTGTACCCCGGAATCCATGTTCCGGTCCGAACACCCTGATTACCTGAACACCGGATAATAATAGAGTGTCCACCAGATGCGTACGGTTTACCATGCTGGTATGATTGGCAAACACGCCCACTTTTTTTCCTTTCAACAGGGGCAGGTATACGTCCATCCGCTCAGCCGCCGGAATAATTTTTGGAGTGGGAGGCATACCGCTAGGTTGTGCACAAACGCCTGATATATATACCCATAGAGATAAAAAACAAATAACAGATTTCATAACAGGCTCAAATATGGCTATTCTTTTTCAATCAGGCGCTTAAATTATTACTAAATTGCCGTTCCGATGGGTTATTTCACGATGGCTGCATTCGGTTTTTTTTACTTAAAAAATTTACAACAATGAGAACAGTACAAGCAGGAGATGTGGTACGAGTGCACTACACCGGAAAGTTAACCAATGGTGAATTATTCGATAGTTCCGTAGGGCGTGAACCCCTGGAGTTTACCGTAGGTGCCGGACAAATGATCCCCGGATTCGATGCCGCTATGCCGGGTATGACCCAGGGCGAGAAAAAAACGATCAACATTTTACCGGCCGATGCTTACGGCGAGCGTGAAGACGATGCGATGATTCCTTTTCCAAAGGAGAACGTACCGGCTGATATGGTGTTGGAAGTGGGCATGACGTTAACCTTATCCAACCAGGCGGGACAACCTTTTCCGGTTGTGGTAGCTGAGTTGAGGGATGATGTGGTAATCCTGGATGCCAACCACATGCTGGCAGGTAAAGAGCTCGTATTTGACATCGAGCTGGTAGAGATTGTATAATTAAACATTACCGTTCATACAGTTTAAAAGCAGTATTCGTACTGCTTTTTTTTATTTAACCTTTTTCAAAATTGTAAGTTTGCACAAAGCTGAAATAATGATACACATACAACCCGACGACGTGGCAGCACGTTTTATGAGATATGTTCAGGTGGATACGCAGAGCGACCCGAATGCAACTTCTTTCCCCTCTACTGAAAAGCAAAAAGATTTATCCCGCATACTCGAAGCGGAGCTGAAAGCGATGGGTATGGAAGAGGTGGAAATGGATGAAAACGGTTACGTATATGCGAAGTTATCTTCCAATGTGTCGCATTCTGTTCCGGTGATTGCCTTTTGTGCACATGTGGATACAGCTCCTGATTGCAGCGGTACCAATGTACGGCCTATTCTGCACCGGAATTATGACGGCGCGGATATCCCCTTGCCCAAAGATCCGGTACAGGTGCTTCGACTGAAAGATTCACCGTATCTGCAGCATCATATCGGGAAGGATATCATCACTGCTTCCGGGGATACCTTGCTGGGCGCTGATGATAAAAGCGGCGTGGCGGCTATCATGCAGGCCATGCAATACCTGAAGGATCATCCCGAAGTGAAGCACGGCGAGGTCCGGGTGGTGTTCACTCCCGATGAGGAAGTTGGCCGAGGTACCGAAAAAATCAACCTGAAAAAACTGGGTGCGCAATATGGATACACACTGGATGGAGGTGAAGCAGGAAGTTTGGAGGATGAAACCTTCAGTGCCGACGGAGCTACCATCACCATTCATGGCGTAATTGCCCATCCCGGATATGCAAAGGATAAACTGGTGAATGCCATTAAAATTGCCGGAGCAGTGTTGGATGCATTGCCTAAGCAGGAGTGGAGCCCTGAAACAACCGATAAGAAACAGGGGTTTGTGCATCCTGTGGCCGTGAATGGCATTGCTGAAAAAACAACCATCTCCTTTATTGTTCGTGATTTTAACACACCGATGCTGCAGGAACACCACCAGCGGCTGGAAATAATAGCCCGTGAGGTAGTAGCGGCCTTTCCCGGTGCCACCATGGAATACAAGGCTCAGGAACAATACCGCAATATGAAAGATATTCTGGTGCAACATCCTCAGGTGGCTGACTATGCCGCCGAGGCTATTCGTCGTGCAGGCCTTACCGTTACCACAGAAAGTATCCGCGGCGGAACGGATGGCAGCCGGCTGAGTTTTATGGGGCTGCCCTGTCCGAATATTTTCACGGGTATGCAGAATATTCACAGTAAGCTGGAATGGATTGGAACCTCGGATATGGCCAAAGCAGCTGAAACGGTGGTACATGCTTGCATGGTATGGGAAGAGCGTAGCAAAGGGTGAGGTTAAAGTGTAGACGCTTTCTTTATTGATTTGGCTGAAAGGTAACAGTGAAGCGTAAATGCTCCTCATTTGGTTGCCATGTTCAGAGATAATCAAGGATTGATTTTCTGTTTCCCCCGGAATGATACACACGTATCCGTTTTTTTTGTACGAAGGCTGTATTGCCTCCTCTTATTATTGTCACCGTACTGAGTAGGGGTGCACGAAATGTTATTTTCCAACTTACATAAAGTGTGCATTATGTTCCCAGATGCGTTTACCCCAAATTCGATATTTTTTGATTCAATTTTAGGGTTAGCCCATTTCATATATTCCGTCATTTTGTATATATACTTAACCTTTTCAATATTATACCTCACTGGATTTTTACCTCATTTCATTTCTGGTTAAATTTTGTGGTGTAATTTAAAATACTTACTTTTAACGTAAGTAACGTAAGACGATAGTATGATTTTATCATTTGGGGATAAGGATACCGAGACAATTTGGCAAGGCTTTTGGGTTAAAGGTTTGCCTGCTGATATACAGGAGACCGGAAGGAGAAAGTTGAGGATGTTGAATAACTCTCAGGATCTCGCGGATTTAAAAATTCCTCCCTCCAATAAACTCGAAAAGCTAAAAGGGAACCGAAAAGACTTTTACTCTATTAGAATTAATAGTCAATTGGGAATAATTTTTAAATGGAATAAAGGCAATGCTGAATCTGTTACAATCATCGATTACCACTAATATCAGAATATGAAAAAGCTGAAAAATATACACCCGGGCGAAATTTTAGCAGAAGAGTTTTTAGCGCCCCTTGAAATTACCGCATACCGATTGTCGAAAGATATTGGGATACCACAAACCAGAATTTCGGAAATACTGAAGGGGAACAGGAGAATTACTGCAGATACAGCTTTAAGATTATCAAAATATTTCGGTAACTCCGCAAAATTCTGGCTTGGTTTACAGGACGACTTTGACATCGAGGAGGAATTTCGGGTTAAAGCAAAAGAACTAAACTCCATCAGGCTGTTTGAAAGCAAAGTAGCTTAGGGCATGTTCATAAACTTTTCGCATCGTGAGATTCAGCAAATAGCAACCATAACAAGGTGGCGCAGATGGGCTGATTACTTCGCAAGAATAAAACCTGCTTACTGGAAGTTTTTACCTTCCTTAAGTTAACCCATGATTGACTTTCCGTTTTTCCGAAAGAAGAAAAGTGGGAAGAATGCACTTCCTTACTTTTCCTGATTATAGCTATCTTCACGCAAAATCATATTATATGGACTTTATATCTCAAAATTGGTGGATTATATTATTGGTTCTGATTATCGCGGGGAGTGTGGTAACCGTAAATCAGGGTTTTATCGCGGTGGTAACCATGTTTGGTAAGTACCGCCGTATCATGCGTCCCGGATTGAATTTCAAAATTCCCCTGCTGGAGCAGTTGCATAAAAAAGTGAGTATCCAAAACCGTTCTGTGGAACTCGAGTTTCAGGCCGTAACCATAGATCAGGCGAATGTATATTTCAAATCCATGTTGTTGTATTCTGTGCAGAACGAGGAAGAAGATACCATTAAAAAAGTGGCGTTTAAATTCATCAGCGACCGCGACCTGATGCAGGCACTCGTGAGAACCATTGAAGGAAATATCAGGGCATTTGTTGCTACCCGCCGTCAATCTGAAATACTGGGTTTACGCCGCGATATTGTGGAGTTTGTAAAAGAACATGTGGATCAGTCTCTCGAAGAATGGGGTTACCACCTGCAGGATCTTCAGATCAACGACATCACCTTCGATCAGGCGATTATGGACAGTATGAGTAAGGTGGTGGCATCCAACAACCTGAAGGCAGCTGCTGAAAATGAAGGACAGGCATTGCTCATCACCAAAACCAAATCGGCTGAAGCAGAAGGAAATGCTATTAAAATTGCTGCAGAAGCTGAACGTTTAGCGGCACAGCTTCGCGGTCAGGGTGTGGCGTTGTTCCGGGAAGAAGTAGCAAAAGGTATGACTCAGGCCGCAACTGAAATGAAACAGGCCAACCTCGATACCAATGTTATTTTATTCAGTATGTGGGTGGAGGCAATCAAAAATTTTGCAGAGTACGGAAACGGAAATGTGATTTTCCTCGATGGCAGCAGTCAGGGTATGGAGCGCACCATGCAACAAATCCAGGGAATGCTTCACCTGAAAGAACAGGACATGTTGAAGCCTTAATGGATCAGTGGCAAGATTAACAAATCGTTTTTTTAATAAATCAATCTTTATTCATTTAATTGCGTTTGGAAATTGATTTAAACATTTAAAGAAAAATTTAATGTTTCCTATTTTTTTACAGGCCGATACACTGAAAGTGGCGGCAGAAGCAGTAGCCGGAGAAAAATCAGAATCTATCTGGAGTTTACTCGGTAAGGGTGGTCCACTCATGTTTCCGCTTTTCCTGCTGTTTGCACTGGCGGTATACTTCTTCATTGAAAGGCTGCTGGTGATTCGTAAGGCATCCAAGATGGATGAAAATTTCATGTCGATCATCCGCGATCATATTGTTTCCGGCAACATTTCTGCAGCACGCAGCATGACGAAAAACAGCTCCAGTCCGGTAGCCCGTATCATCGATAAGGGTATACAGCGCATTGGAAAGCCCATTGACGCGATTGAAAAGAGTATGGAAAATGTAGGCAAGCTGGAAATGTATAAAATGGAGAGAAACATGAACATCCTATCGGTGATTTCCCGCTTTGCTCCTTTGTTCGGATTTGTGGGAACCATTATCGGACTGGTATTGTTGTTGAAACAGTTTGCATCGATTGATAATCCATCCATCACACAAATTGCTGATGCGATGTACGTGAAACTGATTACATCAGCCACCGGATTGATCATTGGTATGCTGGCATTTCTGGGATACAGTTATCTCGATACCCAGATTAACCGTACCGCCAACATGATGGAAGGCGCCAGCAACGAATTTATTGATATGCTGCAGGAGCCAACCCGTTAATCAAACCTTTTACAACCTCATTCATACATGCGCCTTAGAAAAAACAGATTCAGGGAAGAACACAATGAAGTGGACACCGGTCCGCTCAATGATATATTGTTCATCCTGCTCATGTTCTTCCTGATGATTTCTACACTGGCCAATCCGAATGTAATTAAGATGAATGTGCCACGCTCCAAGAGCGATACAAAGCTGAAACAAAGTGTGGTGGTGAGTGTAGATAAGAATAAAAACTTTTATGTAGGTGTGAAGCAGGTTCCGGTGGATTCACTGGAATCAGTATTGCGTAAATACATCAATGAAGGCGATAGCATCAAACCGGCTGTAGTTATAAATGCCGATTCCATTGCACATTGGGGTGAGGTGGTTCGGGTGATGAAGGTGGCTCGCAAACTGGGCGCTACTACGTCGGCTACGGTGAGTGGAACAGAGTAGCTTTAACCATCCTGAAATTTCCGCTGATATCTTTGTGCGCTACTGCCTGATATCCTTCTGATTCAAATAGTTTCAGTACATCATCGGAGAACTGTTGATGAATCTCACAAAATAAATATCCGCCGGGGCTGAGGTGCGTTTTCCCAAAATGGGCAAGGGCTTTGTAAAACACCAGATGATCAGCCGCAAACAGTGCCAGTTCAGGTTCATACCGCACTACATTCTCATCCATCATTGCACTTTCTGTTTCCGGTATATAGGGCGGATTGCTCACGATACAATCATACGTACTTAACGAATTTCGTTCCCCCTCATTCAGAAAGTTCAGTTGTTTGAAATGCACTTCGGATCCTAGTTGTTGAGCGTTATGCATTGCAATATGTAATGCATCCTTACTTACATCCACTGCAGTCACCAATGCCTGAGGTAAATGTTTTTTCAGCGTGATGGCAATGCAGCCGCTTCCTGTACCTACATCCAGCAAGCAAGGAGCGGGCAGGTTACTACACTGATCGATCACTTTTTCCACCAGCTCTTCAGTTTCAGGCCGGGGTATCAGCACCGCGGCACTCACCTTAAATTGCATATCATAAAACCAGGCAATACCGGTAATGTATTGCACCGGCTCATGTTGCTTCAGGCGTGGCAGCACAGATTCCAGCTGCTGTACCATCGCAGCTGTCAGCTCCATATCCGGATTCAGAATCATTTGTCTTCTGCTGATGCCCGCAAAATGTTCCAGTAAGGTTTCAGCAACCTGCACAGCAGCGGAAGGTTCCATCACCTGTTGTATCTGCAATACATACTCACGAAAGAAATTTCGGGCATTCATGGGTACAAACTTATATTTTTATACTTTCAAACCAATGAACGAACACGAGATATACATGCGCCGCTGTTTTCAACTGGCGGCACTCGGGGCGGGGCAGGTAGCACCCAATCCGCTGGTAGGTGCAGTATTGGTGTATCAGCAGCGGGTAATTGGCGAAGGGTATCACCGTAAGTATGGCGGTGCACATGCAGAAGTGAATTGTCTTAATTCAGTAACGGAAACGGATAAACGATTTATTCCGGAAGCTACTTTGTACGTTAGTCTGGAACCCTGTAATCATTTTGGGAAAACCCCGCCGTGCACCGATGCCATTTTGATATACCGCATTCCACGGGTAGTCATTTCCGTTACCGACCCTTTTGAAGCCGTGAATGGAACTGCCATCCAACGGCTGAGGGATGCCGGGGTAGAGGTGAATACCAATGTACTGGAAGAGGAGGGACGCAGACTGATTGAAGCGTTCTATACTTTTCATACACAGAAACGGCCCTTTATTGTTTTAAAATGGGCTCAAACAGCGGATGGATTCATGGGTTCCGGTACGGATCAACGGTTGAAGATCAGTAGTGGTTTAACCGACTTGTGGGTGCATCGCTGGCGAAGCGAAATTCCGGCCATTGTGGTGGGCACTCAAACAGCACTTATGGATAATCCTCTACTTACGAATCGCCTGTGGCCGGGGAAGAGTCCGTTACGTATACTGATAGACCGGCAGTTACGGATTCCTTCGCATTACAACATTTTTCAGGGCGATGAACCGGTGCTGGTAATGAACAGCCAACGGTCGGACACAGTGCATCACATTGCTCATGTACAAATCGATGATTGGGAGAGTGTTAGTGGATTACTGGAGAGCTGGTACCACATGGGCATACAGTCGGTACTGGTAGAAGGAGGCCAAAAACTCCTTACTTCGTTTATGCATTCAGGTAAGTGGGATGAACTGCGCGTGATAGTGAATACAACCATGGAAACAGGAACAGGACTGAAGGCGCCTCCACTGCCTGATGGAACGCCGGAAAAAATCCAGTATTTAAATGGAGAAGAAATCAGATATTACAGAAATTTAAACCACACCTGATGCTGTTTCTTGCGGGGAGTGTACTCTTATCTGCCTGGTTGAATATCGTATTTAAATTGTGCAACCAATATGGCATCAATGTATTCCAGACCATAGTATATAATTATATCGTTTGTGTACTCACCGGTTTATGGATGCTGCCCGGAAGCCCGGGACAACTCCCCGGTTTGGCTGAATCGGTATGGCCCTACGCCCTCATGCTCGGCTTGGGTTTCATTCTCACCTTCAACCTTACGGCACTCACCGTGAAGCATAACGGGGTGGCAACGGCTACAGTAGCCACCAAGGTGTCGCTGGTGATTCCGTTCCTTGCTTCATTGATGTTGTATGGAGATCAAATGACGCTGCTGAAAGGGGCAGGAATGGTACTTACCCTGGTGGCAGTTGTACTCACGTTTATGCCTAAACGCACTTTGGGTGCAGTGGTTCAGCCGGCAACGGTTTGGCTACCCGTCAGTATTTTCATTGGTTGCGGACTGTTGGATACTTTGGTGAAATATGTGGAACATTATCATTTAACTGCGGATACTGCCGGTCCGTTTCTGGTGCTATGTTTTGGAATTGCCGGTATAGCCGGGATCATCGGGTTAATCGGTGGGTTTATTTCAGGTTCCATCGTTTTTCAAACGCGTGCTCTGTGGGCAGGGATTTTGTTGGGCATCCCGAACTATTTCTCTATCTGGTGCCTGATACGTTTACTTAAAGTATATCCGGATCAAAGTTCCGTGTGGATTCCGGTAAATAATGTAGCCATTGTAATAGTAAATGTGCTGGTAGGTATGCTGTTATTTCGTGAATCACTCTCCCGCACAAACAAAATAGGAATTGGAGTAGCTTTGCTGGCTATACTTCTGTTAAGTTCAACTTCCACCTGATGGATTTTTATTTTACCATTGATCAGATAGCCACGGCCACCTACAAAGACAGGGGGAGTTCTTTTATAGCGTATGCCTTCCCCATGGACACTCCTGCCGGGTTTAAGGAGATGCTCCTCAAACTGAAAGAGGAACACCCTAAAGCCGTTCATCATTGTTTTGCGTATCGAATTGGTGTTACAGGAGATAATTTCAGGGTAAGTGACGACGGTGAGCCGTCCGGTTCGGCAGGAAGGCCTATTCTGGGTCAAATCGACAGCAAACAATTGACCAATACCGGTGTTATAGTGGTACGGTACTTTGGCGGTACACTGTTGGGCGTTCCCGGGCTCATCAAAGCCTACAAATCAGCCACAGCGCTGGCTCTGCAAACCATTCCCCACGTCAAAAAGGCTATTGAAATTCCCTATATCCTTCATTTTCAATACGAACAAACCAACGAGGTGATTCAGTTGCTCAAACAGGTACAAGCGAGCATTTTGGAGCAGGAAATCCAACTTTTCCCTTTTATTAAGGCAGCTATCCCCTCGCACCGGCTCGAAGAGTTCCTGGAACGGCTAAAAAATATCCGCAACGTTGAAGCAGATAATTTAGTATAATTGTGAGTCAAAATTTAACGGTTTTTTATTGTTCATCATGAAACAACTATTATGAGGAAACTTATACTCCTGATGGCGTTGGTTTCGGGTTCAACAATTGCCTTAGCACAGCAACTGCATTTTACTAGTCAGTATATGCAGCACAACCCGATGTATAACCCCGGCGCCGCGGGCATCGCGCAGAAAGATTTAATCGGACTTTCCTACCGGAATATGTGGTCTTCTTTCCCCGGGAATCCTCGAACGTATATGATTTACGGCGATTTCGACTGGGAGAAGATGAATGCGGGAATTAGCACATATATATACCGCGACGAAACAGGACCTACCAGCCGTACTGGCTTACAACTGGCTTATTCTTATCACGTAAAAATGAGTAATCCCAACCACAGGTTAGGGTTAGGGTTGGAATTGAGGGCCCTGCAATTTGCGATTGATAAGAATAAAATCAGCGGATCTCTTGGAAATGACCCTGTGTTGGCAGGCGCTGAGAATAAACTAGGCATTGATGCCGGAGCCGGGGTTTACTTCACTACCGGCAAACTGGCCGTGGGTGTGGCTGCCAGTCAGTTGATACAGTCTAAACTCCAGCTCGCCGATGTACCTGATGCCAGAACCGGAGGAAAATTATACCGCCATTATAACGCTACTGCAAGTTACCGTTTACATACAGGCGCCGATATCTATTTAATCCCGAATGCGATGGTTCGTGTAATTGAGAATTCTCCTTCCGAATTCGAATTCGGTATGCAACTCGATTATCAGGATAAAGTATGGTGGGGTATCAACTGGCGTATCGAACAGGCCTGGAGCCTGCAGGCTGGTTTCAAAATCAAAAAGAAAATTGGGTTGAGCTATAGCTACGATTATTATCAGGCCCCCATCAGCATATTTACCAACGGTTCGGGAGCACATGAACTGGGCCTCCGTTTTGAACTGGGAAAAACTCAATAACTGATACAACTAAAAGAGTATACGCGTTTTTATACTAAATTATCAAACGAATACCATGAATATTATTTATAAATCAGCACGTGCAGCGAATAGCATTGTTAAAACCATTATGATGTTTTGTTTGGTTTTACTTGTTGGTACCAGTGCATTTGCCCAGCCTCAGAACGATGACCCCTGTAATGCATTGTTTCTGAATGTATCCAATGTATGTAATTTCCAAACTTTCAGTAATCAGGATGCCACGGGATCTCCGGGAGTGCCTGCACCGAATTGTTCCAATTATCAGGATGATGACATCTGGTTTCAGGTGTTGGTACCTGCCGGAGGTGCAATAACGATTCAAACGGAGGCACAACAAATTACGGATGGTGCCATTGCTTTGTACACCGGTACCTGCAACAGTCTGACTGAAATTGCCTGCGACGATGACAGCGGTCCGGGTTTTATGCCTGAGTTAACCGTGGGTGGTTTGCAGCCCAACACTATCTTATACATACGCTTTTTCACCTGGGGAGGATCCGATGAAGGAACCTTTGGAATTTGTGCACTTATTCCTCCTCCGCCTCCGGCTAATGATGAGTGCAGTGGTGCGATTCCCCTCACCGTAAACCCTGATTTGAATTGCGGTGTTGTAACTGCTGGCACAACTACTTCAGCAACCAACTCAACGAGTGCTCCTCCACCTACCTGCGGAGCTGCCGGAACCAACGATGATGTATGGTTTTCTTTCGTTGCCACCGGAACAGTTCACAGTATTTCCTTATTGAATGTAACAGGCAGCTCTACCGACATGGCAATGTCGCTGTATAGTGGCGCTAATTGTGGCGCATTAACTCATTTGCAATGTTCCGACCCCAATGATATGGTGGTGGGTGGATTAACTGCCGGAGATACCTATTATGTGCGTGTATGGACCTGGACCAGTACATCAACCTCTACTGCCAGTTTTAATATTTGTATAGGAACACCACCTCCGCCGCCTGCCAATGATGAATGTACAGGTGCAGTTCAACTTACTGTGAATCCTGATTTAAACTGCGGAGTGGTAACAGCAGGTTCTACCATTTCTTCAACCGGTTCTACCGGCGTGCCGGCCCCCAGTTGTGGTGCTTTTGGAGCGAATGATGATGTGTGGTTCTCATTTGTGGCCTCCAGCCCTCAACATGTGGTGTCCTTACTGAATGTAACCGGATCTACCACTGATATGGTAATGGCCATGTACGAAGGTGCCAACTGTGGTGCTTTGAACCAACTGAGTTGCTCAGATCCTAATAACATGATTGTGGGCGGACTTACCATAGGGAATACATATTATGTACGTGTATGGACATGGACTAGTTCCACTTCCACGGCCAGTTTCGATATTTGTATCGGCACACCTCCACCCCCTCCTCCGTTCGATGAACCATGCGCCCCTATTTTCCTCAACGTGAATGAAGGAGGTGAATGTTTGTTACAGGAGTTCAATACAACTTCGGCTACGGGTAGCAGTAATGTACCTGCTCCGGGTTGTGCCAACTATAACGGCGGAGATATATGGTTTAACTTTGTGGTACCATGTGCCGGAAGCGTTATCATCAGTACGTCACAGGGAACTATCACTGATGGGGGTATGGCCCTGTATAGCGGTACCTGTGATAACTTAACACAAATTGACTGTAACGACGATGGCGGTCCGGGCCTCATGCCTCAGATTTCCGCCAGCAACCTTACCCCGGGTGATACACTCTGGGTTAGATTCTGGGAGTATGGTAATGATGTACAAGGTACTTTCAGCATTTGTGTATATATGCCTCCACCACCTCCTCCGGCTGCTTCATGTGAAACCGCTCAGTCATTCTGTACCAGCACTACACCTACAACAGTTCCTAATATTACCGGTCAGCCAAGTATAGGAGGCTCTGGTGCGTACGGATGTTTGTTCACTGTGCCGAATCCAACTTTCTACTATTTGCAGATTCAAAATTCGGGCAGCATCTCCATAGAGATTTCTCAAACAAGCAATACCGGCGGTGGTTTGGATGTTGACTTTATCGTATGGGGGCCTTTCAACAGCCTTGACGCAGCCTGCGTGGGTATTGATGCCAACAGCATTGTAGATTGTAGTTATTCAGCTGCACCGATTGAAGTTGCTGATATACCTAACGCTCAGGCAGGAGAATTCTATCTGTTCCTGGTGACCAATTTCAGTGATCAGCCCGGTTCCATTACCTACCAGCAAATTGGAGGAACAGGTTCGAGTGATTGTAGCCTAGTATGTACACTGGATGCAACCAACAGCGGACCAGCCTGTGCAGGTGGTACTGTTAATTTAACGGCTTCCACCGTTCCGAATGCAACCTATACATGGACAGGCCCTTCTTGTTTTACATCAAACGACCAAAATCCGGTGAACGCTCCTGTACCTACCGTACCGGGAACTTACACCTATACAGTTACTGCTACTGGTCCTAACGGTATTCGTTGTACAGATACTACACGCGTTACCGTTATTGCCGCGCCTGATTTAGGAGCCGATACCACCTTCCTGATATGTGAGGATGGTACGGTTGATCTCACAGCGGTTTATACTACTACAGATTTATCTGTAAGTTGGACTTACAACACACAAAATGTTGGAAATCCATCAGCAGTTAGTGCTGCCGGGGTGTATGAAATTATTGCTATTAATTCAGTTGGTTGTGCAGATACTGCGCAAGTAACGCTGAATGTAAATACAATTAATCTCACTGCTAATGCTGTTCAAACAGCCTGCCAGCAAATAGGTACCATAACCGCAACGGTTCAGGGAGGTATTTCGCCATTTAATTATTCCATCAGCTCTGATCCCGGTAACCCGCAAACTTCCAACGAGTTTACGGTGAATACCGCGGGTGCGTATACCATTACAGTAACCGACTCTCTGCAATGTACTGCTCAGGCTGCAGTGGATGTGGTATTCATTCCTCCTTTCTCTGTAGAAGCAGGGAACGATGTTTCCATCTTCTCAGCTGAAACTACCCAGTTGGTTGCGGTAGCTAATCAACAGCCTGCCAATGTGCTTTGGACACCGGCACTCGGACTCAGCGCTACCAATGTGCTGAACCCGGTAGCTTCTCCGGAAGAAACTACTACTTACACAGTGGAAGTTACCAGCGCTGAAGGTTGCCTGGCTACGGATAATGTTACCGTTACGGTGGTACCTCTCTGTATCAATCTCAGAAATGCATTTACGCCTAACGGTGATGGTATCAATGATTTCTTCCTGGTGTACAACTCTTTCAATTGCCTGAGTAAGGTAACCCTGAATGTGTTCAACCGCTACGGAAACAAGGTGTATGAATCTAAAGATTACCGAAATAACTGGGATGGTACCTATAAAGGAAAGCCTGTTCCGGATGGCACGTATTATGCGGTGGTAGATTATTACCTGATCAACGGTAAAAAAATCACCCGTAAAACGGATCTTACCATCCTGCGGTCGAAATAAACTTCAGCAATAATCATTTTAAAAACTGTTCTTAGGAACAGTTTTTTTTTGCCCGGTATCGATAAGATGAGCCATAACATTGTTTGATTGAGTTTTTGTATACTTATCACTTGGTATTTTTTGTATACCTTCAAACACTCACGAATTGCATCCGTATAGTAATGTCCTGTAAGGAATTCAGGATGAAACATAAGATTCAGTACATGACAAAAAATTCAGCGCATAAAAGAATAACCTTCAGGCAACGGTTAATGCGCAACCGATGGGTAAAGCAACTTACCGGTTATGCCAAAAAGATGTACGATTCTGCGATTGAAACAAATTCGCAGGTAAAAATTCAGTTATTACAGTTTATACCCTTTTTCATTGCGGCAGCTATAACAGGTATTCTGGCATTTGGTTATGCGGAGTTGTTCAGATATGCCGAGAAGTTGTCCCATAGTTTAAATGCACTTCATCCATTTTTCATTTTTTTATTAACCCCCGCCTGTTTTTTATTGTCTTGGTGGGTAGTAGTTCAATATGCACCTAATGCCAAAGGCAGCGGTATACCGCAGGTAATGGCTGCACTTGAAATCTCTAATCCGGGAAAAGGTAAATTTATCAACACCTTACTAAGTGTACGCATTGCTGTTATTAAGATTGTTTCCAGTGTTATGAAAGTAATTGGTGGAGGCATTGTTGGTCGCGAGGGGCCAACCATTCAAATTGCCAGTTCTGTTTTTCATGAAGTACAACAGCGATTGCCCAAATGGTGGATATCCATCTCGCAGAAAAATATGTTGATGGCTGGTGCAGCATCCGGCCTGGCTGCAGCGTTTAATACCCCGCTGGGAGGAATTATTTTTGCGATAGAAGAATTATCAAAGTTTCATGTTCGCTACTACAAATCGTCTTTGTTTATTGCTGTGATTATTGCAGGATTGGCTGCACAGGGGCTAGGTGGTTCTTATTTATATCTTGGTTATCCCAAATTATCAATCGACAGCTGGAAGGTAATTGCCGGTGTTTTATTAACCGCTATTGTATGTGGCTACTTTGGTTGCAAAATGGGTGTGTGGATTCTGGGAATTATGAAACGTATGGCACAGGTAAAAAAGAGATTGAAACAGGTTGCTATCGTATTGTTATGTGGGGTTCTTATGGCAACGCTGATCTATTTCTTGGGAAATGAATCCATGGGGTCCGGAAAAGAAATAATGGATCGAACTTTATTCACCTCCGATAAACAGGTAGAGTGGTATATGCCCTTTGCCCGGATAGCGGGATTGATTGCCTCATTTAGTTTTGGCGGTGCCGGCGGGGTATTTGCTCCATCGTTGAGTGCCGGGGCTTCCATGGGTGCTGTGGTGGCCGAATTGCTCAACCTTACCTCCGGCGATGCTAACATACTCATCCTGGTAGGGATGACCACCTTTCTAACCGGTATCACCCGCGCACCCTTTACCGCATCGATTATCATTTTTGAAATGACAGACCGGCACAGTGTGATTTTTTATCTGCTGCTTGGTGCACTTATAGCCAATCTGATTGCACGTTACGTAAGTAAACAACCTTTTTACGATCACTTGCGCGAACAATATGTAAAGGAAATTAACCAATCTTCTCCCTTACCGGATAAACCCTAAAATTCCAACAATCCATCAACATTGTATCCTGATCTTTTCAATTGGAAGTTTCAATTTCGCGTATGAAATATCAGGATGAACACCATCAGGTTGTTTCGCAGTATGCATTCAATTGTTTACTTTTAATCTATGGATGTGGAATGGATTAGAGCCTATGCGCTCAGCAAACCCCATGCTTCAGAAAGCTTTCCTTTTGATGAACATACCCTGGTGTTTAAAAAAGGAGATAAGATATTTATGCTGATGGCTCTCGACGAATTCCCCTTGCGTATAAATTTAAAATGTGACCCTGAATGGGCCATTGAACTGAGAGAAACGTATCCTGACCAGATACTGCCCGGCTACCATATGAATAAGAAACACTGGAATACCGTAATCGTAGATGGAAAAATATCACAACGTTTGTTACAACGTATGATTGATGAGAGCTATGATAAAGTAAAAGCCAGGATAACAAAGGTTTAATAACACGCCACTCAACGGTATTGAAATGTTTAAACATCCCGGAAAAACCAGAACCCTGTCACACAATCTCAAGATTGCTTCCGTATTGTCTTTTGTGGCAGGATTGGTAAATGTAGCCGGATTTCTCGCCGTACAACAACTTACCACCAATGTAACCGGACACTTTGCCTACCTCATTGAAGAAGTGTACCGCATGAACTTCCATCTGGCACTGCAATTTTTATTGTTCATCATCTTTTTCTTTCTGGGCTCATTCTTTTCCAACCTGATGATTGAAATCACCTCTAGGCAAAGTGAAAGATACATGTTTGTAATTCCCATTCTCCTGGAAGTATGTTTACTAACGGCCATCGGATTTTTCGGCACGAATCACGAACAGGAGCATGCACAACTCATAGCTTACGGTTTGCTGTTTTCCATGGGGTTGCAAAATTCTTTGGTTACTACCATTTCAAATTCAGTAGTGCGTACCACGCATTTAACTGGGCTCTTCACCGATCTCGGCATTGAACTGTCTCAGATGTTGTTTTATAAAGCCTCCAACCAGCGCCAGGCGCTGAAATCAAGCATTAAGCTCCGGCTTACCATTATTCTATTCTTTTTCACCGGCGGCATTGCAGCAGGTGCGGCCTATTCCCGAATTGGATTATATACTTTGTTTATTGGAGCTTTGCTGTTGCTGGCAGGGTTGATGTACGATGCCATTAAATTCAGACTCATTCTCCTTAAACGCAAATGGCATATCTGATAAACAGGATATTTTGTCAGATATAAAAATGGAGTGCACCTCCATGGCGCACTCCATTATCAATGAGAAGTATAAACAGGTTATGGTTTAGCCTCGGCCGTACCAATTGATTTTCCTGCTCACATACATGATGCAGGCCAGCACAATAAATAACCCGATACTGCCTACCAGCAGAGCGGTGTCTTCCAGTCTCAACAATACAAAAATGAATCCGTAGAGAATGGTTAGGGTAGCGGAGAATACTAAAGCTGCTTTCCAGTTTCCAAAATGACTCTTAGCATATAGTACCACCATGGCAATGGTTGCACCGGCTGATATCAGGTACGCATAATCGAAGGATATGTATTCACTTACGGACAGTAAGAGGGAATAGAATATCACCAATGCCATTCCAACCAATACATATTGTACCGGGTGAAATGGTTTTTTACTCACCAGCTCCATGATAAAAAATACGGCAAAGGTGAGTCCGATGATTAGTATAGCATACTTCACACTCCGGAGAGATTTATCATAATGATCGGCAGGCTGAACCAGACTTACACCAAAGGCGGTTTCGTCCAGTTTTATCTGGTTGCTTTTATTGACCGACGCAAACGGCAGGTTGGCCTGATTGAAATTCCAGGTTGCACTGAAGCCGGTGGCATCTACCTTTCGTTGGTTGGGTAGATTATTTCCATCAAACGACGGATTGGGCCAGCTGGATTGTACATTAAAACTGCTGTTGCTGCTGAGGGGCAAAAAATGCAGTTTACCACTGCCTTTTAAACTTACATCCATGGCAAATTCTATTCCCTGTTCTAACTGTTCGATGGTAAGTTGTACAGGGGCAGATAAACCCGGTTGATTGAATACATCTACAGGCACCCCGGGGGTGAGTTCAATCGATTGCTGTGCCAGCCGAATTTTAATTTCCTTTTCAACGCCCTTGTAATCCCCGATGCCAAAGCATATCCTTGCCTGGTCTGTTTGCAAGTCCTCTTTTTTAATATCTGCGGGCCAGGCCGGCTGGAATGTACCGCTCAGTTGCAACTGGCTCCTGTAAAGTAAGATCGTATAAATAGATCGTGCACGCTTTTCAGGAAAAATATCGCCCCGAACAGTCAGGTTTTTTGAAAACAACACCAGATGCTGTGTATGTTGAACCTGTTTGCCTTCATGGTTCAGGAATGTTTCAGTATAGGGTACCAGCAGATAGGGCGACGCAATGGTTTGAGGGTTTGCCCATCGGGCACTCACTTCCTGTACTACTTCCTTGTGCCGCGTCTCTCTTTCTTCAATGAGATGCGTGATGAAAATTGTGGGAATGAGCATGAGGAGGATGAGTCCGCCTGTAGTTAAACCTTTAATCAGGATTGAACCCTGAGGGGATGCTGTTGGCTGAAGGGGAGATGTTTCCATTGTTGAATTGATTTTGTGGGTGATTGAGTATAAAGTTTCTGAAGAGTCTGCTTCTGCGGGTGCTTCATAGGGCGGATACTGATACAGGCGAATGAGCTTGTTTGTCATCCACCGAAAGGTGAGTTCAAAGGCACTCCCCAAAAAGACAAACAGCAACAATGCCTGATAGAGTGCATCCGTTCTGTAGCTCGGAAATAAAAACGGAACGCCTAAGGAGAAACTGAGCAACCCTGCACTCAGGAGTGCAACAACCAAGAGGTAGAGACGTATGAATTGTAATTTTTTTTGAAGAGGCATTGCAGCAGGCATACTGTTTAGCAGTATCCAGAAAATGATTTGTATAGGCAGACTGAATATGGCGGTGAACACCACCAGTAATCCAACTGCCAGCCAGGGTGCATTACCTAACCCCATCATCCAGCCACCGGTAATCAGGATGAATATGGTGCCGGCCATCAGGCCGAATTGCAGGGTGAGCCAAAGGCTGCTGACAGGCTTATTCATTTTAAAAGTACTTTGAGTTGCAAAGTGTAAGCACAAAAAAAATTATTGCATACTACGGATCATTTTTTCAAGTGCTGCCAGATGCTGTTTAAATTGTTTTTCTCCGGTTTTGGTGATAGAGTAGCGGGTATTGGTTTTTCGGCCTATGAATCCTTTTTTCACATGAATGTATTGATGGTCTTCCAGTGTTTTCAGATGACTGGCGAGGTTACCGTCGGTCAACTGCAGCAATTCTTTCAGTTCATTAAAGTCTACCTCGCTGTTTACTATCAGCGCACTCATGATGCCCAACCGGATGCGGTTGTCGAATACCTTATTTAATTGTTCGATAGGATTGATCATGGTGTTTTCGTGTAATGCTAAGGGTTAGGCTTGTTGTTTTTTGTAATCGTATTTAAACCACATCCAGATTCCGTATACAATGTGCATCAGTCCGAACCCTATGGCCCAAAAATACAAACCATATCCGATGAACCACATGCTGATGATACCGAGTACAATTTCTGTATACCCGAGATATTTAATTTCGCTCAGGGTATATTTAGCTGCGTTTACAAGCCCCAGTCCGTAAAAAATCAGGCAGGCAGGTGCTACCAGTCCGAACGTGCCGAAATCCAGCAACCTGAAAAGGAATAAGCCACCTACCACCATGGGGAGACCCACACTGAACAAAACGCGTTTGGAAGAGTTGCCCCAAACCGGAATACCTTCTTTTTTACTCTTAATCCATGTAAAAATAAAGGCTGAAATCAGCGCACTTAGGAATGTGCCCAGGGCAATCCAAAACAGCCACGTATTCAACAGGATGCTGTAATCTGCTACCATAGCCTGCACAACCGCTGCTTCTGGGTTAATGATATAATCCTTCAACCCATACACATAGGGGTAGGCAATCCATGCCCCCGCCAGCGCGCATAACCCTGCACTAACGCCGCTCAAGCCGCTTAAACTGATGAAACGACTGCTTCTCTCCATCATGCGCCTGATGTCGCGAATGGTTTCTATAGACTCCGACTGATTATTCATAAAAAGTGCTTTGAAAAACAAAGTAAAATAATTTATTACATACTACGAAATATTTTTTCGTTCTTTTTTATCCAATTAAAATATAATTGCGAGAGAAGTTGAGCGGAATATTGTAAAACATTTATCCGGAAAACTTGCTTAACTATCATCAACCCAAGAATAGAAATGGCTCATGGTTTACTGGAGGAAAGTGGGCTTGATGAACCTTCAAACATTGTGAAATATCCATTTGCTCTCGGTTATGCATGAGTGTTACTTCTTGCAGAAATATGCAGGTATAAAAAAGCCCTCCGGGCAGGAGGGCGTAAATATGTAAAAGGGTTGTAATTATTTTTTAAAGCTGTGGCTTACCACCAAATCCTTGGAACCGGGTGTGTAGGTATAAAAACCTTCTCCTGATTTTACTCCCAGTTTTCCAGCTGTAACCATGTTAATCAACAACGGACAGGGAGCATACTTTGGATTGCCAAAGCCTTCATGCAATACGCGGAGTATACTCAAACATACATCCAGACCAATAAAATCAGCCAGTTGCAAAGGCCCCATCGGATGGGCCATACCGAGTTTCATCACCGTATCAATTTCCTCCACGCCCGCAACGCCTTCATACAAACTGCAGATGGCTTCATTGATCATCGGCATTAATATGCGGTTGGCAATAAAACCGGGATAATCATTTACCGCACAGGGGATTTTACCCAATTGCTTGCTCAGGTTCACTATGGTATCGGTAACCTCCTTATCGGTGGCATACCCGTTGATGATTTCAACGAGTTTCATTACCGGTACCGGATTCATAAAATGCATACCGATCACTTTGGATGGGCGTGAAGTAACCGCTGCAATCTGAGTGATGGAAATGGATGAGGTATTGGTAGCCAGGATACAATGTGCCGGAGCATGCTGATCCATACTTTTAAAGATGTTCAACTTCAGGGCCGTGTTCTCAGTTGCTGCTTCCACCACCAGATCTGCCTGGGCAACTCCTGCTTCCACGGAGGAAGAAGTTTTTATCCGGCCCAGAGCTGCCGTTTTATCCGCTTCAGTGATGACTGCTTTCGCAACCTGGCGGTCCAGATTCTTACCAATGGTTTGCAGTGCTTTCTCCAATTGTGCGGCCTGCACATCAATCAGTGTAACCTCAAAACCCGATTGTGCGAATACATGTGCGATGCCATTTCCCATGGTGCCGGCACCAATCACGGCTACGTGTTGAATACTCATAATCTGTTTTAATTTTCACTATCGGTTACGAGTAACCTAAATGTATTGATTATTTGAATGCGTTGAAACCCGTTACATCCATGCCGGTAATCAGCAGGTGGATGTCGTGAGTTCCTTCATAGGTTATCACACTTTCCAGGTTCATCATGTGCCTCATTACAGGGTATTCTCCGGTAATGCCCATGCCGCCCAGCATTTGGCGGGCATCACGGCATATCTGAGTAGCAATTTCACAGGCGTTGCGTTTGGCCATGCTCACCTGTTGCGGAGTAGCCTTTCCTTCATCCATCAATACCCCGAGTCTCCAGTTCAATAACTGCGCCTTGGTAATCTCCGTAACCATTTCTGCGAGCTTCTTTTGCTGAAGCTGAAAGGCTCCAATCGGTTTGCCGAACTGAATCCTTTCCTTGCTGTATTCCAGCGCAGTGTGGTAGCAATCCATGGCAGCACCTACCGCACCCCAGGCAATTCCATAACGTGCTTTGGTGAGGCAGCCTAATGGTCCTTTCAATCCCTGTACATTCGGAAAAATATTGGCTTTAGGCACTTTCACATTATCAAATACCAACTCTCCGGTTGCTGAAGCGCGCAGGCTCCATTTACCATGTGTGGTGGGAGTGCTGAATCCTTCCATACCTCTTTCTACCACCATACCGCGTATTATGCCGGCTTCATCTTTTGCCCAAACTACGGCAACCTGACTGAAAGGGGCGTTGCTGATCCACATTTTCGCGCCATTTAAAATCACGTAATCGTCACCGTTATCCCGGATGTTGGTTAACATGCTGCTGGGGTCGCTGCCATGATTGGGTTCGGTTAGACCGAAACAACCCAACCACTCACCACTAGCCAGTTTCGGCAGGTATTTCATGCGCTGTTCTTCACTTCCATACGCGTATATCGGATACATCACGAGGCTCCCCTGCACACTGGCAGTGCTTCTCACACCACTGTCGCCACGTTCCAGTTCCTGCATCATCAGTCCGTAACTGATATAGTCCAGTCCACCACCGCCATATTGTTCAGGTACGGTAGGTCCGAAACAACCGATATCACCCATTTGCTTAACAATGTGCTCAGGAAATTCGGCACGTTGGGCATAGTCTTCTATGATGGGAGAAATTTCTTTTTTTACATAATTACGCACGGTGTCGCGGATCATTTTCTGCTCTTCGGTAAGCAGGTCATCTACATTAAAATAATCCGGAGATTGAAACAGATCTGTTTTAGCAGCCATATATATAAATTTTATTCCGGCCCTATCGGACAAACGGTTTGCAAATATAAAGCATACCATCCTTCTGCAAAAGATTTGTATGTTTACTGCATCGTTTTAATCACCGATTTATGTATAAATATCTAGCCTTAGGCGACAGCTACACCGTAGGAGAGCAGGTGCCGCTCTTCGAAAGCTTCCCTTACCAAACTGTGCAGTTGTTACGCCGGAAAGGACTTCCGGTTCTTGCTCCTGAAATAGTAGCTAAAACCGGATTTACTACGGATGAATTGCTGCATCGTATGGATGAAACCGTTTTTCTGCCTTCCTATGATTTTGTAACATTATTGATTGGCGTCAATAATCAGTACCGTGGCCGGGGCACCGATACTTTTACTCCGGAGTTAAACACGCTCGCCGGGAAGGCCATCGCATTTGCGGGAGGTCAGGCTCAACGTGTAGTGATGCTGAGCATTCCGGATTGGGGGGTAACACCCTTTGCTAAAGAAAAAGATGCCGGGGAAATACAACGGGCCATCGATAAGTACAATACCGTGTGTGAAGAAACAGCGAAACGACTCAACATGCATTTTATCAATATAACCAACAGGCAGCGCATCCATGGCCATGAGGAAGATTACCTGGCTGCTGATGGATTGCATCCGTCGGGCAGGGAGTACGCCCTTTGGGCGGAGTCTGTTTGCGACGTAGTAGCGAAAATTCTTTAATCCAGATAACCTCTCATTTCAAACTGATATTGTTGCGCAATTTCTGCCGCCGCCGTGGCAAAGTTTTCATCGGAAGAAGCATACAATACTGCTCTGGAGGCATTCACCAGTAAGCCTACCTGTGCATTGATACCATGCCTGCTTACTTCAGCGAGGCTGCCACCCTGAAACCCAACGCCCGGAACCAGCAGGAAGTGATCCGGCACAATAGTACGAATGCGCTGAAAAGCTTCAGGCCTGGTGGCACCGGTTACAAACATGAGCTGATCTGTAGTTCCCCATGAACTAACGGTACGGAGTACACGCTCATAAAGTAACTCCTCCCCGCTCGGTTGTAATTCAAAATCTGCAGCGCCGCTGTTGCTCGTTAAAGCCAGTACAATAGTATACTTGTCCTTGAATTCCAGAAACGGACGCACACTGTCGGCCCCCATATAAGGCGATACGGTAATGGCATCAAAATTCATGTTTTCAAAAAATGCCCTGGCATATTGGGTAGAAGTGTTTCCGATATCACCGCGTTTGGCATCTGCTATTTTAAAATACCCTTCAGGGATATAACGCACGGTTTCTTCCATCCATTCCCAACCGCGGGCACCCATGGCTTCATAAAATGCGGTATTGATTTTATATCCCACACAATACGGCAGGGTGGAATCAATAATAGCTTTGTTGAATTCAATGACTCCGTCCGGCTTATTTTTTAAATGGGCAGGCAGCAGCAGCGGGTCTGTATCCAATCCCACACACAGATACGACCGTTGCGCACGGATTCGTTCTGTCAGTTTTTGTTGGTTCATGTTGCAAAAATAACAAGCACAAACCGGTTATCAATATTTAAAGAAGCGGATATTGGTACGGTTGCTGCCGTTTGAGATTCTGAATATATAATGTCCTTTCGTGAGTGATGCAATATCCAGTGCAAAGGAACTGTTGTTCCGGGGCAATGAATGCATGGTTTGCATCATTACTTTACCGTTCATATCAATAATCTGACATACGGCCTGGGTTTGTGCATCGCTGTTTACAAGCACATCGAGTTGTTGCTGAACAAGATTGGTACGTAATCTGGCAAATGGAATATTACCACTTTGGTTTTGCACGTGCACAATGGAGCCATATTTTACCTGTCCGTTTTGCGATACAGATTTGATGCGTACAAAAATATGTTCGGCGGGAGGAACAGACATGGCGGTACGATATAGATTCACCGACTGATTACGTGCTGTGATGCTGCCTTTGGAAATAAAATCACGCGGTAAACCAATGGCAACTTCTGCCTCAAAATATTCAACGGCTGATTCATTTTCTGTTTTCCATTGTATCTGCAGCTGATCGTTTTGAATCTCGGCATTGGTATATATGAACGTAAGGGGCAATACCTGATTGCCGCGGAACGATGCAACTTTGCAGGCAAAGCGATTGATGGCATACACTTCATCTGATGATAAGGCATTGCCAATAGAAATGCCCATGGGGTCGGATGTGCGGGTTATCCCGGGGTTCGACCAATAATTCACGCGCGAACAATTGAAACCGTTATCAGCACATTGATTGTTGTACGCCAGCACCGTTCTCCATCGTTTAGTGGATGATGCCCCCAATACCAATGCGGCCTGGTTTACATAACCGTGGTGATGATCACAAGGCGTGTTGCTGATATCTACATACCAGTCATGCCGTAATCCCATATTGTGTCCGAATTCATGCGCCATGGTATAATTCCCCACCAAACAATTGTATATGGTGATATTAAATGCGGCTGCATCATTATAACTCAGCGGATTGGTGTTTAAATACCCTAACCCGCAACCGGTTAGTGGGGAGGAGGTGATCATCGATACCATATCAGCTTCATAAGTGTTGCGCAGGGTGTGGATTGAATCCATAAAACCATCCACAGTACCAGCCAGCCTACTTAAATCTACAGATGAACTGCCCGATTCCACATAAGCTACTTCAGTGGTATACACCAGGTTGAATTGAATACCACTACGCACACTGGAATTGGTGTTGGCTACATTCATATTGGCAACTGCCGTGGCAATAGCAGCGTTCATACTGGCAGTGCCACCGTAAGCTTCACGTGCTGCGGTGGTATAAACTACCATCAGTTGTATGCTCACTATATCTGCATCGCAGGGGTTGTCTACAGCACATACGTCGTAATCCAGTTCGGCATCGGGTATGAGGGGCCTTTCAAAATCCTGAGTTGTTTCCTGTGGCAAATAACTCCATTCATTCAGTGTGGCAATGGCATACACATCATCTCCGGTTTGCTGCAACATGTATTTATTCATGGATTCATCGGTAATCATTCCGTACCAGCGATTATCATGCAAGGCCAGGGTAACTTCTGAATGAGGCTGACCAGAAATTTTTCCTGTATAAGTAATGCTGCCATTCGAAAATTCGTACCAACGCACCGAGGACACCAGAATCCTGGATCGATTGGGCAACTGAAGCTGAAAATTTCCGGCCGGAGTAAATGCAGGCTCACGGTAATACGTTACTCCGTGATAGTTGCTCCTCAAACTTTGGCTGACACGCCCCTCAGCAGGCACGGCACGTTCGTCAATCACCTGGTTAAAGAAGGTTTGTTGGGCTGACAATGAAAATGGGGTTACAAAGCAGAAAAACAACAGCAGGATAATTGCTGCCACACCGGAAATTCGGTTCATGAAATTATATTTTCAAATAAATAGAATGAATAAAGATATTCAAAATTTGTAATACAAAAAATGCGCTGCCTGAGGAGTGCTAAACATGTTTTTCCATAGCATCTGCCAACAAACGGTCCTGGAGATGATTCCGCTGCCGCAGCGATTCAATGATGTGCGTACGGGTAGCTTCGTTTTTATTCTGACTGAGTTTAAATACTCCCTCCAGTTGATGTACTAAAATCTCAATACCCACAATGGCTTTCAGGTGCTCACGGATATACGCATCCGGAATATTTTGAAATGCACCGGCAGCTTCTGACGGTTCATATTGGTTGGTCAGGTCGTGAATGTTCTTCAGCGTATCCTCTTCGTTCAGCAACTGAACAGTTCCCAGGGCATGTACGGTCATATAATTCCAGGTAGAGGCTTGTTGGGGCTGGGTGTACCATGAGGCACTGATATAGGCCTGCGGTCCCTGAAACACTACCCTCACTTTCTCCGAATGCGTTAACGCGGTATGATGTCCTGTACCTTTCATGATGTGCGCGCGCAGTATCAGGTGTTCGCCATCTTCGTGTATCATAAAGGGCAGGTGGGTGGCTTCCGGATAATCATCCTGAACGGGAATCATGAGTGTGCCCAGCGGATACTCCTCTATCAGCGTGATTAGTTTTCGTCTATTCGTTTCCGTGAAGTGAGGAGGTTTGTACATTATCTACTGATTTGCTGAAGGATGAATGCCTGAACTTCTTCACTGTCCCATTTACTTTCAATATCGGGCATAGCCATTACTTTACGCATGATGGATTCCTGATGGTTGCCGCGGTGGAGCGCTTCGCTGTAACGCAGGTCAGTTCGGAAGGTTACCATAGAGTATGCCGGCGTCCATAGATCAGGATATCGGGCACTGAATGCAGCCTCAATTTTTTTCTGAAGGAGAAAGGTAGGGTCGGCTACTTTATCCCTCATCTCCACAAAGTTTGCCAGAGCCAGATCTGCTATGGCATCCCCGTCGGGTTTACGCAGGTCCTGATATGCGGATAGTATCCGGTTCCAGTCTTCCCGGTGTATATCTATTAATTCATTCAATACGGCACAATCTTCAAAACCGCAGTTCATTCCCTGGCCAAAGAATGGCACGATGGCATGGGCGGCATCACCAATCAGGGCGAAGTGGTCGTTTCTTACCCAGGGAAAACATTTTACCGTTACGAGCGAGGAGGTGGGGTTTTGCATAAAATCCTCTTCGAGTGTGGGCATCAATGAGGAAGCATCGCTGAACGTTTCATTGAAAAACTTTCGTGCTTTTTCGGCTGTGTCCAAAGATGCAAACGAAGGATCTCCTTCAAACGGAAAGAAAAGAGTGCAGGTAAAACTGCCATCAGGATTGGGCAAAGCAATCAGCATGTAATTGCCCCGTGGCCAGATATGGAGGGCATTTTTCTCCATTTGAAAACTACCGTTGGGGCCGGGCGGGATGTGCAGTTCCTTATATCCGAAGTCGATATAATATTGTTGATATTGAAAACGGTTGTGTTGCAACTGATGGCTCAAGCGGGAGGCCGCATAAGCGCCATCACTTCCAAAAATTAAATCGGATGTTTCTGTACTACCATCTTCAAAATACAGCGTGCGTTCATCAAAGTCAATACGCTGGAGAGGTTTATTGAAAACAATTTGTGCGCCATGTTGTTCGGCCAGTGTCATGAGTGCTTTGTTCAGTTCTCCCCTGGATACAGAATTGATGCATTGATTTTCTTTTCCGTAAGGTTGAAAAGGAGAGGAGCCGTCTTTGTTATGCATCTGCCGGCCGTACATGGGGATGGCAATTTTTTCGATTTCCGGCATGATGCCAACTTCCCGCAATGCACGAATACCTCTGTCGCTCAATGCCAGGTTAATGGAGCGGCCGGCTGCTACACCGACTTTTCGCATATCTCCCCGTCGTTCAAACAGGGTAACTTTGTATTGACGCCTGGTTAAATATATGGCCAGTAAAGATCCTACCAGTCCGGCTCCTACAATGCTAACCTTCTTCATGTTTTTGTATTATTTATTTGAATCTTCCAGGGTTTGGAGAATGATGGTACCGAAGCGGTACACATCTTCAAAAGTGTTGTATAACGGTACCGGGGCCACGCGAATTACATCGGGTTCCCGCCAGTCGGCAATAACACTTTCCTTAATCAGCCGGTCGAATACCCGTTTGCCATCTTTTTTCATCACGATAGACACCTGGCATCCGTGAGCATTTTCAGGTGTCAGGATGTCCATGACCGGCTCGTTAAACTGATGGTTGATATCTTTCAACACATAAAACAGGTAGCCGGTGAGCAGCTTGCTTTTTTCAACCAGGTCAGTAAAGCGGGCATCCCTGAATACTTCCAGTGCAGCTTTGTGCGCCGCCATGCTGAGTACGGGTGCGTTACTGAGCTGCCAGCCTTCCGCAGTAGGTATGGGGTCAAATGTTTTTTCCATTTTAAACCGGCGTTCCTTATTGTGTCCCCACCATCCTGCCAGTCTGGGCAATGCGGTATTGGTAATATGTTTTTCATGGATGAAAACGCCGCCAACACTGCCCGGTCCGCTGTTGAGGTACTTGTATGTGCACCAGCAGGCAAAATCTACCTGCCAATCGTGCAGTTCCAGTTCAATATTCCCGGCGGCATGGGCCAGGTCGAAGCCGCAATAGGCACCCACGGTGTTGGATACACGAACAATTTCTTTCATGTTGAACACCTGGCCGGTATAGTAGTTCACTCCGCCAAACAGCACCAGCGCGGTTTCATCTCCATATTGCTGTATGGTTGATATTATATCGTCGTGTTCTATTATCTGACTTCCTTCACGGGGGTGTACCTCAATGATGCATTCATCGGGGTTCAGTCCGTGTATCTGCACATGCGATGCCAGCGCATATTGGTCTGACGGAAAGGCTTTTGCTTCGCAGATGATTTTATTGCGTTTGCCTTTCGGCCGGTAGAATGTGGTGAGCAACAGCTGAAGATTCACGGTGAGTTGGTTCATCACCACAATCTCTTCGGCTTTGGCACCTACAATATCGGTAAGCAGTTCAGGGAAAATTTCATGATAGCTATACCAGGGGTTCCTGGCATGCATATGGCCTTCCACTCCATAATTGGCCCAGTCTTCCAGCTCGTCCATCACCGCGTCCTGGGTGGTTTTAGGCTGTAATCCCAGAGAGTTTCCGGTAAGGTAAATAGATTCCTTCCCGTGTACAATGGGAATGTAAAATTTGCTGCGATAACTTTTCAACGGATCTTTCTCATCCATCATTTTCGCATACTCGAGGGTGTTAGTGTAGTTCATATCAGTCAATAAGTGCAATTACTTTTAATTCAATCGCGATAGGGGTGGGTAAACTTTTTACTTCAACCGTGGTACGGCAGGCCTGTACCTGTTGAAAATATTCTCCGTAAATTTTATTATACACCGGAAAATCTTTTTTCATGTTGGTAAGATATACGGTTACATCCACCATGTTCTCCCATTTACTGCCGCTGGCTTCCAGTACAGCTTTCACATTGGCGAACACGGCGTGGCATTCCGCTTCTATATCATACGAAATGATGTTCCCGGCTTCATCCTGTTTCAGTCCGGGTATACTGTTGTCCACGGCATTTCTGGGGCCGATGCCCGATAAAAACAGCAGGTTGCCCGCTTTCCTCGCATGCGGATAAGCTCCGAGGGGTGTTGCGGCCTGTGTGGTATGTATAATGTTACTCATTATTGATAAGTTTACTACAAGTTCGTTTATGCCTGTACGTTATTCGAATTCAATACATACGTTTTTGGGTTCGGTGAAAAAGCGCATGGCTTCCCATCCACCTTCCCGGCCCACGCCGCTGTTGTTCACTCCTCCAAAGGCCGTGCGTAAATCACGCTTCAGCCAGCAGTTGATCCATACTATTCCTGCCTGTATGCGGTTTGATACAAAGGTAGCTGTATGGAGGTTTGTCGTCCACACCGTGGCCGATAAACCATACTGAGTGGCATGCGCCAGTTCCAGTGCATGGTTTGCGTTGGTAAAGGGCTGCAGTGTAACTACCGGACCAAAGATTTCCTCCATATTGGTCTGGCACTGTGGACCGAGTCCTTCAATCACGGTAGGTTCAATGAAATATCCATTGGCACAGCGTCCTTCGGGGTGAACAGCTTTTCCTCCCGTAAGGATGGTGCCGCCTTCCTGCACGGCGCGCTCTATGCAACCCATTACTTTCTCAAAATGAGTACGACTTACAATGGCTCCCTGTTTGGAAGTGGGGAGCAATGGGTCTCCTACAGTGAGCTTGCTCACGTGAGTCACAAATTCTGTTTTGAAGCGTTCATATACCGAGGCTTCAATCAAAATTCGACTGCCACACAAACATATCTGTCCTTGATTACTGAAGGAAGATTGCACGGTGGTTTTCATCATCTTCTCCCAATCGCAATCTGCAAAAATGATATTGGGGTTTTTCCCACCTAGTTCAAGAGATAATTTTTTAAACATGGGGGCTGCTATGGATGCAATCTGAGCACCGGCTCTGGTACTGCCCGTAAACGAAATAGCTTTGATTCCGGGATGTTTTACAATGGCCTCTCCGCATTGTGGTCCGTTACCGTGTACAATGTTTAATACTCCGGCAGGCAATCCTGCATCCATGCAAATTTTTGACAGCAGATAAGCCGTTACCGGGGTTACTTCAGAAGGTTTGGCCACCACACAGTTTCCAGCGGCCAGTGCAGGAGCAATTTTCCAGGTGAATAAGTACAAGGGTAAATTCCACGGTGAAATACATCCAACTACCCCTATGGGTTGCCGTAAGGTGTAGTTAATGCCGTTTTCCATGGCATGACTTTCGGAAGCAAATTGCATAGCGGCTGTGGCAAAAAATCGAAAGTTGGCTGCAGCCCGGTTCATATCTACCCGCTTACTCAGCCACAATGGTTTTCCGTTGTCGTTGGTTTCGGCCTCGGCCAGCAGGTCCTGATTTTTTTCGATTCCCTCTGCAATGGCATTCAGTATCCTGAATCTTTCCTCACCGCTGGTCTGGCTCCAGGCATCAAATGCTTTGCGTGCCGCAGCTACGGCCAGGTCAATATCATTTTCATTGCTGTTGGGAATCAGGCCCGATGGCTCACCGGTGGCAGGGTTAACGTTTTCCAGAAAATTGCCACTGAGTGGCCCAATCAGATATCCGTCAATATAATTCTCCAGATGCCAGGGAATGTTGCTTTGCATGCGATAAAGGTAAATAAAAAAAATGCTGTAACTTTCTCGTTCAAAACTTCCGTTATGTCTATAGCAGCACCATTCAATTTAAAGAAATGGATTGATGAAAACCGTAATTTGCTGAAACCACCGGTGGGCAATCAGTGTGTATATAAAGATGCAGAGAATTTTATAGTAATGGTGGTGGGCGGACCAAACTCCAGGAAGGATTATCATTATAATGAAAGTGAGGAGCTCTATTATCAGATTGAGGGCGACATCACCGTAAAAATTATTGAAAACGGCCAGCCGCGTGATATTCTCATCCGCGAAGGCGATATGTTTTTGCTGCCACCCAAAACCCCGCATTCACCACAGCGTGGTCCGAATACAGTAGGACTGGTGATTGAAAAAGTGCGTGAAAAAGAAGAAGACGGGTTTTTATGGTATTGCGAAAACTGCGGAAATAAATTATATGAAGAATACCTGCACGTTTCAGATATAGTAAAACAACTGCCACCGGTTATGGATGGCTTTTATGCCTCCGAACAAAAGCGCACCTGCTCAAAATGCCATGCGGTAATGTCTCCGCCGGTCAGAAAAGGTTAATGGATACTGTTTAACCGGTGCTGCCTCTATGCATTGATGTATCTTTGCATGCATCTAACATCGATACATGAAAATTGATATTCACACCCACATCATGCCGCCTTCTATGCCTAACTGGGTTAAGAAATTCGGCTATGGTGACTTTATTCACGTAGAACACCGCAATTGCCGGGCCTGTATGATGAAGGGTGATAAACTCTTTCGTGAAGTGGAAGAGAACTGTTACGAAGAAAAGGTGCGGCTGAAAGATATGGAGGCCACCGGTGTTCAGTTGCAGGTGTTATCTACCATTCCGGTGTTGTTTAATTACTGGGCAAAGGCCACCGACGGATATGAAACCTCCCGTTTTTTTAATGACCATATTGCAGACGTGGTGGCTCGCGAACCGAAATCTTTTATCGGACTGGGTACGGTGCCTATGCAGGATATTGAACTGGCTATCCGTGAGATGGAACGTTGCGTACACGAGCTGAAAATGCCCGGTTTGGAACTGGGCTCGAACATCAACGGTAAGAATCTCAGTGATCCGGATTTTTATCCATTCTATGAACGCGCTGAAGCCTTGGGGTGCGCTCTGTTTATTCATCCCTGGGAGATGATGGGCGAACAGCAGATGCAGCGCTACTGGCTTCCGTGGCTGGTGGGGATGCCTGCCGAAACTTCACGCGCTATCTGCTCTATGATTTTTGGAGGCGTGCTGGAAAAGTTCCCCGGGTTACGGGTGGCATTTGCACACGGAGGTGGTTCGTTCCCGTCAACCATCGGGCGCATAAAGCATGGGTTTGATGTGCGGCCGGATCTGGTGGCGATCGATAATCCCGTTTCTCCTGAACAATACATTGGTCGTTTCTGGATCGACAGCCTCGTGCATGATCCCCGGGCTATGCAGTTTATTTTAGAGGTAATGGGTGAGGATTTTATTTGCCTGGGTAGCGATTATCCCTTCCCGTTAGGTGAGCATATCCCCGGAAAATTGATTGAAGAAATGAGTTTATCCGGCGAACTGAAGGACAAACTTTTCAGCGGCAATGCCCTTCGTTGGCTGGGTAGGTCTGATACTGTTTAATTCAGATTCAAACAATGAGTGGATGCTGCTACAAACATCCTGCTATTTTAATATTCTATGATCGAATGGAAAAGGCTCAGACTGTATCACTTTAATTTTTGAGAATTCTCTATGTGCGGGATTGATGAGTATGTTGTAATCTCCCTGTGTTACTACCGATGGAATCCATAATATACAATGTTGGTTGCTCAGTATAAAAGAATCGCCTATTTTTTGAGTAGTTGGTGGATGAGGGAACTGCTTCCAGTTGGCGGGTAATTCCCTTTCCGATATTTTGTGGGCAGAGATATTGTCGGGAATTTGAATGGTCATCATCACATAATCGTCCGGCACTGTAGCCAACGTAAAATGTACCGCCACTTCAGCCATAGCCAGTGAACGGTTGGCTGCGGTATACATCATCTCCACCCCAATGGAATTCCAGCGACCTCCTTTTATGGCAGCACCCTTGCCCGACAGCGGCATAGCAAAGGGTTTTCTGGATAATCTGTACACCTTCATCCTATACCAATATGCCGTGATTGATTCGAATCAATTCACTCATCACCAATTCCTTTCCATAAGAATCCTGAAGAAGTTCAACGGGTTTCATTTTTCCCAGGGCATAATTGGGAGTGTTCAGCCACAAACGCAGTTTTTCCATGTCTCCGAATACCTCCATACCTGTTGACGTTACTTCGGCCATTTCAATGATTTTTTCTGAGTGGATGGGTTTGAAATGGTGAGTAGATGCTGCTTTATAGCGTTGTAATGATTTGGTTGAGATGCCTAAAAAATGGGCCCAGTCATTTTCAGTGAATGGTGTGTAATCCTGAATGACATCGAAGAGAGAATAGGGGATACCGGTGCGGATAGCAGCGATGATCATCATTTTATTGGTTAAAAAATCCTGATAGGTTACTTTCTTCTTGTATTCGAAAGCGTATTCTTTCACCATAGATTCTTTGTAGAAGGAAGTGATTTCCTTATCCAGCTTTGTTTTAATATGGGATGGGGTATAACTCATAACACCTCAAATTTAAGACATTTGTCTTAGAATTTAAGACATTTTTCTAATTTTTTGGGGTATTTAAAATTTCCAAATTATATGAGCACATAAACCCACCGTGGTTAAAACATTAAACCATCATGGGCACAAAGGAAGCATACACAAAGGGTTTACTTCTCTTTTCGCAAATTGAGATGCACGTCTGACCACTACAGTACCGTTGAGATATTGCTTTAAAGGAATCAAAAAAATAGAAAAAAACCTGCAGGTTACTCCAGAATTTCCTGAATGGCCGTAGCCGGAATATTGGCATTCCGCATGGCGATTCCGCGCGCTACATTACCGCCCAGTTCCATAAAGGCTTTACGGGTAATCGCATCATCACCCGCCATAATCGGGATTCCGATGTCGCCCCCTTCACGAATGGATTGCACCAAAGGAATCTGACCAAGCAACGGCATATCAAACTCCTCTGCCAGGTGTTTACCGCCATCCTTTCCAAAAATGTAATATTTATTATCAGGCAATTCTGCCGGAGTAAAATAACTCATGTTTTCTACCAGTCCTATTACCGGTACTTTCATCTGCGCCTGCGAGAACATAGCCACGCCTTTCTTCGCATCCGCCAGTGCAATGGTTTGCGGAGTGGTTACAACAATAACACCGGTTACCGGTACTGTTTGCACCAGCGTCAGGTGAATATCCCCTGTGCCCGGAGGCATATCAATCACTAAATAATCCAGCTCACCCCAGTCTACTTCAGTTACAAACTGACGAATCGCACTGCTCACCATAGGGCCGCGCCAAACTACTGCCTGCTTTTCATCTATCAGTAAGCCAATGCTCATCACTTTAATTCCATAACGCTCAATCGGAACAATCATCCCCTTACCCTGGTTGTCACGCATCATCGGCCGCTCACCACGAATACCAAACATAATGTGCTGACTGGGGCCATAAATATCCGCATCCATCAACCCTACTTTAGCACCCCCGTTGGTTAATGCCAGTGCCAGATTGGCCGATACCGTACTTTTTCCTACACCTCCTTTACCACTCACCACCGCAATAATATTCTTCACTCCCGGAAGCACCGCCTGCTGGTCAGATCGCTTGCTCGTTGTTTTGCTGGTAAACTTCACCGTTACCTCCGCATCTTTCTGAACCATCAGGTGTATGGCATTTACACAGGCATTTTTCATGAACTCTTTCATTGGACACGCCGGTGTGGTTAGTACAATGGTGAATGTAACTTTATTGCCATCAATACTTAAATCCTGTATCATATTTAATGTTACCAGATCTTTCCCTAAATCCGGTTCCTGTACGTGGCTCAGCGCCTTCATTACTTCCTCTTGCGTCATGCTTCAATGATTTGTTAAAATGAAATGTGTAACTGCAAAATTAGTCAATCATCACCTTACTTTGTTCGCAGAGTAAATATGTGTGTGATTTTGTATGTGTTATTCCGCACCTGTCATCCGCATCTTTACTTAACTTCACATACTTTTTCATGAGAATTATTACTTGCATCATATTTATCCTGTCCCTCTCACCGCTTTCATCTAAAGCACAGTTTGAGCAATTTCAGGATTCGGTAGTACAATTGTATGGTGTGGTGATGACAGCCGACAGCCTCATGGGTTTACCCGGTGTGAGCATCATGGTGAAGGGCCAGAACCGAGGAACGCTCACCAGCGATAAAGGGGTGTTCAGCATCGTGGTGATGAAAGGAGATCAGGTTGAATTCAGTTATGTAGGATATAAAAACAAAACGGTTGACATCCCCAAAAACCTCGAAGGCAACCAGTATTCGGTGATTCAGTTGATGGTAAACGATACGGTGTATTTACCGGCTACCATCCTGAAGCCCCGCGTTACCCGTCAGCAATTTGAGCGCGATTTTGTAAACACCCGCATCCCTGATGATGATATCACTATTGCCCGGCAGAACAACAGTGAAGCCAACCGCCGTGCGCTGATGGCCAGCCTGCCGCAGGATGGGCGTGAAGCCTCACAACAATTCTTCCGGCAGCAATCACGAAAGATGCAATATACCGGTCAACTTCCTCCTCAGAATATATTCAACCCACTGGCCTGGGCTGAGTTTGTTAAAGCCTGGAAGCGGGGCGATTTTAAGCGCAAAAACTAACTGTTTACTGATTCATTTCGCAGATGAAAACCTTACATTTGTGTATGGTCGTTTTCGTCATAGGATTTATGGGATGCGGAAAGTCTTTCTGGGCCCGCCGGTGGGGGCAGGCATACCATTTACCTGTGCATGATATGGACGAAATCATTGAAAAGGAAGAAGGAGCCACCTGTCTCAAAATTTTCGAAACATACGGCGAACAATATTTCAGGGAGAAGGAAGCCAGATTGCTGCGGCAACTGGGTACCCTGGCAGGCGACCGCATTATTTCCTGCGGAGGAGGAACGCCCGTGTACAGAGATAATATGCAATGGATGAATGAACACGGTTTAACCGTGTACCTTTCTGCCACACCTGAACACCTCCTGAACAATTTGATGAATGACAAAAGCCAAAACCGTCCGCTCATAAAAAATATACAACCCAACGAACTACTCTTCCACATTCATAAAAAACTCAACGAACGCTTACCGTTCTACCGCCAGGCAAAAATCACCTTGCATGTTCCGGAAGTAACCGTGGAAGATTTTGAAAACTGCTTATCACATGCATAAAGGATTTATTCGGGCCGGAGCCCTGTTCGCACTGCTGGCTGTAGCCCTGGGCGCATTTGGTGCACACAGTTTAAAAGGTAAAATAAGCACCTACGCACTCGATATTTTTCAAACCGGTGTTACTTATCAGTTTTACCATGCGCTCGCGCTTTGCATTACCGGCATACTTTTCGAAAAATTTCCTGTGAACACTCTGCGATGGGCCGGAAGGTTTTTTATCATCGGCATCATTTTGTTTTCATTTTCGTTGTACACACTGGCAGCATTTAAAGCAGCGGTTCAGCCCGGTGGCAACTGGATTGGTGCCATCACACCCCTGGGCGGATTGTCATTCATAGCCGGCTGGCTGTGTATCATGCTGGCATGTAAAAAAACTCCATCCAACGCAAACAGCCGTTAATCCCTTATAATTCCACCGCTTATTTTCTATATTTGTCTTCAATGGCCAGAAAAACCAAAACGAAAGCTCCTAACCCCGAAGCACTTGTGCAAGATCAGGAAGAAGAAATTGAAGTGAAAACCCTCCTGAAAGATGAACGCACCCACAAAATTGCCGGTAGTGTACTTATACTCATAGGTTTATTGTTCTTTATCGCCTTTGCATCCTACCTGTTTACCTGGGATGAAGATCAGGATAAAGTGTTCAAAGAGGGTTCTAAGATGCTCATCGGTACTGAATCAGAAGTGTCGAACCTCATGGGCACCTTTGGCGCCTACCTTTCACATTTTTTTATATATAAAGGATTTGGCATCGCCTCCTTTTTATTGTGCACCTTATTTTTTGTATCGGGCATCAACTTGTTTTTCGGTAAAAAAGTTTTCTCTGTATGGCGAAACCTGAAATACGTGATTGTAGGACTTCCGCTGATTAGTGTAACCGCTGCCGTTATTATGCAGGGGCATTCTTTCCCCTGGGGCGGGGCCGTGGGCAACCTCTGCAGAGATTACCTCTATGTAATGATTGGTAAACTCGGTACTATTGCGGTACTGGCCGTGGCAGGACTGTCGTACATCATCTGGCGTTTCAATCCTGCATTCAAATTGCCTGAAAAGAAACCCCGTTTGGCCGAAGATGAAACTCGGGTTACTGAAAGCCCCGTGGCCTCTGTTGCAGAAACTCCGGGGAATGAAACAGATATACCTGAGCCTGTGGTGAAGCCCTACCATCGTACCGCCCCTGCTGTTCCGGCTGAACCCGAGCAAACCCTGGAGTTGGTGGAGAAAGCACCCGAACCCGAAATCACGCTGCAACCGGTAGCTGAACCGGAAGAAGAACCGGCCGAACTACCCGTTGAAATGGAATTGCCTCCCGCTAAACCGGCCTCCCGTAAAGAAAAAGACGCAGTAGAAGAGGTGGCACTTGAAATTAAAGTAGCTGAAACCGAAGAACCTCCAACATCCGCAGAAAAAGTACTCGCTTCGAAACCATACGATCCCGTGCTCGATCTACGCGATTATAAATATCCGGTGATCGACCTGCTCGAAAGCCACGGCAGCGAAAAAATTGAAAAAGATGCCGATGAACTGGAAAAGAATAAAAACCAGATCATCAGCACACTGAAGAATTACGATATCACCATTCAACGTATATCCGCTACCGTTGGTCCTACGGTTACCCTATACGAAATTGTACCTGCACCGGGAGTGCGCATCTCGCGCATCAAAAACCTGGAAGATGATATAGCCCTGAGCCTTTCCGCCCTCGGTATCCGTATCATCGCGCCTATTCCGGGTAAAGGTACCATTGGTATTGAAGTGCCCAACACGCGCAAAACCATCGTGAGCATGAAAACGCTGCTGTCGTCGGAGAAATTCATCAACAGCAAATTTTCACTTCCCATTGCCATTGGTAAAAGAATTGACAATGAAAATTTCATTGTTGACCTCGCCAGCATGCCTCACCTGCTTATGGCCGGTGCTACGGGGCAGGGTAAATCGGTAGGGTTAAATGCCATCCTTGTTTCACTGCTGTATAAAAAACATCCTTCGCAACTGAAGTTTGTATTGGTTGATCCCAAGAAAGTGGAACTGAGCATTTACCGTACCATCGAAAACCATTTCCTGGCGCGTTTGCCCAACGAAGAAGAATCCATCATCACCGATACTAAAAAGGTAATCCATACCCTCAATGCACTGTGTATTGAAATGGATAACCGCTATGATTTACTCAAGGAGGCCGGTTGCCGCAACATCCGCGAATACAACGAAAAATTCAATGCGCGTAAACTGAATCCGGAGAAAGGACACGCCTTCCTGCCGTTTATTGTGTTGGTGGTAGATGAGTTTGCCGACTTAATTATGACAGCAGGCAAAGAGGTGGAAATGCCCATAGCCCGTCTGGCACAGCTGGCGCGCGCCGTAGGTATTCACCTCATCATTGCTACGCAAAGGCCATCGGTGAACATCATTACCGGAACCATTAAAGCCAACTTCCCGGCACGTATTGCCTTTAAAGTGAGTAGTAAAATCGACAGCCGTACCATCCTCGATATTGGGGGTGCCGAGCAGCTCATTGGGAAAGGAGATATGCTCATCAGTTACAATGGTGAACTTGTACGACTGCAATGCGCTTTTGTAGATACCCCTGAAGTAGATAAGGTGGTTGATTTTATTGCCGCGCAACGAGGTTATACGGCTCCGTTCCTGCTGCCTGAATATGTGGATGAAAAGGAACTTGAATCCCGGGGCGATTTTGATGCCGGTGAAAAAGACCCGCTGTTTGAAGATGCCGCACGGCTGATTGTGGGTAGCCAGATCGGAAGTACTTCTCTGTTGCAACGCAAGATGAAACTCGGATACAACCGTGCCGGCAGACTGATGGATCAGCTGGAATCGGCCGGTATTGTGGGCCCCAGCCTCGGCAGTAAGGCACGCGATGTGCTGATTAAAACCGATGCCGATTTGCAGCAACACCTGAACAACCTCGTATAAACGAAGATTAACCAAAGGCATGTCGAAATTTTTAATCGTAGGGCTCGGAAACCCCGGCAACGAATACGCCGGCACCCGGCACAACATCGGCTTCGATGTGGC
>ENA-UOUJ01000159-UOUJ01000159.1-activated-sludge-metagenome-genome-assembly--contig:-NODE-159-length-58402-cov-9.342331_pt1 | contig 58402 bp, 50 predicted proteins | sample MGYA00249839_ERZ747224 | MGnify/ENA primary metagenome ERZ747224 (study PRJEB28782, sample SAMN03220277) | activated sludge metagenome | biome: wastewater; feature: sewage sludge; material...
AGCTTTTGGTCACGAGTTCGTTGAGCACATCATCGCGCGGCGGCGGCAAGTCCTGCCGCACGCGCGCCGCGGAACACGACGTGGCGGGTGGCGCCGCTGCGCAGCATCGCCGCGAGCGTGGGGATCTGTTCGCGGAAGCCCTGCGGCAGCATCGCGTCGCCATCGGCGAGCGGGGCGGTGTCGCGCCAAGCGGTGGCGTCGCCGCAGAGCAGCGCCCACAGCTCGGGGGCGACCGCCAGGCTGCGGGTGGGCATCGGCCCGTCGCCCACGACCTCGAGCACGCCTGCCCGCACGAGGCGGTGGTTGGGCAGCGCGAGGGGGGCGAGCGGGGCGCCGAACAAGGCCTCGCTCGCGGCAGCGACGAGGTGGAGGCCGGGACGCAAGTCCCCGGGCGATTGCAGCTCGGCGAGCGCCAGGTTGAGCAGATAGCTCGACTCGTTCTCGCCGCACAGCGCGAGGGCGAACCATTCGTGCAGTTGCAGCTTCAGGTCGGCAAGCAGCCGGCCGAGGGGACCGTGCAGCTTGGGCGCGGCCTGTGCGAGGCCGATGCAGGTGGCTCGCCAGTCATGAGGCGGGGTGCCGAGCAGGGTGGCGAGGTCATCGCTCCCCTGGCTCGCGGCGAGCGCCTCGAACACTGCGGATGGGGTGCCGAGGCTGAGGCGGGCGAACTCGGCGATGCCGGCATGGACGAAGGCGCGCGAAAGCCGCGCGCCGTCGCTTGCGGAAGTGGATTCCGGACGCAGGCTGGCGGGTGCGTTCATGGCAAGGGTCCTCCGCGATCGACGGCGTCGCTGCGGTCGTAATGGAAGCGCACGATCCGCCCGAGCCAGGGCAGCCAGCCGGGGTCGAGGTCGAGGCCGCCGCGGCGCAGCTCCAGGTCCACCTCCGCGAGGCGCATGTGGATGTCGACATGGCTCGGATTTGCGCGCACCCGGGCGGCGCGCGCGGTGCGCAGCGCGCGCAGGGCCGCGTCGCCGACGTGGCGCAGCACGGCCTGGTCCACCGGGGCTGGGTCGGCGCGGGAAGACAGGGTCGCGAGGCTCCCGAGGCGCGCGAGGGGATCGAGCTCGCCGTCCAGCGCGCAGGCCTCGACCAGGAAGCCGGCGAGTGGGGCGTCGGGCACGAGGTCGAGCCGGAGCGCGAGCCGTGCGAGTTCGCGCCAGCCGGCGTGGGCTTCGTGCAGGGTCGCCCGCCACGCGCGCAGCCCCGGCAGGTTCAGCACGTTGAGCAGGAAGAAGAGCTCGCCGCAGCCGGTATGGAAGTCGACCTCGGCCTGCGTCGTCTCCACCGTGGATGCCGTCCGGCCGGTGACCTCGCCGGGGGCGCGTGCACGGGGCGTCGGCCCGGGGCGTTCGGCTTCGGTGGCGCCGGGAGGGGATAGGCCGCCGACGGCCGCGGGTCGTGTCGAGCGCTCGGAAGCAGTGGAGCCGGCGGGTGTCGAGCGCAAGCCGGTGTCTTGCGTCTGCATGGCGGCGGAGAGGTCCCGGCCCTCTGCGCGCGGGCGTGCGGCTCCCGATTCCCGTGCTGCCGGCGTTCCGGGACCTTGCCTGCCGCCGATTCCAGCAATGGCTTCCGCCTCGGTGCGCAGGATGTCCCTGCCGCGCGGCCCCGCCAGCAGGGCGGGGGCGCTTCGCCACAAGTCGAGCACGGCCTCCAGGACGATGCGCGGGTCGTTGGCGGGCAGCTTGCCACGCGCGGCCGCGCCGGATGGAGCGACGGGGCGGGTCGAGTCCACCCTCGTCCTCGCCGGCTCGGCGGGCAGGCGCGTAGGAGGGGCCCCTCGACGGGGCTCGTCGCCGGGACTGCGCCGGATGGGTGTCTCTGATTCCCGCACGAGCTTCGCGTCGCCCCCTGCCGGCGCCGCCGCGCGGCTGCCGAGCGCGTCCGCGATGACGCCGTGCCAGCCGGTTGCAGTCGCGATCGAGTGCAGCAGGCTGCGTGCCGCGGCAGCGTCGAGGCGGCACCACAGGGCGGGCAGGGACTCGTGCAACGCCGGGTGTCCGAGCAGGGCGGGGAGCGCGAGGGCGTCCTCGCCGAGCAGCTCGGCGAGCGCGGCTGCCGTGGGGCGGGCGAGCAGGGCGGCCCGATGACGCCATAGCCAGCGGCCTGCGGCCGTCCCGGCGAGGAGGTCGCGGGCGAGGCAGGCGCGATAGTCGAGCAGGTCGCGGAAACGAACCACCTCGGCGCCATCGGCGGCCGGGGCCCACGGGTCGGCCGCCCGGTGGGCAAGCTGTCCGGCATGCGCAGCGGCGCGCGCGGCCAGCTCCGTGCCGGTGCCGCCGACGGTGATGCGCCGCACGACGAGGATCGCCTCCCCGTCGGGCCAGCGTGCGCGGGCGAGCGCGGGCGGCAGGGTCGCGCGCGCGTGTGCGATCGCCGTCGCGCTGCCGCGCAGTGTCACGCGACCGATGTGGAGGTCGGCGAGCGCGATCATCGGCTCAACCCCGATCGACTCCGCTGATGCGCAGTCCCGTGGCGAGCACGGCGCCAGGGTTGCGTTCGAGCTCGGGGTCGAGGATGGAGGCGACCGAGGCGACGGTGCCCTGGTCGTCATGGTCGTCGACGCGCAGGGTCGCGATCACGCGCTGGTCGTCGTCGAAGAGCTGGAGCAGGGTGCCGGGCGCCGCCTCGCGATCGAGCCTCAGGCGCAGGGCCTCGCCGAGGCGGAATCGTCCCGGGAGGGTCTGCAGGCGGCCCTGCACGAGCTGTTGCGGGTCGTCGCTGGCGGCGAGCAGCAGGCAGGCGCGCACCAGGTTGCGCATCGCGCCGCGCGCAGCGGCGGAGGCGTCGGCATCGAGCTGGCGGAACCACCAGGCGACCAGCTCGACCAGCGTGCGCACCCCGTTGAAGTCGCGCTCCTCCGCCTCGGCGAGGCCGGGCCAGCGCTCGGGGGCCTCCACGGCGAGGCGGTCGGCCTCGGCCGCGCTTGCCCAGTTCAGCCGTGTCGAGGGGGAGATCGCGCGCAGGCGTTTGAGCAGGCAGCCGGCAGCAGCATCCAGGCGCTGGTGCAGGGCACGCGCGGGTTCGCGCAGCAGTGGCGAGGGGATCGCGAGCAGGTCGTCGAGGGCGAGGATCGCACCTGCCTCGCGCTGCTGCTCGCTGAGGGTGCCGGCGCCGAATGGGCGCGCGGCGATGTCGCGGACCAGGGCCTGGTTCTGCTGCGCCAGGCCGGACAGCAAGGCGAGGCCGGCGTCGGTGGCGCGGTTCAGGCGCAGAGCGAGCTTCTGGCGGCGCATTTCGACCAGGCCGGCGAGGATCGTGCGCGCTGGCAGCAGGTGGCCGAGCGGGCGCAGGTTCGCCCACTCGCCTGCCGGGATGTTGTACACCGCCTCGATGAAGGGCGCCAGCGCGGCCGGCAGTGCGGTATCGCGTCCTGCGCAGCCGGGTACGAGCTCGTCGGGGCGGCTCGGGCGCAGCTCGAGCGGGTCGGGCAGGCTGCGGCCGAGCGGCGTCTCGCGCACCTTGACGTAGAACAGGCCTTGATGACCCTCGATGATGCGCTTGCGCTCGGCGTGCGCGGCTTCGACCTCGCGCCAGTGCTCGGCAAGCAGGCGTTGCGCGACTGCGTAGTCGTCCAGGGTTTCGGTGCGCTCGCGCTCGAGCACGTCGAGCCGGCGGAGCTCGCCGGGAAGCTCTGCTTCGAGGGCGACCAGGCGTGCGCGCAGGTCTTCGAGCGCCTCTTGGTGGCGGCGACGCAGCGTGGTCAGGGCCCCGCGCAGCGCCTCGATCTGGCGGATGTCGTCGGCAACGGCCTTTCCTGCATGGAACAGTGCCGATTCGTCGTTGTGCTTGACGCCCTCGATGTCGTCCTCGCCGGGTCGGGGCAGGGCGAGGTCGAGGCGCGGGCGCAGCAGGACGCCCTCGGCGTTGTGCAGGTCGGGTGCGACCATGAGCCGGAAGGGGCGCGCGTGGGCGTCGTCGTCGATGACGCCGAGCCGGCGCAGCTCTTTCGGTTCGAGGTAGTCGTCGAGGAAGTCGCACACACGGTCGATGAGCGATTTCGCCTGATTCTGGCGGGCATTGGCCTTGGCGCGCAGATCGAGGAGGTCACGGCGCACGTTGAGGAAGCTGTCGTGCACCCGCTCCACGTGCGTCAGCATGCCTCGGCCCGTGCTTGCGGCCTTGCTGAAGACGGGCTCGGTGAGCGGCTCGTCGGGCGCGGCTTTCGGCCGCATCTCGGCGAGGGCAGCGAGCATGCCGGCGGAGATCGTGGCCTCGTTCCGGGTGGCGTCGGCGCGATCGACCGCCGACGCCGTGCTCTTCGCGTCGATGAACTTGAGCTCGGCGAATGTGCCCGCATCGTTGGTGAAGCGCTTGAGGAGGTCGCTCATGACGGGTTCTCCGGAGGGGGCTTGGGCACGAAGTTCGCCTTGGCCGTCCACCTGACGAGCTGCGAGCCGAGGCCGTCGCCCGGCACACCGCCGGCAAGGGTGCTGAACGACACTGTCAGCGCGTCGAGCTGCTGGCGCTGCAGGCCGAGGAAGTCGCCGACCTCCTCGAGCAGGCGGAAGCTCTTGTCGAGCGCGGCCTCGAGGTGGCGGATGTCGGCACGCAGGGTCTCGCGTTGGCGCAGCAGACCGTCGCCGTCGGGCTGGACGTCGGGGACCGGCTGGTAGTCGTCCGGGGCGGGGTGCGGCTCGGCGAGGTGGCTGGCGTAAGGTTCGGGCAGCGCCGCCGCGGCCATCGTGGCGAGGTTTGCGAGGGGATGGGACGTCATGCCCTGCTGCGCAGGCCACAGCGCCTTCACGCGGTCGGTGACCAGCCTGGTGCGGTATTGCCCGGGCTCGGGTGGCGCCTTGGCGATCAGCGCAGGTGCGCGCAGGGCTTCCAGCTGCGCGCTGCTCAGGCCGTGGAAGAGCGCGTACCACCGTGCCTTCCAGTCCTGGTAGGCGTGCGTCGCCCGCTCGGCACGCCGGAACAGCTCGTCCTCGAGGCGGGTGTCGCGCTGCGGCAGGTCGAAGAGGTCGCGGCGGTAGTCGAGATCGGGGATCGCCAGCAGCAGGCGGAGATGCTCGCCGAGTCCGTGAATCAGATCGACGGTGCCACGCCCGAGCTCGCCGGCGACGACTTCCTCCACGGTGCCGGCCGGCACCGGCGCGAGCTCGACGCGCAGGTCGCCGGGCAGGAAGGCGAGGCTCGGCGTCCTGGCGGCGGGCGCGCGCAGCAAGGCGGCCGGGAGCGGGCCGGCCGCGGGAAGGAAGTCGAGTCCGAGGAGTTCGTCGAGCGTCTGCGTCGCCACCTCCGGCAGAGGGCCGGGATTCTCGCGCTGCCAGGCCTCGAGCGTGGCGACGGTGTGGGCGAGCAGGGTGTGGGCGGCCGCGTCCGGCTCGGCGAGCAGGCGTCCGGCGCGCGCGTCGAACCACACGGGCAGCTTGCCCACGATCTTCACGAGTCCGAGCGGCACCGCTCCGGAGTCCGCGTGGAAGGGCGATTCGCGCAGAAGGCGGACGCCGATGCGGTTGGCGGCCCGCGCCTGTGCCATCGCCATCAGTCGCGGGCTGCCCGCGATGCGTTGCAGTCCGAGCAGGCTGACGGTCTCGATGCGGCGTTCGCGCAGCGGATCCGGTTCGCTGCGGGTGCAGGGTTCCGCTTCCGTCGCATCGTCGATCGCCTCGACCGCGCTGCGGAGTGTGAGCAGGAAGAGACCGTCGCGCAGTGGGGCATCCTGGTCGCGCTCAGCCTGGGCGACGAGATCGCCCCATGCCTGATCGAGCGGGTAGAACAGGCGTACGAGCTGGCCGGCCCCGCCCACGGCGAGACCGGGCCGGACGCGTACCCGGCTGTCGGCGGCGGTGCCGGAGAGCACGCACCCCAGGCCTTCGACGATGCCCGGCGCCAGGCTCGCCAGCAGCGGCGCGATGCGGTCGTCGACGTAGGCCTGCAGGCGCTCGAATTCGCGCTCGCCGAGTGCCCGCCCGGGGAAAAGGTTGATGCGGCGGGGATCGTCCGGGCGTCGCTGGGGCTCGTGCAGGCGGATGGACGGCGGCGTGCGGGGCAGCAGGGTCGCGGCCGGTCGCGACGCGAGCGCGGCGAGCAGGCCGGGCGGTATGAAGGACAGGGTGGCCATGATTGCTCAACGCCTCGTGTGGGTTCGGGATGCGATACCCGGAATGTCCATGGTCGTCAGCCGAGGACGCGCTTCCAGAGTTCGAGGAGCGCACCGGAGAGACCGAGGCCGGCGCCTTCCTCGAGGAAGAACTTCGCGAGATCGAGCTGACCGGCTGCGGCGACGAAGTGGTCGCGCAGCTTCATGAAGACGGCCGGGTCGAGTCGCGCCAGTGCCGGCAGGGTCGGCCACAGCGCCGGATCGAGACGGCGGTCCGCCATGCCCACGATCTGCACTGCGGCAACGTGCGCCCGGGCGTCGGTGCCGATCAACTTGTCGGTGCCGGCGGCGGCCTTGATGCCGGCCTCGTCTGCGCCGCGCGCCCGCGCGAGCAGCGCGAGGGAGAGCTCGCTGGCGAGTTCGCCGGCCGCAGCCGCTTCCGCGGCTTCGCGCTCGAGCCGCCCGATGGTGAGCTCGGCCGCCGCGAGCCGGTTGGCGAAGGCCGCGCGCTCCTGCTCCAGGGCGGCTGACCGGGCGCGCTCGCTGCCGAGCGCGGCGGCGAGCTCCTCGATGCGCGCCTTGAGCGTTTCATCGACCGGGGCGCTGGTGGTCTTCAGGCGCTCGATCTCGGCGTTGGCGGCGTCGAGCGCGGACTTCAGCGCGTCGATCCGATCGCTTGCCGCCTCGAGCGCGTTGGCGAGGATGGCGGCATTGCGGTCCTCGGCCTCGAGCGCGGCGATCTCCTCGCGGGCCATTTCGAGCGCGATCCCGAGGCGTTCGACCTCCGCGAACAGGTCGCTCGGCACGCCGGCGCCTGCAGCGGCGAGGGCCTTTTCGAGCTCGGCGATGCGCAGCCTCGAGCGCGCCGCCTCGCTCTCGAGCATGGCGCGCGCCTGCACGGCGGCGTCGGCCGCTTCGAGCGCCGCATCGAGCTGCTCCTCGAGCGCGGCGGCGTCGGGCGGCAGCGCGCTGCCGGGCGGCGGCAGGTTCGCGCCGAGGGCGAGCACCAGCGCGCTCACCCCGGTTTCCGCCGTCCGTGGCGGGCGGCGGACGTAGATCAGCTCGGATGGGTCCGCTTCGGCCCAGATCGCACGCCACACGTCCGCGTCCGTGTCCACGCGGTGGATCGGCGGGCGCGGGAGGATGCGCAGGGCGAGGCGGTCGAGGTTGGCGAGCCGGCCGAGCGCGCGCGGGCGGAACTCGGCCGGCGCCTCGAGCTGGCGGGCGCGCAGCGCGAAGGCGCTGTCGCTCATCGGCACGAGCACCATCACGTCGCAGTCGGCGTCGCGTTCGAGGTCGATCGGTGCGAGCCGGGTGGAGTCGGCGAGCACGGCGGAGAGCTCGCTGCGCCGCACCGGTGCGATGGCGACCTCGTAATCGTGCGGGAAGAACTGCTGGCTGCCGCCGACCGGGTCGATGGCCTCCTGCGGCAGCGGCCCCCAGGGGGGCAGCACCCGGAAGTACTGGCTGGCCGCGAAGGCGCCGCGCAGGCCGGCGCTGCGGCGTGCGGCGAGCACGGCCTGCATCAGCTCCTGGTAGTGCACGGCGAGGTCGCGCTGGATTGCGTCGGGGGTGTTGAGCGGACGCTGCGGCCGGCGCAGCAGCCCGCGGTCGAGCCAAAGGATCCGCCCGCGCTCGACCGCGATGAGGCCGAGCGCGACGGCGTCGTCCGAGGGCAGGGCGAGGCGCTCGCCGCCGGAGAGCAGCTCGCGCGCGAGGCCGGCGCGCACGGCGATCTCGTCCTGGCGCGGCAGCGGCAGCGGCAGCGGCATCAGGCGCAGCTCGACGCCCTCGGCCCAGGCCGCGACATGGGGGGCGCGTGGCGTGGAGAGGTCCTTGGGGAAGGCCTCTGCGACGCCATCGACGACCTGGGTGTGGGTCAGCGCGAGGGCATGGAGGCCGCGCGCGGGGCTGCGGATGCGGCCGTCGTTGAGGGTCGCGATCAGGCCGCTGTCGAGCAGGTCGATCCTCAGCACGGTGTTCGAGAGCTGCAGCACGCGGCCCGAGTGTGCGATCGCGATCCCGGGAGAGATCTCGAGCAGGTGACCGGAATGCAGGCTGGGCTCCAGGCCGCGCACGATGCCGGCGCCGAAGACCTGGCCGAGCTCGAGCAGCCGTTCGTCGAGGTAGATCTGGTCGCGATTGAGGTCGGCCGCCTTCAGGAGCTGGCCGTCGAAGTAGTTCGTGCGCGACAGCAGGGGGTCGACGCTGGAGATGCGCTCGCCGGCAGAGTTGCTCGTGCCGATCCGGAGCGGGGTGAAGTGGATGTTGGCCATGGCGGTTCCTTAGGCGCGGATCAGGCGAGCGAGCGCGACGGCGTTGAAGAGGAAGGGGCGCACGAGGTTGTCGATCTCGATGCGGCGCGGATTGACGATCAGGTCGGGATCGGGCGCGGGTGGCGCGAGACGGATCGCGATGCGCGCGAGCAGGGTGCGTGCGAGTGCCGCCGGGTCGGTCAGGAAGGCCTGGCGCGCGACCAGGGCCTGGTTGTCGTCGCCGAGCGAATGCAGCAGGCGGGCACCGAGTTCGAGCTGCTCGCGCGCACCGCCGGTGGCGGCGTCGACCCGGGCGCGTTCGTGCGCGCCCAGGCCGTCCTCGATCTCGGCGTAGGGGCGGATGCGTGCGTGGGCAGCAAAGAGGTGCTCCTCGTCCGGGGCGTCGGCGGGGCGCTCGGCGACGAGCTCGAACAGCACGCAGTCGGCGACGCGGCTGGGCTGCACCGGGTCGGTGCCCGCGTTGGCCGCGGTCGCGAGCACCGGCTGCAGGCCGCTCGCGCAGTCCTGGTAGCGCATCGTGACCTTCAGCCAGAGCAGGTTGTCGTCCGCGGCGTAGCCGTCCCGGATCAGCGCGTTCCAGCGCTCGGGGTCGTCGTGCTGGGCGGTGAGCCAGGCGCCGAGGTCGACGCAGTAGGGCTCGGCCACGCTCAGTTCGCGCCCGAGGCCGTCGACGCCGATCCCCGGGCTCACCACGAGGCGCACGCGCACGTTCTCGGTGTCGTTGCCGGGGTCCCTCGACTGCAGGCCCACGCGCAGGCCCGCGACCGTGCCGGCGCCATGCAGCCAGTAGCCGTGGCGGGTGGTGCGGCGGCGGTGGTAGTCCTGCTCGGCACGTGTCGCCTCGATGCCGAGCAACATGCCTGGTGCGTAATTCACACGCCTCAGCGCCTCCCCGAAGCGGCTGTCGCTGGCGAGGCTCGTGTCGCGCTTGTCGTCGGGCTCGCTCATGGCCCTTCTCCTGTGTTGTCGTTCACGGTGCGTCGCGGACGGTCGCGTCGATCGGTGCGGCGCGCTCGGGGTCGAGGGCGACCGGGTTGTGCAGCAGGTCGCCACGACCCAGCCGCGTGCGGTCGAGTACCGCGCGCCGTGACGGTGGCGAGGTCTCCAGCCAGGTGTCGATGCCCAGCAGCGGCGACAGGCCCGGCACGAAGGGGTGCTCGCTGCCGCGGATCGCCCACTGTACGGTCGCCGGCACGAGCGCGGGCAGGGCGTCGCGCACGACCGCCGCGATCCGTCGCGCCGGTCCGTGCAGGATCACCGTGAGGCGCCGCGCGGCTTCGTCGAAGAAGCGCTCGACCACTGCGGCCTCGCCCTTCGCTTCGGCGACCTCCGGAGCGAAGAGGGCGAGGAACTCGCGGGCCAGGTCGTCGGACAGGATCAGGCTGTCGCCCACGATGCTGTTGCCGGAAAGGCCGGTACCCAGGGTCAGCGGGTGGTCGCGGTCGTCCATGTCCACACCGAGGATGGTCGCCATCGTGCGGCGCAGGCGGAAGTGCTCGACCGGGATCACCGCACCGCTCGCCACCGCGCCGTCGGTGAGGATGTCGAGCGCGAGCAGCAGGCCGCGGTAGCTGCCGTGGGTCTGCTGGAGCGTGCCCTGCGCGCCCAGCCAGCGCCGGCAGCGCGCCTCGGGCCAATGGGGCGGCAGCGTGGTGCCGAGCATCGCGGCGAGGCCGGGCAGGTGCGCCGCCGGCGTGACCGCGGGGTCGAGCAGGATCTCGGCTGCGGCGATGCGGTCCTCGATCGGGGTCAGCAGGCCCTCGAGGCTCGCCAGCAGGCGCTCGCGGAAATCGGCGCCGTTCGCCTCCGCGGGGTCGGGCCCTGCCGACGCGAGCGGACGCTCCTGCTGCTGGAAATGCTCCGGGAGGTAGTGCGTCTGCCACGAGAAGCGCGGGTACTGCACGCGCAGGGCGAAGATCGCCGGGCTGTGGCGGCCGTCGCCGTGCATCGTGATGCGCAGGCGCAGGTAGCGCCCGCGCACCTCGCGCACCGCGCCGCTGTCGCGCTGGATCAGCAGCTCGAACAGGCCGGCCCGGCCTGCGTGATCGCCGCCTCGGGGCGCACGCCCGCGCGCGAAGGGCAGCTCCGACGGCGCCTTGGTCAGCACCGGCTGTGGCTGTGCGATCCATTGCGCGGGGAGGTGCTCGCGGTCGTCGCCCGCCTGCACGGCGAAGTCGATCCGGCAGCCGGGGGGAATGCAGGCGTCGATGAAGATGCGGTCCCACAGCGTGTCCGGCATCGTCGAGTCGAGTGGTGCGCTCAAGGTGACCGTGCCGGTGGGTGCGAAGCGCGCCTGCGCGAGCCGGTAGAGGCGCACCGGGCCGTTGGCGCCCAGGGTCTGCGGCCGGCGGTCGCGGTGCTGCACGAAGCGGTCCGCGGCGGGTAGCGCAGCGGCGGAACGACGCGGCCAGCGCTCGGGCACCCACTCGGCGGCGGGCGCGTCCTCGCGCACGCAGACGAGCGGGCAGTCGCGGCGCATTCCATGTTCCGCACCCTCTTCGAAAGGCAGCAGGAGCAGGAGGCGGCCTTGGCCGGCTGCGGCGAGGTCGGTCGCGAGCGGCAGCCCGTCCGGCAGGCGCCGGATGCGGAAGCCCTCCCCGGGCGCGGCGCCGAGCGCACGCATGAAGATCTGCATGCGCGGGGCGTCCGCCGTGCTTTCCGGGGTCTCGCCGAGCACGAAGAGATGTTCCTCGTCGGCACACAGTCCGAGCAGCCCGCGGTGCGGTGGCAGGGGCTGCGTCCATGCCAGGCGCAGTGGAGCGGGATTGGCCTGCAGTGGCTCGAAGCGCTCGGGGCGGCCGGGGTAGGGCTGCGGCAGGGGGGCACCCAGGGCGAGACCCAGCTGCGTCTCGCCGAGCAGCCACACGCGGTCGCCGCCGGTGGTGGCCTCGACCCATGCGCGCCGCGCCGCGAAGGGCAGCGCGCAGCGGGTCTGCCAGCGCCGGCGCAGATGCACCGCGGTGAGGCCGTGCTGCGTGCCGCCGTCGCTCCATGGCAGCGCGACCAGGCCGCTACCCCCGAAGGCGAGGTCGGTGAAGCGGCCGGCGGGAGCATCGACCGGGTCGAGCACCAGTGCCTCGAGCGCGGGTGCCCCGGCTTGCGCGTCGTCGAGGGCGGCGAGCACAGGCTGCCAGGCCTGCGGCGGCCAGGACGGCGCGCACTCGAGGCGCAGGCCGTCATCCGAGAGGCGACCGAGCTGGCCGTGGTCGTCCAGCATCCACGGGGTCGCCGCGAGCAGGCGCTCGCGCACGCGCGCTGCCGCGAGCCGCGGCAGGCGGGGCGCGTCCTGGCGGGTCAGCATGAACGCGCGCTGCTCAGCGTCCCAGGTGCATTGCCGGCTCGTGTTGTGGAAGTCGGTCGCACCGTCGAGGAGCAGGAAGCGGGTGCCGTTGCTGTTCATGGATGTGGCCTCGATCAGCACAGGTCCGGAATCACCGGTACCGGCACGGGGCGCGGGCCGTCCGTTGCCGGCCCCGCCTCCGGTCCGAAGCCGCGCGGCGGTGCCGGGCGATCCTCGCCGGGGCGGATGGCGACCGCCATCAGCTCGGGAAGCTCGAAGTCGAGCAGCGAGAGCGCCTGTGCCCCGGTGAGCTCGCGCCAGCTCGGCGGGTCCTGTTCCCTCGTCCGGTAGAACAGGCGCAGCGCATTGACCGCCTCGACGCCCTCGACGCGCCCGGCCTGGGTGCGCAGCTCGTTGATCTCGACCGCCTTGCCGCGCGGCCAGCCCGAACCACGCGGGCCGCCCGGCGGCAAGGCCCACAGGTAGCGCAGCAGGGCGCGTTCCACTTCGGCATGGACGTGCTGCTCGCTCGATGGATCGACGACCTCGAGCGACAGCGAGACGGCGACCGGCACGAAACGAGGCGACAGCACGTAGAGTTCGGTGCCGAGCATGCAACGCGCCGACAGATACTCGTGCAGGTCCGCGAGCAGTCCGGCGTTCGGACGCGGCGCGGCCGCCATCGCCTGCGGTGCAGGCGGCATCACGAACACGCTGACGGCGCCGGGCACGTTGCGGCGCACCGCCGCGAGGCTCGCGCCGGGGAAGAAGCCCGCCACTGCCTCGGCGCGCGCGACCGGGTTGATCGGGTTGTCGCGTGCGAGCACGGCGAAGTCTTCGGCCGTGACCGCACGGTCGCGATGGGACAGGAAGGCCGGGATGCGGCGCTCGGCCTCGTCGAGCGCCTCCGCGTCGACGCCGCCGCGGGTTGGCCACTCGTGGCGCAGCACGAGCCTTTCGCTGGCGCCATGGAGCTCCCGGATGCTGCCGGGCGGAAGGTTTCCGCCGCTGCCGCCGCCGTGGCGGTAGGACGCGGCACGGATGCGGGCTCCGGCGGGCGGACGCATGCCGCGGACGCCGTCGCCGAAATGCACGCTGCGGTCGGCGGGGTCGACGACGAAGACGGTGTCCTCGGGACCGCTGCCGGCGAAATGGGCGACCCGCTCCCAGCGCTGAAAGGCGCGCCGGACCTCCACTTCGATCTCGACGCTGCGCTCATCCACGTCCGGGTCCGGCAGTTCGAGGCGCTGGTCGGGACGGCCATTGCCCGCGCCGAGCACGATGTCGCGCGCGATCCCCTGGCCGATCACTTCGACCGCGTTGAGGCCGAGGTAGCCGAGCGCGAGGTCGGGCTCCTCCGCGCAGGACAGGCGCAGCCAGAACAGGAGCTGGTCCGGGCGGAGGTCGGCGGGCGGCTCGGGCGGCGTGTCGCCGAGGCCAGCGAACTGAGGGTCGAGGGCGCTCGTCGCGCGCAGCATCTCCGCGTCGCGCGGCAGGCGAAGGCGAGCGACGCCGGTCCTGCGCCCCCCCGCCGAACTGTCGGCGACGACTTCGAGCGGGAGGTACCGCACCGTCTGCGGCGCATCCTCGGGGTCGGGCCACCATGCGAGCTCCCACGCCAGCTTGCGGGCGCGCAGGCCGGTGGCGAGCACGCCTTCGAGCTCCGTCTCGGGTGCAAGCCCGACGTTGAGCAGGATGCCGGCGAGAGTCCGGCGCACGCGCTCGGCCTGCGCCGCGGGGGCCGGCCTGGCCAGGCAGATGGCCAGGTGCAGGGCACCGTCGCAGGTTCCGGCGGCGCTCGGCCGGTCGCGTCCGGGCTGCAGCGTGAGCGGTCGGAACGCGGCCGGCTCGACGTCGTACTGTGCACGCAACTGGTCGAGGCTGATGCCCTCGGCGGCGAGCGCGGCCTCGTCGAGCCTGCGCTTGACGACGATGCGCAGCGAAAGCGGGGTCGGCTGCACCTCGCCGACGGTCGAGAAACTCGTCGTCCCCGCCTTGAGCAGCGCCTCGGGCGGAATCGGCAGCGGCAGCGCAAACCCGCTCGCGTCGACGCTGACGATGCCGCTTGCCGGGCGCGCCGGGCGCAGCGGGATCTGCAGCAGGTTCAGGAAGGCCTGGCGCTGGCGGTCCGGAATGCGGTTGGCCCGGTAGAGGATGGTCTCGGTGAGCCAGGCGAACAGATCCACCAGCGCGAACACCGGATCTCCGGGCGCCAGCGGGGCGAGCTCCGGAACGTGGCGCGCCAGGCGTGCCTGCAGTTCGGCGACGAGCTCGTCGAAGCGGCGGTCGTCGAGGTCGGGGACGGGGAACGGCTTCGGTGGCGACATTTGTTCGGTTCCCTCAGGATTCGGCTGCGCCGCGGGCGGAGGCGAAGGCGGCACCCTTCGCCCGGCGGCGTCGAGCCGGAGTGGAGGCGATCGGTCGGCGTGCGTCGTCCATGGCGCTCATCCCAGGTCCAGCGCCAGTTCCAGCGTCTCGCGCCGGTCGTCGGCGAGCAGCCGGTAGCGCACCTCGAGGTTCACCTGCGAGAGGCGCTCGGGGTCGGCCACGGCGCGTACCGACTCGATGCTCACGCGCGGCTCCCAGCGCCGCAGCGCGCGCAGCGCGGAATCGGCGATCAGCGCGCGCGTGGTCTCGTTGTTGGGGTGGTGGATGAAGCTGCGGATGCCGGCACCGAACTCGGGGCGCATCAGGCGCTCGCCGGGGCGGGTCAGCAGGATGTTGAGCATCACTTCGCGCACGCTCGCGTTGCCGGTCTGCCAGTGCTGGCGGCCGTCCGCGACCGGGCTGGCGAGGAGGGGAAAGCTCGTCAGCAGGGATTCCGGGGTCGGCATCGCGGTCTCCTCGTTCGTCTCACTTGCCCCGGAGCGCCTTCAGGCACAGGCGCGGCAGCGCGAGGAACACCCGCGGCAGCCAGCCGAGGAAGAGGTTCAGCAGGTTGATCACGACCATCAGCAGCATGGTCGCGCACAGCGTGATCGCGGGCAGGCTGAAGCTGAAGCTCCAGCACGTGCCGCTGCGGTTGCCGGGACCGTCGCCCTTCATGTCGGCATTCGGGCTGATCTTGCGCAGCACGTCGGCGAGCGACTTCGGCGCGAGCATCGCCACCCCCCGCGGAAGCCCGCGCTTGAGATCGTCGAGCGCGGGCAGGACCACCGTGGTCGGACGCTGCGCCTCCGGGTCGAAGGGCGACGCTACACGGAACACGTGGCTGGCCGGACCCCAGGCGACGCGCTCGCAACCGCACTCGTCCCGCCAGCGGATGAAGGGCAGGGAGATGAAGCGGTCTTCGTCGCCCTGGCCGTAGCGCGGCATCGGCAGGCCGTCGTCGAAGCGCACCTGGGCGCGTGCCAGGCGCAGTCCGACCAGGCTGCGCAGGTTCTCGGCTTCCTGTTCGGAGAGCAGCAGGCGGTCCGTGCGGCTTCCGCCCGCGCCGTCGGGCAGGCGGGCTCCACCCGCAACCGGCTCGCCGCGGCCGATACGGGCGAAGAGCTCGACCAGTGCCGGCGCGCTGCGATCCAGCCACTCGAGCACGGTGTCGCCGAACACCGGAACAAGCTGCGGGAAGTCTTCGCCCTCGACGAGGCGTACCTCGAAGTGGTGGAAGCGCACTTTTCCGAGCAGCTTGCGCAGGCCGGCGTTGTCGGGGTCGCCGGCATCGTCCACGCGGAACTGCGTGAGCAGGGTCTGCAGGACTTCGATGAAGGCCGCGCTGGCGACGCCCTCGGTGACGACGAGGCCGTCGCCGTCCGCCCAGTCCTTCGCGCCGCGGCTGCCGAGCGGCCACGCATGCTCGAGCCCGAAGTCGGGGGCCTCGTCGCCCTCGGGCAGCGGCAGCGGCGCGTCGACCTGCTGGCGGGCGCTGCCCGAGAGCGGAAGGTAGCCCCACAGCAGCGTGTGCTTGCGCGCCACTCCGCGCGCGTCGCGGCGGCTCACCAGGAGCGTGTGCAGGGGGACGACCTCCTCCCCTGAATAGGGTGGCTCGGGGAAGCGCGCCGGCAGCAGCCCGCGGGCGGCGAGGCGGTGAACGTCGTCGGGGTCGTGATCGGGGATCCTGCCGTCGCGCCAGCCCAACGGCTGGCCGTCGGAGATCATCCAGCGCTGCGCCGTGCCGTCGGCCGCCACCCGGCGGACCACGAGGCCGGCGCCGAGGATCTTGCGCGGATCGAAGGCCGGGCTGCCCCCGGCCACGCAGCGAACCTCGGCGCAGACGAGGTAGAAGCAGCGATGCAGGGGCAGGCGCAGGGTCGGCTCCGCGCTGAAACGGCCGAACCGGTCGCTGTGGAACCACGGCTGCGCTGCTGTGCCGGTGAGCCGGCCGGCCTGGGCGTCGTTGAGAAAACGTGCGACGAAGTCCTCGTCGAAGTAGCGGTGCAGGGTCAGCCCCTCGCCTTTGCCGGCGAAGAAGGGGGCGACGACCTGCGGCTGGGTCGCCGCGAAGGGAGCGCTGCGGCCTGGACGCATCGGGCGCTCGGCCCGCAGGGCGGAATCGATGCTCACCATAGGTTCCCCGCTCCCGGCGAATAGCTCGTGGACACCACCGTGTTGGTGATCAGCGTGTCGCACTGCACCACGCCGGAGAACTTGCTCATGCCGGCGTCGACCTTGACGAGGCCTGCGGAGATCGTGACCTGGGCGGCTTCGATGCTGACGATCCCGGAGCCGGCGATCCTGACGTTGCCCGGCGAGATGTCCACCCGCTCGCCGCCCTGTTCGATCGTGACCTTGCCGCCGCCCTGGTCGGTGATCACGAGGCGGTTTCCGGCCGGGGTCTCGATCGTCACGCTCGGCTGACGGTCGTCGAGCAGGATCTTGAGGCCGGCCGGGCTCTGCACGAGGTAGCGTTCGTCGACCGGGCGCGCGTCGGCGGGCTGGCTGGCGCCGCCGCTCCACACCGCACCGAGCACGATCGGCAGGTCGGGACCGACGAAGGCGGCCACGACCTGTTCGCCCACGCGTGGCAGCAGGCTGACGCCATAGCCGCTGCCCGCGCCCGGCACCATCACGGCGGCCCAGGCCTCCAGGCCGGTTGCCGCCAGGCGCAGCTTCACGCGACCGCGTTCCTCCGGGTCGTCGTTGTCGAGGACGACGCCGAGGTGCAGTTCCTGCAGCGGGCCTGGGCTATGGCGCGACATGGCGGGCGCTTCCTCAGGGGATCCAGTCCGGCCGCTCGACACGCAGTCGTGTCGACAGGCCCTGGGTGTTGTCGAAGTGGTGCCAGCACTCGGCGATGCGGTAGCGTCCGGCGAGCCGCGGCGATACTCCGCCGAGCTCGAGCTCGCGTCCGACACCCAGCTCGGGCGTGCCGGTGCACACGATCTCGCCGTGGAGGAAGCGCCGTGCATCGCGGCGGAAGGCGCCACGCGCGATCGAGTCGGCCTCGGCCTGGGTGCGCGGGAAGGGGTGGGGACGCGGCGAGCGCCCTTCCCAGCCGAGTTCCGCCAGCGTCGTCGCGGCGCTCCGTCCTGCGGGCGCGGGTGCGAGCGCGGCGCTGCTGCCCCGGGTGCTCGAGTCGGTTACGAGGTTGTAGCCGTGTGCGAGCACTTCCCTCGGCTGCTGGTTGAGGTCGGCGATGATGCGGATGCGGCGCGCGTTCGTTCCGGCGTCGATGCGGATGGGGTTCGGGTCTGCTTCCTCGGCGCGCGCGCGCAGGCGTCCATCCTGCATGCGCAGCGGGATGTCGTGCGGACCCAGCAAGCGCAGCAGGAAGGCGAGGTCGCTCTCGTTATGCTGCAGCCAGTCCGCGCTACCCGCCTCGAGGCCGACGTCGGCCTGCAGCCCGGCGTCGCCGGCGATCGCACGGACGACCTCGGCGAGGCCGCGGTTCTCGAACACCCGGCTTGCGCGCCGGCGCGCGAGGCGGTGCAGCGGATCCTCGGCGAGGATCACGAGCTGCGGCGCGCCGTCGCCGTAGCGCTCCTCCAGCGCGGTGATCTCGCCGGCGAAGACTGCGCTGCGGGCGGTTTCGCCGAGGAGGATCTCGATGCGGCTGCCGAGGCGCAGGTCCTGGAAGGCGAAATCCGGCGTCGCGCCCGTGCCCGCCGCCCAGTTGACCACGCGCGTCTCCGCGCTCGCCATGCCGCTCGCGGGCAGGTGCACCGATAGCGCCTGCACGGCGGTACCGAGCGCGGGACGGTCGTCGCCATCCACGCGGATGCGCGGACGCACGCTGAGAAGCGCAGCGCTAGTCGATGGCAAGGCGAGCCTCCCGTTCGCGGGCCAGGGCCAGCAGGTCGAGCAGGGTGTCGCCGGGCGGGCCGGCGGGCGGCCGGGCCTCGGTCGCCGGAGTCTGCGCGGGGTTCGACTCGGCCTGCACCTCGGCGACGAGTTCGTCGATGATCAGCGGCATCAGGAGCCTCCGGTCGGAATCAGCAAGGCGCCCGGAGCGGTGAAGCGCGGATTGTCGAGGCGGTTGAGCTCGGCGATGGCGCGCCAGTCGCGCGGGTCGCGGCCGGCGGACTGTGCAGCACTCGCCGCGTCGCGGCCCTCACCTCCGGCAGCGAAGCCGGGCATCGGGCGCGCTTCTGCGCGTACCGTGGGGTCGAGCGCGAACTGGTAGCGGTCCTCCTTGAAGGTGAGGGCCAGGGTGGCGCGCAGCGGGATGCCCTCGGGCGCGAAAAAGTCGAGGGTCTCCGAGTAGCTCGAAAGCATTCCGGTGAACTGAAAGCTGCCCCACTGGAATCGGCAGCGCCCGGGGGCCCGAGGGCGGTTTGACCCGGCGTCCTGCGGCTTCATGAAGGTTTCGGCGATGCGTTTGGTGAGTGCCCTCACGTCGCTGTCGGCGGCGATCGTCTCGCGATTCGCCCGGGTATCGGAGCCGAGCCGGGCGGCGACGCTGGTGTCGAACACGAGCTCGACCGCGAGGGTCGATTCGCTCTTGTCGATGTATTGCGCCGCCGCGCCGCTACCGCCGCTGCCGGCCCGGTTGTCGGCCTTCAGCGTGTTCGACAGGGTCACGCGCAGCGTCGCAGGATTGAACTGGACGTCGATGTGCTTCGATTCGTCGGTCTCGACCTGATCTCCGTTCATCGGGATCAGCTTGGCGCGGGCGATCTGCGGGGCAGGCATGTCGTCGTCTCCATTCAATCGCGCTCGAGCTCCAGCCCCTCATGTACCAGCTGCAGCTCCTCGATCGCGACCTGGCTCGCCGTGGAGGACAGGTCGGGACCCTTGAAGCGCGTCGGCAGGGCGTTTGTGATCCGCCAGCGCAGCAGCGGTTTGTCGGGGTCGTGGGGGTGATAGACGTCGATCGTGCCGGACAGGCGCAAGGCGTGGTTGGACTGGCGCGTGCTCACGTCGAACCAGTTCCACAGGTCCGCCACCTCGGTGATGCCGCGCTTGAGGATCACGGGCGCGAAGCTCGTGGGGCCGGCGAGCTGTACCTCGCCCCAGTTGCGCCCACCTTCCCTCAGGGCCTTGGGCGCCATCGTGGCCTCCAGGCCGCTGACCTCGCTGAAGGCGCCGCGGCACAGCAAGCGACCTCCCTCGCCGTCGTACAGCGCGACGCGGAAGCGGAAGGGGATGAACTCGCCGGCGGAGTCAGTCATCGATCGCCTCGATCCGGGTTTCCGTCACGGCGGCGTGGCGGTCGTGCAGGAAGGTCAGGCGCAGGCGGTCGATCGGGTAGGCGGGGGCCACCTCGATCTCGAACGCGATCGCGGAGTCGACCGTGGGCAATTCGCGAATGCGGTACGCGTGCTCGGGCTGCGCGCCGCGCAAGGCGCCAGCCTCGTGCAGGCGCCCGAAGAAGCTGCGCAGGGCGAGCTCGGGCCGCGGGTCGCGCGGGTCGGTGTCGAACAGCAGTCGCTCGCCCAAGGCCCGCAGTTCGCGTCTCAGCCAGCCCATGAAGCGCATCAGCTCGGCTGAACGCCAGTGTTCCAGCTCGCGTTGGGCCTTCGTCATGCCCCGCAGGTCGGCCACGGGCAGGCAGGGGGCGCACAGCGCCTCGTCGTCCACCTGCAGCCTGCCTGCACGCGTCAGGACCACCGTCGCACCCGGCGACTCGCGCAGTGCGGCAGCCCTCTGCTGCGTCGGCGGCGGCCATGGCAGCGCCCTGCCGGGCAGCGGGCGCCCGGCGATCGAGCGCCAGGGGCCCTGCCGGAGCGAGACCCCGGCCTGCATGCCGGCGATCAGCCCGCAGGCCGAGGCGAGCGGACGGTCCTCGCCACGCAGGTAGGGCCACAGCAGCTGCAGGTGGCGCAGCTTGCCGGCGAGCTCGGCGTGCGGAGCGTTCGCGGCATCGCTGCCGGGTTCGGCGCCCGCGGCGCCGACGATGCGGGCGACGTGCTCGAGGAAGCCGCGAGCGGGCGCGGGCAGCTCGTCCTGCGGGCGCTGATCCAGCGGCAGGGTCAGCAGGCACTGCATGTCGGGACGCAGCCGCGCCAACGCGCGCAGGATCGGCGGAACGAGCTCGGCGGGCGAGAGCGGTGCCTCCGCGGGCGGGAGCTCGCGCGAGTGGCGGCGCTCGCGATGCGTGTCGTCGACTTCGGTGCCGCAGGGCAGGAACACGGCCTCGGGGTTGTCCAGGCGCATGCGCGGGACATCGGGGAGGGCGTGGGGGACCAGAAGCCGCTCGAGGTCGGGGAGCGCGAGCACGCCGGCACGTTCGACCAGCAGTGCCCGTTCGAAGGCGCCCAGCTCGGCGGGTTCGGTCAGCGTCGCGTCGGCGCGTGGCAGGAAGGCGGCCACGCCTGCGGCTTCGGGCACCCGGATCACCCAGAGCGCGCGGGTGTCGTCGAAGCCCCGCACGTCGGCGGCGAAGAAATCCTGCACGGCGATCGGCAGCCAGGCCGCATCGCCCGCCAGGGTGCTGCGGTAGCTGCAGCCGACGGTGAAGGCCTCGGGGAAGAGCACCTGGAAGTGAGCGAGCGAGCGGATCGGGATCGGCAGCCGGTAGAGGCCGAGCAAAGCTTCGTCCTCCACGGAGGTCGGGGTCCCGCCCGCCGCGAGTGCGCGCAGGCGTCCGACCTCGGCGTCGAAGCCGAGGGCCGCTATCTCGCCGAGCAGGGCGGGGTCGCGCGCGAGTCGGTCCCAGCGCGCGCGCCCGTCGAGCGAGGGGCAATGCCCGATCATGACGACCTCGACCGGCGCCAGCCGCCGCGCGGCGGGACGTGCATCCAGCTCGATGCGCTTGTCGGCGAGCAGCACCGCCTCACTCCTGCTCGATGGTCTCGACCGAGAGGACCAGTTCCTCGATCGCGATGTCGCCACCGCCCTTGGCGGTGAGCGTCGGGCCGGTCCACTTGATCGGCATCGCGCCGCGCAGCTTCCAGCTCACCACGATGCCGCCGCGGTCCTCGGACTGCAGCTTGACGACGATGTCGCGCTTGACCTGAGCGATCTTGCCGCTGCGCCCCAGTTCCAGCCACTCGTAGAGGTTCTGCGCGCCGATGACGCCGCGCTTGAGGGTCACGTCGCCCGCCTTGTGGATGCCCGGGACCTTGCGCACGTAATTCACGCGGTCGTTTCCGGCACGGTACTCGGCGACCGTGATCTCGGCGTTGAGGCCCGAGACCTCGGAGAAGCCGGCCTGCACCTCCTCGCCCTGTCCCGGTTCGAGGTCGACGAGGAAGTTGAATGCCGAATACGGGGTTTCGCGAAACACGGCCATGACGATCTCTCCTTGTCTCAGGCGTCGGCAGTCTTCTGGCCGATGCGGAAGATGACGAACTCGGCGGGCTTGAGCGCGGCCACGCCGACGAGGCAAACCATGCGGCCGTTGTCGATGTCGTTCTGCGTCATCGTCGAGCGGTCGCAGCGCGCGAAGAAGGCTTCCTTCGGCGTGGCACCGAGGAGGCGGCCGTTGCGCCACTCCGCAAACAGGAAGTCCTCTACGCTGGAACGGATGTTGGCCCACAGCGCCTCGCCGTTCGGCTCGAATACCGCCCACTGGGTGGACTTCTCGATCGAGCGCTCGAGGTAGAGGAAGTAGCGCCGCACGTTGACGTACTTCCATTCGGGATCGCTGGAGAGCGTGCGCCCACCCCACACCCGGTGGCCGCGTCCGGCGAAGGAACGCAGGCAGTTGATCCCGTTCGGGTTGAGGAGCTCCTGCTGGAAGGCGTTGATCTGCTGGTCGAAGCGCAGCGCGCCCATCACGATCTCGTTCGCCGGCGCCTTGTGCACGCCGCGGTCGACGTCGGTGCGCGCATAGACGCCGGCGATGAAGCCGGCGGGCGGAACGGTGATGTCGCGCCGGGTCCCGGTCGGGTCCGGGATCACCACCCAGGGGTGGTAGATCGCGAGCCGGGAGTCGTCGAAGTTGCCCGCGAAGGCGCGGAGTTCGCCGATGCTCTGCCCGGAGCGGGCATCGACGATGCCCATGCGGTAGCGCATGCGCCTGCAGTGCTTCTGCACCTCCATGACGACCCCCTTGTGGACGTCTTCGGCGCTGTTCGCGGCGGCGGGCGTCATCACGATGGAGATGTCCTCGACGTCCTCGAGTGCCTTCAGGCCGGTGCTGCCCCGGGTCTCGTCGCTCTCGCCGGCATAGTCGGTCGAGGCGGGCTCGTCGCCGTCGCTGCCGCCGGCGAGTTCGATCAGGTAGCGCGGTTCGTCGAGCGAGGTCTCGCCCGGGTTGAGCGCTCCGGGGTCGCAGATCGCCAGCAGCGCGGTGAGGATGGCGTCGCCGGTGGCGTCCGCGGAGAGCACGCAGGCGACCGGGGAGCTGAGCGCCTCGGCGCGACGGTCGGGCGTGACCGGGAGGCGGATGGGGAGACTCGCCGGTCCCGCTGGCGCGGTGCTCAAGCCGGTGTAGGTGCGGATCACCTCGCCGTCCTTGCCCCCGTTGCGCACGTCGAGGTCGAAGCTGCGCAGCACGAACACCGCGCGCGCCGCACCCGGTGCCGCGGCGAGCGCTGCGAGGGGAAGGGTGATCGGCGCGGCAACTCCGGGATTCAGGACCGGATCGGCCGTGACCGTGAACGTCTCGCCTGCCGCATCGAGGGTCCCGCGCAGGGCCCTCAGGTTTCCCCAGCCGGCGCCGCCGGTGAAGGCGGAGATCGTGGTCGGCTGGGCGAGCCGCAGTTCGGCGCTGGTGCCCGCGGCGAGCGGACCCGATGCGGGCGGTCGCACGAAGATGCGGGTCAGCCTCGCGCTGGCGGGGAGTTGCGCCGGGATCAGGCTGGTGATCCGGTCGGCAGCGAGCGCTGCCGGATCGTCGTCGGCCATCGACACGATCGTGGCACGCCCGCCCTGAATCGCCAGGTTCGTGCCGTCGAGCCTCACGATGGCCTGGATGTCGACCGGAAAGGCCGCATCGTCGATCGGGCCGGCGGCCTTGGCGGCGAGAGGCACGCCCCTGGCCTCGAGGAAATAGAGCCGGCCCGGGCTGGCGACCTTGGGGGTCTCGCTGCGCAGGAGGTTCTCACTGTCACGCCAGCGCAGTTCGAGCGCGTATTGGCCCATCCTTCCGGGAAAGCGGCTGAAGAACTTGACCGTGTTGCCGGAGTCGGCCTTCACCGCCGCGCCCGGCCAGACCCCGTCCGCGTCCGGACCGAGACCGTTGATGCCCTGCACGACGCGGGCGACGAAGAGCTGCTTGCCGCCGTTGTCGAAGAAGGCCCGCGCGGCGTGTGCCGTGTGGTTGAGCACGGCTTCGCCGTCCGCGCCGAAGACGAGGTCCTGCGCGTCGCCGAAAATGCGTTCGAAGTCGGCGTAGCTCGTCAGTACCTCGGGGAGGCCGCGGAGCGGTCCGCAGCGGGTGGGACCCACCAGCGCGGCGACGCTGGTCCCGACCCCCTCGATCGACTTGTTGCGGAAGCTCGTCTCTTCGACGAAGACGCCTGGAGCAAGGTACTCGGGCATGTCGCTTCTCCTTTGGTGCCGGTGATGCCAGCGAACGCGGTGGTTCAGGGAAACCGCAGGACGAGGGCGTCCCGTCCCGGGCTGACCAGGGTGGAGATGCGCCCGGGCGCGATCTCCACGATGAGTTGGGCCTCGTATTCCGTCGCCCCGCCGCCTCGGATCCCCACGCCGGGGAGTGCGTCGGGGTCGCGGCCCTCCGGTGCGGCGCGCACCTCGAGGACACCGGGGTAGGTGGTCGCCGGGGCGTCCTTGGTGAGCGCCGGGAGGCGCTCGAGCGAGATGCGGAACTCGCCGTGGGCGTCGCTCTGGGCGATGAAATCGAAGGGGGCGGCGAGCGGCGGGGTGACGCGCAGCGCGAGCACCGCCCAGGGCACGGGCGTACCGTCCTCGAGCGCGGTGCGGCCGATCAGCCCCCCCGCGCGGCCGAAGCGGGTCCCGAGCGGAGAGCGGTACAGCCGCAACCTGTGACCCGTGCGACGACCCGCATGCAACGAGAAACGCCGTGGCAGGAAGTGCCCCGCCGGGTCGACCACCTCTCCGTCGAGCGGATAGAGCGGCTCGTCCGGCGCTTGCAGTGCGGTCGCATCCGCTGCACCGTCGATCACCTGGCGGAGTTCGGCCGGCATGCGCCGCCATAGCGCCGTTCCGCTGTCCTTGTGGATCAGGTCCAGGTCGGCGGGCGCATGGTCGAGGCGGATGCGCAGGGTTCGTGCGGAGAGCGCGCGCCGCCCGCCGCCCTGTGCGCCGCTCGCATCTTCCCATTCGATGAAGTCGCTGGCGTGCAGTACCAGGGTCTCGACGATCATTGCGGGCTCCCGTCCGGTGCGCTCATCGGGAAGACCAGGGCCTTCACCGCGGGTCCCTCTTCGCGTTCGAGGTCGGGCGCAAGGCGCACGGTCTTGATCAGGTAAGGGGCCGACAGGCGATAGTCGTCCGGAAGACTGTCCCACAGCCGCATCAGATCCTCGGTGCTCATCTCCTCCGGGAGCACCTGCACGACGTCGTCCGATCCCCAGTCCGGATCGGCGAGGCTCATGTCGGCGCTCTCGAGCACGAGCCCGCCGCCGACGATCTGGATCGCGGCGGCGAGGTACTCGATCTCCTGTTCGGTGTGGGTGCACCACGCGACCAGCAGCAGGTGCAGATTGACCGGAAGTTCCGGGCGGGGAAGATGACGGCCCGGCTGCGGCGGAAGGTGGCGGTTGCGGCTGAAGGGATCGACCGAGATGCGATGCAGGTAGATCCCCAGCGTGTCGGTGTTGGCCTGCGGCTTGCCGGCGAGCGTCTGGGAGCCGAGGATCTCGACCTGCGGGTTGCCACCGAGGCGTGCGGCCATGCGGATCGCCAGGCGTTCCCGCAAAGCACGCAGGGCCGACAGGATTCCTTGATGCGACGCCAAGATAACCTCGCTTCGAGGCCGGAGCCTGGGGGGGACGGCGTTGCCTGGTGCGGAATGCCGATCGGGAGGCGACCGGGCTTTTCCGCGATTCACTCTGAAACGTGGCACATGGCTCGGCGTGCGCTAAAAAGCAAAATGTAAGTAAATGTTTTTCGATGCGCCCCGCCTGGCCTGAAACCCGTGTCAGGGAAGGAAGCGACCGATCCGCTCGAGTTCGCGCCCGAGGTGCACGCGGTCCTGCTCCACGCCCGCCAGCAGCAGGGGAAGCAGGCGTTCGATGCGGGCAGCGCCCATCCGCATCGGCCGAGCATATCGTGATGACGACGTCGCTCGCGGATGGCTCGCCGCAGATCGCTGGCGTTCCGGCTCGAACGGGGCGGATGCCTTGCGCCGCGAGCAGTGCGAGTGCGGCCGGGGCCAAAGCCTCCTCCCGGTCGCAAGCAAGCCGGCGGGCGCTGAGCCTGGAACTTCATCGTTCATTTGGGTGATGCGCCACGCGACGACGTTTGTCACATTGGATTGGCTGACCGGTCGGTCAGTGAAATCAACGTACAAACTTCACAGGGCATGGGGTGGACAGATGGGACTCGATTTTCTTCGCAGGGACAACGAGCTGAAGGATCATTCGCTGATCGGTGACGAGCACTTCGACGCCGAGGCACCGTCGGTCGTGTACCAGAAGAGGCCGGTGACGGCGCCGGACGGCACGGTGGTGGAGGGACTGCATTCAGCCTGGGTCATCCTGAACAATCCCCGGCAGTACAACTCGTATACGACGGAGATGGTCAAGGGCGTGATTGCGGCCTTCCAGCGTGCTTCGTCGGATCGGAGTGTCGTTGCCGTCGTGTTTGCGGCCGCTGGCGACAAGGCGTGGTGCAGTGGTGGCAACACCGCCGAGTACGCGTCCTACTACGCGCGCCGCCCGACCGAATACGGTGATTACATCGATCTCTTCGTCGGGATGGTGGATTCGATCCTCAACTGCAAGAAGCCGGTGATCTGCCGCGTCAACGGCATGCGCGTGGCTGGTGGCCAGGAGATCGGCATGGCCACGGACATCACGATCTCGTCCGACATGGCCGTATATGGCCAGGCGGGGCCGAAGCACGGCAGCGCGCCCGTCGGCGGATCGACGGACTTCCTGCCCTGGTTCCTGTCGATGGAGGACGCGATCTACAACTGCGTCTCGTGCGAGCTGTGGAGTGCGTACAAGATGAAGCAGAAGGGAATGATCTCCAAGGTCGTCCCGGTGCTCAGGAAGAACGACGCCTGGATCCGCAACCCGCTGGTCCGGACCGATACTTGGGTGGAAGACGGCGAGGTCGTCTACGGTGAGATGGTGAGCGGCGAAGGGGTGGCGGAGGCGGAGGCGCTGATCGCCCGGTGCGAGACCGATTTCAGCCTCCTCGACAAGGAAGTCGATGCCTTGATCTGGCGCTTCACCAATCTGTTCCCCCACTGTCTGATGAACTCCATCGACGGCATCCGTGGCAAGAAGAAATTCTTCTGGGACCAGCAGAAGCAGGCGCAGCGACATTGGCTCGCGGCCAACATGAACAACGAGGCCTGGCTCGGCTTCAACGCCTTCGATTCGAGGAAGATCACCGGCAAGGATACGATCGACTTCGTCGCCTACCGTCAGCTCATCAACCGGGGGGCCACGATCGACGAGCACTTCGCCGAGCAGGTGATGGCGAAGCCGAAGGTCTGAGGCACGGTGCTGCGGACGAGTGGCTGCGCCGCGTCCGCAGTCCGGTGCTCAGCGCGTGGGGGCGCCGACCGATCGGGTATCGGCGTCCGCTGCCGTCGCCGCTCGTCCTCCGCGGTTCAGGTGGCGGCGGAGGCGGTCGAGCAGGACGATCGCAGCGCCTGCCGTGCAGCAGCTCAGCAGCAGCGCGTGGCGCAAGGCCTCGTTGCCGAACGCCGGCTGCAGGAAGTCGCTGAGCAGCCCGGTCAGCACCGGTCCAACGCCGACGCCGAGCAGGGTGCTCAGCAAGGTCTGCAGTGCGAGGGCGACGGCCCGATTGCGGGGGCCTGTGAATGTGGTCAGCAACGCGAACGAAGGCCCGAGCCACCAGACCGAGACGAAGCTGTGCAATCCGCACCACAGCATGGCTTCAGGGATGGGAACACCGCCGATCACCATCAGGATGTCCAGGGGCCAGAAAAGGTATACGGCCAATGACAGCAGGCCGACCAGGTGCCCTGCGAGCGGGATGCGCAGGCGCCAGCGGGCGCCGCGATCTCCCCCCCGGTCGACCAGCCAGCCCGCGAACATCACGCCAAAGCCGGCGCAGGTGCCGCCGATGAGTCCGGTCAGCAGGCCGGCGTGTTGTAGGGCGAGACCGTGGGAGCGGACGAGGAAGGTCGCGTTCCACATGCCGAATGCCGTGCCGCCCATGGTGGCCGTCGCGCTCGCCAGGATGAGGTGGCGGACAGCCGGCTCTGCCCACAGTGCCGTGACCGTCGACCGCATGTCCAGCGGAGAAGCCTGGCTGCTCGCACCATCCCAGCGCCCGCGCCGGGGCTCGCGGCCGAAGAATGCGAGCAGGGCGCCGATCAGCAGGGCCGGCAGGCCAACGATGATGAAGCTTGTGCGCCAGCCGTAGGTGCCGACCAGCCAGGCGCCGAGGCTGAGCGCGATGATCGCGGCAAAGGTGGGCGCCGCCGTGAACACGCTGATCGCAAAGGCACGTCGTTGCGGAGGGTAGAGGTCCGCGATCAACGACAGGGCGGCGGGGGCCGCGGGTGCTTCGGCGACCGCTACTGCCATGCGTGCCAGCACCAGCAACATGAAGCTACCTGTGAGCCCGCACAGGATGGTCGCGATGCCCCAAAAAAGGCACGACACCGCCAGCAGGCCGATACGTGGCAGGCGATCGGCCAGGCGTCCCGCGGGGAGGCCGAGCACGGCGAAGACGGCGGCGAACGCAAGGCCGGAAATCAGGCCCATCGATGTATCGCTGGCGCCGAACTCGTGCTTGATCGGTTCGATCATCACGGCGACGATCTGGCGGCCGACGAAGTTGTCCGCGTACATCATCGCCAGCAGGAGCAGCAGGCCATGGCTGCGCCACGGCGAAACGGTGGCGGGTGTGGCCACGGCCTCGGTGTTCATGCTCAGGCCTGCGCTGCCTGTCGTGCCCGCGCCAGGTTGAGCGCGGTGTCCTCGATCATGTCTTCCTGCCCGCCGACCATGCCGCGCTTGCCCATCTCGACCAGGATCTCGCGCGCCGGCACGCCGTACTTCTTCTCGGCGCGCTTGGCAAACAGCAGGAAGGAGCCATACACGCCGGCGTAGCCCAGCGTCAGCGCGTCGCGGTCGATGCGGATCGGGAAGTCCATGATCGGCACCACCAGGTCTTCGGCCACGTCCTGGATCTTGAACACGTCCACGCCGGTCTCGATGCCCATCAGGTCGCACACCGCGATGAAGACTTCCAGCGGGGTGTTGCCCGCACCGGCGCCCAGGCCCGCGGCGGCGGCGTCGATGCGGGTGGCGCCCACTTCGAGCGCGGCGAGGCTGTTGGCCACGCCCATCGCCAGGTTGTGGTGGCCGTGGAAGCCGAGTTCGGTCTCCGGCTTGAGCGCCTCGCGCACCGCGGCCAGACGCGCCTTGACGGTGTCGGGCAGCAGGTGGCCGGCGGAGTCGGTGACGTAGATGCAGTTGGCGCCGTAGCTCTCCATCAGCCTGGCTTGCGTCACCAGGCCTTCGGGGCTGTTCATGTGCGCCATCATCAGGAAGCCGACGGTGTCCATGCCGAGCTTGCGGGCCATGCCGATGTGCTGCTCGGAGACGTCGGCCTCGGTGCAGTGGGTGGCCACGCGGATGGTGGAGACACCGATCTCGTGCGCCATCTTCAGGTGATCGACGGTGCCGATGCCGGGCAGCAGCAGCGCTGAGACCTTGGCCTGCTTCATCAGCGGGATCACCGCGCCGAGGTATTCCTCGTCGCTGTGCGCCGGGAAGCCGTAGTTCACCGAGCTACCGCCCAGGCCGTCGCCGTGGGTGACCTCGATCAGCGGCACGCCCGCTGCATCGAGCCCGGTGGCGATGGATTTCATCTGCTCGAGCGTCATCAGGTGGCGCTTGGGGTGCATGCCGTCCCGCAGGGTCATGTCGTGGACGGTGATCTTTTTGCCGCGAAGTTCCATGTTCATCTCTCCTTGTGCCCGGGGCGCTCAGGCCACCAGGGTGGCGCGATTGGATTCGAGCTTCAGGCGTCCGGCGAGGATCTCCTCGGCGAACATCTCGGCGGTGCGCGCGCCGGCCGCGGTCATGATGTCGAGGTTGCCGGCGTACTTGGGCAGGTAGTCGCCCAGGCCTTCGACCTCGAGGTACACCGAGACGCGATTGCCGTCGAACACCGGGCCATTGACCAGGCGGTAGCCGGGCACGTACTTCTGCACTTCCTGGATCATGGCGTGGATGGAGGCCGTGATCGCGGCCTGGTCGGGCTCGGTCTCGGTCAGGCAGTGCACCGTGTCGCGCATGATCAGCGGCGGCTCGGCCGGGTTGAGGATGATGATGGCCTTGCCCTTCTTCGCGCCGCCGACCTTCTCGACCGCGCCCGCGGTGGTGCGGGTAAATTCGTCGATGTTCTTGCGCGTGCCGGGGCCGGCGCTCTTGGACGACACGGTGGCGACGATCTCGCCGTAGGCCACCGGCTGCACGCGCGACACCGCCGCGACCATCGGGATCGTGGCCTGGCCGCCGCAGGTGACCATATTGACGTTCATCTCGCCCTTGCCGACGTGCTCGACCAGGTTGACCGGCGGCACGCAGAAGGGGCCGATCGCGGCCGGGGTGAGGTCGATCATCAGCACGCCGAGCTCGTTGAGCTTGCGGCTGTTCTCGGCGTGGACGTAGGCGCTGGTCGCGTCGAAGGCGATCTGCACGCCGTCGGCCTTGACGTGCGGCAGCAGGCCGTCGACGCCGTCGGCGGTGGTCTTGAGGCCGAGCTCGCGGGCGCGCGCCAGGCCCTCGGAGGTGGCGTCGATGCCGACCATCCACACCGGCTCGAGCACCGGGCTGCGCTTCAACTTGTACAGCAGGTCGGTGCCGATGTTGCCGGGGCCGATCAGGGCGCACTTGATCTTGTTGCTCATGGAAATCGTTCTCCGCGTTCCGGCCGCGAATGGCCGCTTGCATGGGGTAGGGGGAGTCGCGCGGGGTGCAGGCAGCGCGGCGGCGGGGGGATGAGCGAGCGAGACGCCGCCGCGCGCCTGCAGACGGTCGAGATCAGCTGAAAGTCACCGAACAGCGGCCGAGACCCTCGATCTCCATTTCGAATCGGTCGCCGGCGCGCGCCGGGACCAGCGGCGCGAGCGAGCCCGACAGGATCAGCTCGCCGGCGCGGAAAGGAATGCCGAAGCGGCCGAGCGTGTTCGCAAGCCAGGCCACGGCCTCGGCCGGATGGCCTTGCACCGCGGCGCCAAGGCCTTCGCCGACGGGGTCGCCGTTGCGCGTCATGCGCATGCGCACCGCCGCGAGGTCCAGACCCTTCGGGTCGGTATGCTGCTCGCCGATCACGAATACGCCGCAGGAGGCGTTGTCGGCCACGGTGTCCTGAATGCGGATCTTCCAGTCGTCGATGCGGGAATCGACGATCTCGAAGCAAGGCGCCACCCAGGCGGTCGCGGCGAGCACGTCCTCCTTGGTGATGCCCGGGCCGTGCAGGTCCGAGTTCAGCATGAAGGCGATCTCGCCCTCGGCGCGCGGCTGGATCAGCCCGGCCGCGGCGATCGGAATGCTGGTGCCGTCCGCATGCTGCATGGCATCGGTCAGGAAGCCGAAGTCGGGCTGATGCACGTTCAGCATGTCCTGCACCGGTTTGCTGGTGACGCCGATCTTCTTGCCCACCACCCGCTCGCCGTCGGCCAGGCGACGCTCCAGCATGTGGAGAGAGATATGGTAGGCGTCGTCGATGCCGATCTCCGGATGGCGATCGGTCAGTGGCGCCAGCGTGCGGCATTCGCGCAAGGCGGCGTAGAGTTCGTCGCCGAGCTGAGGGATCAGCGAAGTGTCTATGTTCGGGTTCATTCGTGGGCGGGCGCGTGGTGGGAAGGGTTCAGCCGGGCCAGACGCTCGACTCGGCGCCCCCGTCGACCTCGATGATCTTTCCCGTCACCCAGGACGAGGCCGGCGTGGCGAGATACAGCGCGGCTGCGGCGATGTCCTCGACCTCGCCGAGGCGCTTCAGGGGCGTGTTCTGGATCATGCCCTCGCGCATGTTGGCGGGCAGGGCGCGGTCGAGCGCGGCGGTCATGATCGGTCCGGGCGCGATCGCGTTCACACGGACGTCAGGCGCGAAATCCTGCGCCAGCAGGCGGGTCAATTGGGAGAGTCCGGCCTTGGCGGTGCCGTAGGCGCTGAAGTAGGGCTGGGCGTAGCGAGCCGCGCCCGAGGTGATGTTGATCACGTTGCCGCCGCCAGCCGCGCGCATGTGCGGCACGCACAGGCGGGTGAGCTCGTAGGCCGAGCTGACGTTGAAGCGGAACACCCCCTCGAACTTCTCGGCGGACATCTTGAGCGGGTCGTTGGGGCCGGAGCCGCCAGCGTTGTTGACCAGGTGGGTGATGCGGCCGAAGGCCTTCAGCGCGGCCTCGACCACGCCCGCCAGCTGCGGCAGGTCGGTGACGTCGCACTGCACGGCGAGCGCGCGCCGGCCGAGGCCGCGGACCTCTTCCGCCACGGCCTCGACGTCGGCCAGCGTGCGTGCCGCGCACACCACGTCGGCGCCGGCCTCGGCATAGCTCAGGGCGATGGCGCGGCCGATGCCACGCCCGCCGCCGGTGATGATGGCGACCTGGTTGTCGAGGCGGAAACGTTCGATCAGGGGCATGGGGTGTCCTTTCTTGTCGTTCGGTGGCGCGGGAGAGTGTGGCGAGTCGGCAGGGCGTGTCAGCGCGCCGACCAGAGGTCGGGCATGCCGGGGTCGCTGGTCGAGATCAGGCGCTTGAGCAGCAGCTTCAGGGCCATCGTGTCGCCCATGCCGAGCTTGGCGGCGATGTCTTCCTCGACGGCCTTGGCGAGCGCGATCTGGCGCAGCGAGGCCTCGCGACCGTCCGCGGTCAGCGCGTAGCGCATCTCGCCGTCGTCGGTCTCGAGGGCGACGAGCCGTTGCGACTCGAGGGCGGCCATCGAGTCGGCGGTGGCGAGCATGCCGGTGTAGGCTATGAAGGCGTTGAGTTCATCGAGGGTCAGGCGGTCCCGGATCGACAGCACCGACAGGATGAAGAACGAGCGCTCGTCCAGCGCCTGGGTGCTGAGCAGCTGGCGCAGGGCGTACAGCATCTGATAATGCGCACGGCCCAGCAGGTAGCCGAGGAGGTCCTCGGTGTAGCTGCACTCGGGCGGCGGCGTGGCGCCCAGGCGGAGCTCCTCGCGCGGCTTGCGCGCGGCCAGCGCGTACTGCCCGCTCTGGAACACCAGCGGCGGCCGGTTGCTGTGGTCGTAGGCCAGCACCTCGCCGACGAAGATGACATGGTCACCGCCGTCGTAGCTGAAGGCGGTGCGGCACTGGAAGCGCGCGGTGCAGTCGGTGAGCAGCGGGGCCTTGCTGATGCCCTCGTCCAGCTCGAGGCCGGCGAACTTGTCCTCGCCCTGGCGCGCGAAGCGGCCCGACAGCGCCTCCTGCTCGGCCGACAGCACGTGCACGTTCCAGTGCTTTGCGGTCGAGAAGGCCGCCAGGCTGCGCGCGTTCTTCGCCAAGCTCCACAGTACGAGCGGAGGGTTGAGCGAGACCGAGTTGAAGCTGTTGGCGGTGATGCCGATGGCTTCACCATCTGCAGCCCGGGTCGTGATGATGGTGACGCCGGTGGTGAAGGTGCCGAGCGCCGCGCGGAATGCCTGGGGGTCGAAGCCCGTTTGCGTCGTCATGTTCTGTCTCGCAGGACCGGAGGAATGATGGCGCCGAGTATGGATTTCGTTGGGGGCAAGGGTCATCGTCCCAACGGACTAGCGTTTCTGAGCAGGCCGGGTGTCGCGCTCGTCCGATCGGACGACGCGGATTTGCGGCTCTCGGGGTATGGTCGCGACACCATGCAGGTGTCTGCAATTCTGTCCCGCAACCCGGAGCGCTCGCCGTGACGAAAGAGATCATCACCACCGCAGCAGGCCTGGCTGGCCTGCTCCAGCAACAACGCCAGGCCTTCAATGCGGCCGGCGCGGTCGGCGCTGCCGAGCGAAAGCGCCGCATCCAGACGGCGATCGACCTGCTGGTGAAGTACCACAAGCCCCTGGTCGAGGCGATGGATGCCGACTTCGGCGGTCGCCCCAAGGGCTACTCGCTGATGAACGATGTGCTCGGCTCGCTGACCTCGCTCAAGTACACCCGCGATCACTTCGAGCCGTGGATGGCGAGCGAGACGCGCACGCCGTTCCCGCCCTACGACCAGCTGGGCGGCCAGGCCTGGGTCATGTACCAGCCCAAGGGCACGGTGGGCATCATCGGCACCTGGAACGCGCCGCTGTTCACGCTGTTCAGTCCGCTCGCCAGCGCGCTCGCCGCCGGCAACCGCGCCATCCTCAAGCCCTCCGAGGTGGTGTCGCGCACCGCTCAGGTGGTGGCCGAGGCGGTCGTCGACATGTTCGATCCGCTTGAGGTCGGCGTCGTCACCGGCGGCCCGGACATGGGCGAAGTCTTCACCGCGCAGGCATTCGATCACATCGTGTTCACCGGCAGCACCCAGGTCGGCAAGGCGGTGATGCGCAACGCCGCGCAGAACCTGGTGCCGGTGACGCTGGAACTGGGCGGCAAGTCGCCCACCATCGTCGCCCGCAGCGCCTACCTGGCGACTGCGGCCTTCCGCATCGCCGCCGCGAAGGCGAGCAACGGCGGCCAGCTGTGCGTGAATCCGGATGTCGTCTACGTGGCCCGCGAGCAGCTCGAGGATTTCGTCGCGGCGCTCAAGCGCAGCTTCGGCGAGCTGTTCCCGAGCGTGACGGGCAACCCGGACATGGTCGCGGTGGTCAACGATCGCCATCTGGCGCGCGTCGAGTCCTACGTGAGCGATGCCGCCCAGGCCGGCGCGCGCGTCGAGTGCGCACCGGCGCCGCTGGCCGCCGATGCGGCAGGCCGCCGGCGTCCGCTCTCCATCGTCATCGACCCGCCGCAGGGCGCGAAGATCATGCAGGAGGAGATCTTCGGCCCGGCGGTGGTGGTGAAGGCCTATGATGCGATCGACGCGGTGATCGCGGACATCAATTTCCGTCCGCGTCCGCTTGCGCTGTACTACTTCGGCGAGGACGAAGCCGAGCAGCAGCGCGTGCTCGAGCACACGCTGTCGGGCGGGGTCACGATCAACGAGGCGATGTTCCACGCCGCGATGGAGGATGCCCCCTTCGGTGGCGTGGGCGATTCCGGCATGGGGCACTACCACGGCCGCGAGGGTTTCCTCGAGTTCAGCCACACCCGCACGGTGTTCAAGGCGCCGGCCCACGATCCGCGTCGCGAGTGGGGTCTGCTGCCACCGTACTCCGAGCACTTCCTGGCGATGATGGAGGCGCAGGTCACGCCCTGAGCCTCACACGCGGGCGGGGCGCCGCCTTTCTGGGCGGCGCGGCGCGGCCCGCCGCGCGCGCGCCCGCTTTGATGAAAAACGCCGCGCCACCCCGAGGGGTGAGCGCGGCGTTCTTTCATGCGGCGCCCTGTCGCGAGCCGCCTTCAGCGCCGGGCGGCGGTCCGCCCGGCCTGGCGGCCGAAGAAGGTGGAATCGCCGAGCGACATGCCCGAGCTGTAGCCCTCGCCCCAGCGCGGCAGGCCGCAGGCCGTGCGGCCGGCGGCGAAGAGGCCGGCGATCGGCTGGCCGTCGGCGTCGAGCACCTCGCCGCTGGGACGCGTGTGCAGGCCGCCCATGGTGAAGGCGTGCGCCTTGAGGTCGCCGATGCAGTAGCTCAGCGCAGCGAAGGGCGCCTCGGTGAGCGGGCGCAGCCAGTTCGCCGCCTTGTGGAACAGCGGATCCTCGCCCTCGGCGGCATGGCGGTTGAACTCGGTGACGGTATGCACCAGGCTGCCCGCGGGCAGGCCGAGCTCCTGCTCCACCTCTTCCCAGCTCTCGCCGACCGCGGCCACCTCGACGTCGGGCTGGATCACCGGACGGCCGAAGATCTCGTTGTCGACCAGCAGCCAGGCCTTGCCCTCGGGCTGGCGCAGCACGTAGTGGCCGACGCGCCCGTGATAGGCGTCCTCGTTGATGAAGCGTTCGCCGCGCGCGTTGACGAAGATGCCCTTGACCAGCGACTCGGGCGGGAAGAACGGGATGGTGGCGAAGAACTGGTCCATGTGGATGGTGGCGCCGCCCACGCTCATGCCCATGCGGATGCCCGAGCCGTCGTCGTTGCCGCCAGAGACGACCTCGGTGCAGGCGAGCGCCTCGGGTGCGAAGCGCGCCACCATGTCGCGGTTGACGATGAAGCCGCCGGCGCACAGCAGCACGCCCTTGCGGGCGCGCACGAACTTCTCCTCGCCGTCGATGCGCACGATCACGCCGGCCACGCCCTGGGCATGATCCACGATCAGGCTCAGCGCGCGGGCGTTGCAGTGCACGATCGCGCCCACGGCTTCGGCGCGCGCGCACAGCTTCTCCATCAGCACCTTGCCGCCGCCCCAGCCCTTGAACTGGGCGGTGTGTCCGCGCGGTGCCGGCTTCGCCCGGGCGCTGAAGGGCCACGCCGCCTCGCTGCCCGACCACAGCAGGGTGTCGTCGGTGGTGGGCTCGATCCATTTGCCCGGCAGGTAGGTGCCCTTGAAGGGCACGCCCTGGGCCTCCAGCCAGTCGAAGTGAGCCGCCGCCTTCTCGGCATAGACGCGCACGCGCTCCGCATCGGCGCCGGGGCCGCCGGCCATCATCAGATAGGTGTAAAGGTCCTCGGTGCTGTCCTCGAAGCCATGTTCGCGCTGCACCCGCGTGCCGCCGCTGCCGCCGACATAGACCTCGCCGCCGGACCACGAGGCGCTGCCGCCCGGTGCGGCCGCCACCTCGAAGACGTGAACCTCGGCGCCCGCCGCGCGCGCCTCGATCGCCGCGCAGCTGCCTGCGGCGCCGAAGCCGATCACGGCGACGTCGGTCTCGATGTCCCAGCGCGGCACGTCCTCGACGCGGCAGGCGCGGGCCGGGGAGTGGTGAGGGGCGGCCTGCGGGGAGGGGGGGGTGGGTGTCGTTGTGCTCATGCCGGTTTCCTTGTCCGGTTTCTGGATGCACACGATGATCGAAGGAGCGCTCGCCGGCGGCATCCTCCGATTGAACGATACCGGTCCGGTGCAGAACGGATCGTCAATTCATAGTCCGCATTGACGATGAAAGGCCTCGGCTCGGCCGCCAATATCGATCGCATTCCAACAAGATCAGGGGTGGAGCGTGAGCGAGCAAGATCAGTCACAGATGAGCTGGGACGTCATCGTCGTCGGCTCCGGTGCGGGCGCGATGACCTCGGCGGTGGTCGCCGCCGACCGTGGTCTGTCGGTGCTGGTGATCGAGAAGAGCGACAAGTTCGGCGGCACGTCGGCGATCTCGGGCGGTGGCATCTGGATCCCCAACAACCATTACTTCAAGGCCAAGGGCGGCCAGGACAGCTACGAGAAAGCGCTGCAGTACATCCTGGCAGCCGGCGGCGGCAGGGCCGACGAGACCAAGGTGCGCGCCTATCTCGACCATGCGCCGAAGATGATCAAGTACCTGGAGGACACGTCCCGGGTGCGCTACGCGGTGGCCGAGAAGTACCCCGACTACTACCAGCACCTGCCCGGCGCGCTGCCGGGCGGCCGCTCGCTCGACCCCGAGCTGTTCGACACCAGCACCCTCGGCGAGGAGCTCGCCAACCTGCGCCGGCCCTCGGCCTCGACGCTGCTGATGGGCCGCATCGCGTGGACCGCGCGCGACGCCCACGTCGCCATGGCGCGCGAGCGCGGCTGGCGGTTCAAGATCCTCGGCCTGATGCTGCGCTACAAGTTCGACTTCAAGTGGCGCAAGAGGAGCAAGTACGACCGCCGCGCCGGCCTCGGCAGCTCGCTGGTGTGTGCGCTGCGCGCCTCGCTGCTCGACCGCAAGGTGCCGTTGTGGCTGAAGACCGACTTCCGCGACCTGGTGCTCGATGGCGACCGCGTGATCGGCGTGCGCGTGATGCGCGAGGGGCGCGAGCTGACGCTGATGGCCCGCCGCGGCGTGATCCTCGGCGCCGGCGGCTTCGAGCAGAACCAGGCGCTGCGCGAGAAGTACCTCCCTCAGCCCACCAAGCGCGAATGGAGCGCCACGCCGCCGGGCAACAACACCGGCGCCGCGCTCGAGGCCGGCATGGCCGCGGGGGCCGCCACCGACCTGCTCGAATGGGCGTGGTGGGCGCCGACCATCGCCGTGGTCGGCGAGGAGAAGCCGCGCGGCGTGTTCGCCGAGCGCGCCTTCCCGGGCGCGATCGTGGTCAATGCGCTCGGCAAGCGTTTCTGCAACGAGGCGCAGGGCTACCTCGAGTTCGGCGACGCCATGTACAAGGACCGCGACGCCACCGGCGGCAGGAACGTGCCGGCGTGGTGCATCTTCGATGCGCACTTTCGCTTCAACTACGCGATGGGTCCGCTGATGCCGGCGCAGATCATGCCCGACAGCCGCCTGCGCAAGGAGTGGCTGGGCAGCGTGTACTGGAAGGCCGACACCCTCGACGAGCTGGCGCGCCAGATCGGCGTCGATGCCGCCGGCCTCAAGGACACCGTGGCCAAGATGAACGACTACGCCCGCAGCGGCAAGGACGCCGATTTCGGCCGCGGCGACAACGTCTTCGATCGCTACTACGGCGACGTCAACGTCAAGCCCAATCCCTGCATCGCGCCGATCCAGAAAGGGCCGTTCTACGCCATGCGCATGGACGCGGGGGACATCGGCACCAAGGGCGGGCTGCTCACCGACGCCCAGGCGCGCGTGGTGCGCCCGGACGGCTCGCCGATCGAAGGCCTGTACGCCATCGGCAACACCTCGGCCTCGGTGATGGGCACCGCCTATCCCGGCGCCGGCGCCACCATCGGGCCGGCGATGACCTTCGGCTATATCGCCGCCCACCACATCGCAGGCAACGCGTGACGAATCGACAGGAGACACTTGACATGGCAGGACGGATCGAAGGCAAGGTGGCGCTGGTCACCGGGGGCGCGAGCGGCGTCGGGCGCGCGACGGTGGAGCTTTTCGTCAGCGAGGGCGCCCGGGTCGTGTTCACCGACCTCAACGCGGACGCCGGCGAGTCGCTGGCGGCGAGCCTGGGTGGCCAGGCGACGTTCATCCGCCAGGACGCCGCCTCGCCGGCCGACTGGGACGCCGTGATGGCGACGGTCCGCGAGCACTTCGGCCGCCTCGACATCCTGGTGAACAACGCCGGCATCCTGGTCAAGGGGTCGATCGAGGACGCCTCGCTGGACGACTGGCAGCGCCTGATGCGGATCAATGCCGACAGCGTCTTCCTCGGCTGCAAGGCCGGCGTGGCGCTGATGAAGGAGGGCGGTGGCGGCTCGATCATCAACATGTCCTCGATCGCCGGCATCGCCGCCAAGGAAGACTACGCCGCCTACGGCGCTTCCAAGGCCGCCATCTCCGGGCTCACCCGCGCGGTGGCCGCGCATTGCCGCAAGGCCAAGTACCGCATCCGCTGCAACTCCATCCATCCCGACGGCGTCATGACGCCGATGACGGCCGGCTCCTATCCGAAGGGCGTCGACCCGGCGCGCTTCACCATCGACGCCGACCCGATGAACCGCGCCTGCCGGCCCGAGGACGTCGCTGCGGCGATCCTGTTCCTCGCCGACGACACCTCGCGCGCGGTCAACGGCATCGAGCTGCGCGTCGACAGCGGCCAGTTCGTCATGAGCATCTGAGCCGCCGCAACAACAACGGAATCATCATGACCGCACATTTCGTACCGCCGCTCGCCCACACCCTGCCGGCGCTCGTGCTCGAGGCCGCAAAGCGCCACAGCGAGCGCATCTTCATCGAGGACGGCGACACCCGCATCGACTATGCCAGCCTGCCGGCGCGCGTCTTCGCCGTCAGCCGCGCGCTGATCGCCCATGGCATCGAGCCGGGCGACCGGGTCGCGATCTGGGCGCCCAACCGCGCCGAATGGATCCTGGCCGCGCTCGGCATCCATTGCGCGGGCGCTGCGATGGTGCCGATCAACACCCGCATGAAGGGCCCCGAGGCGGCCGACATCATCGAGCGCAGCGGCAGTCGCGTGCTCTTCGTGGTCGACCACTTCCTCGACATCGACTACCCGGCGATGCTCGCCGGATGCCGCCCGGCCAAGCTGGAGAAGGTGGTGGCGATCGGCGAGGCCGGCGCGCATGCCGACACCGACTGGGCGCGCTTCCTCGCCGACGGCGAGGGCGTGAGCGAGGGCCAGGCGCGCTTACGGGCGCAGGCCGTGCAGCCCGACGACATGTCGGACCTGATGTTCACCTCGGGCACCACCGGCCGCCCCAAGGGCGTCGTCAGCGCCCACCGCCAGATCATCCAGGCCTTCATCGAGTACGTGAAGATCGCCGGCATCGAGGCCGGCGACCGCTACCTGATCGTCAACCCCTTCTTCCACACCTTCGGCTACAAGGCCGGCTGGGTCACCTGCCTGATCGCCGGCGCCACCGTGCTGCCGCATCCGGTGTTCGACGCCGAGGCGGTGTTCCGCCGCATCGAGGCCGACCGCATCAGCGTGTTGCCCGGGCCACCGACGCTCTACCTGTCGATGCTCGCCCACCCGAAGCTGGCGCAGACGGACCTGTCCAGCCTGCGGGTGGCCGTCACCGGCGCCTCGACCATCCCGCCGGTGCTGATCGAGCGCATGCGCGCCGAGCTCGGCTTCAAGGTCGTGCTCACCGCCTATGGCCTTACCGAATGCGGCGGCCTGGCCACCATCTGCGCCGCCGACGACGACGCCGAAACGGTAGCGCTCACCAGCGGCCACGCCATCCCGGGCACCGAGGTGCGCATCGTCGACGCCGACAACCGGCCGCTGCCGGCAGGCGAGGCGGGCGAGATCTGCCTGCACGGCTTCCACGTCATGCAGGGCTACTTCGAGAACGCCGAGGCCACCGGCGAGACCATCGACGCCGAGGGCTGGCTGCACACCGGCGACGTCGGCACGCTGGATGCGCGCGGCTACCTGCGCATCACCGACCGGCTCAAGGACATGTTCATCGTCGGCGGCTTCAACTGCTACCCGGCCGAGATCGAGGCCGCGCTCACCGCACACCCCTCGATCGCCCAGGTCGCGGTGATCGGCTTGCCCGACGAGCGCATGGGCGAGGTCGGCTGCGCCTGTGTGGTGCTCCGCCCTGGCCAAGCTCTGGACGAGTCCGGGCTGATCGCCTGGTCGCGTGAGCGCATGGCCAACTACAAGGTGCCGCGCTTCGTGCGCTTCTTCGCTTCGCTGCCGGTCAATGCGTCGAACAAGGTCGTCAAGAACGAGCTGCGGGCGCTGGTGCGTGTTCCTGCGTGAGCGCGCCGCGGCGTCGCCACCCCATGTCGAATCCAGCGTCGAATCCACCGAGGTCCGCATGAGCCAAGCTTCCGATCTGTTCGCCCCGTTCAAGCTGGGGCCCGTGACCCTGCGCAACCGCTTCATCCGTGCCGGCGCCAACGAGGGCATGGTGCTCGATGGCGCGCCCACCAAGGCCCTGGTCAAGCACCACCGTGACATGGCCGCCGGCGGGGTGGGGCTCACCACGGTGGCTTACGGCGCGGTCGCCAAGGTCGGCCGCACGCTGCCCAACCAGGTGTGGATGCGTCCCGAGATCCTCCCCGACCTCAAGGCCCTGGCCGATGCCGTGCATGCGGAAGGCGGCGCGATCTCGTACCAGCTCACCCACGGCGGCTCCTTCGTCACCTCGGTGAAGGTCGACGGGCCGACGATGAGCGCCTCGGGCGGCCTCAACAAGGCCGGCCTGATGCGCGGCAACTTCTTCCAGCGCGCGATGACCCGTGCCGACATGGACGTGGTCGCCCAGCAGTTCGTCGACGCCGCCGAGCTGTGCCGCCAGGCCGGCTTCGACGCGGTCGAGATCCACATGGGCCACGGCTACCTGCTCAACCAGTTCATCTCGCCGCTCTCCAACAAGCGCAAGGACGACTGCGGCGGCAGCGCCGGGAAGCGCGCGCGCTTCCCGGCCGAGGTGCTGCGCAGGGTGAAGGAGAAGGTCGGCGGGCAGATGGCGGTGCTGGCCAAGATCAACGTCGCCGACGGCGTGCCGGGGGGCGCGACGGTCGAGGACGCCATCGTCACCGCGCGTCTGCTGCAGGCGGCCGGTGCCGACCTGCTGGTGCTGTCGGGCGGGCGGAACATCGAATCGGGCTGGTTCATGTTCGGCAGCAACTTCGACATGGACGAGATGAAGAAGGTGCTCAAGGGCAGCTGGCTGACCGGGCTGATGATGAAGTTGTCGCAGCTCGGCACGCCCAGGGTGCAGTTCCGTGAGATGTATTTCCTCGAGTATTCGCGCCGCATCCGCGCGGCGGTCGACATTCCGCTGGGCTACCTCGGCGGTGCGCGCTCGCTCGCCAACGCCGAGCAGGCGATGGCCGAGGGCTTCGATGCGGTGGTGATGGCGCGGCCGCTGATCCACGATCCGCAGCTCATCAGCAAATTCCAGCGCGGCGAGGCCACCGCTTCGGGCTGTATCAACTGCAACCGCTGCGTGCCCTACATCTACCACCCGGCCGGCACCATGTGCGTGCTGAACCCGCCCAACGATCCCGCGCTCAACCGGATGCGCGCAGGCGTTTGAGGTCCGACGCCGGCGCGGCACAATGCGCCGGATGAGCACGACCGATCGCCCTTCACCTTCCTCGCTGCGCGCCGACCTGCGCGCCGCGCTGCGCGGCACCGACGCCGACTACACGCGCATTCCGCTCAAGCGCGCGGTGTTCCTGCTCGCCGTGCCGATGATGCTGGAGCTGGTGCTCGAGTCGACCTTCGCGGTGGTCGACATCTTCTTCGTCGCCAAGCTCGGATCGTCGGCGGTGGCCACCGTCGGGCTGACCGAAACCTATCTCTTCCTGCTGTACTCGATCGCAATGGGGCTGGCGATGGCGGTCACCGCGATCGTCGCCCGGCGCATCGGCGAGCATCGCGGCGAGGAGGCTGCGCTGTCGGCGGTGCAGGCCATCGTGCTGGCGGTGCTCGTCTCGCTTCCCGTCGCGCTGGTCGGCATCGTGTGGGCGCAGGACCTGCTGCGGCTGATGGGCGCCGACGCCTGGGCCATCGAGCACGGCTACCGCTATACGCAGTGGATGCTCGGCGGCAACGCGATGATCCTGCTGCTCTTCGTCATCAACGCCATCTTCCGCGGCGCGGGCGACGCGGCCGCGGCGATGCGCGTGCTGTGGGTCGCCAATGGGATCAACATCGTGCTCGACCCGATCCTGATCTTCGGCCTCGGACCGATCCCGGCACTCGGCATCGAGGGTGCGGCGATCGCGACCAACATCGGGCGCGGTGCCGGCGTGCTGATGCAGCTGTGGATCCTCGTGCGTGGCAGCGAACACCTGCGCATCCGCCGCACCAGCCTGGGCTGGCATGGCGCGACGCTGTGGCAGATCGTGCGCACCTCGCTCGGCGGCATCGGCCAGATGATCGTGTCGATGACCGCCTGGATCTTCCTGATGCGCATCCTCGCCAGCATCTCGACGGAAGCCGTCGCCGGGGCGACGATCACGATCCGCATCATGATGTTCACCCTGATGCCGGCCTGGGGCATGTCCAACGCCGCCGCCACGCTGGTGGGGCAGAACCTCGGCGCCGGCCAGCCCGAGCGCGCCGAGGCCGCGGTGTGGCGCATCGGCTGGATGAACATGGTGTTCACGCTCGCCGTGTCGGTGGTGTTCTTCTTCCTGCACGACGCGCTCGTCGCCCTGTTCACCGACGACGCGCAGGTCATCGCCATCGGCGGCGAATGGCTTGGCATCCTGTCGTATTCCTACTTCGTCTACGGCTGGTGGATGGTGTCGGTACAGGCCTTCAACGGCGCCGGCGACACGATGACGCCGACCTGGATCAACCTGGTGTTCTTCTGGGCGATCCAGATCCCGCTTGCCTGGGCCCTTGCGCTGCCCATGGGCTGGGCGCACTCGGGCGTGTTCTGGGGCGTGTTCATCTCCGAGACCGCGGTCGGCCTGTTCACGCTGTGGCTGTTCAGCCGCGGGCGCTGGAAGACGACGCGCCTCTGAGGGCGACGACGCACCCTCGATCCTCAGGCGGTGATGCCGCCGCCGTTCAGCGGCACGACCTGGCCGGTGACCCACTCGGCCTCGCGCGAGGCGAGGTAGGCCACGCCGGCGCCGACGTCGGCGGGCGATCCTGCGCGAGGGATGATGCAGTTCTTGCGCGCCAGTTCCTCGGAGCCTTCCCAGTTGTTCATCGTGCCCAGCGACAGCGCGTTCACATTGACGCCCTTGCGCCCGACCTCGGCCGCGAGCTGGCGCACGAAGCCGACCACGCCCGCCTTCGAGGCGGCGTAGGCGGCAATGCCCATCGGCACCGCGGCGCGCCAGGACTCGGAGGTGATCGCCACGATGCGGCCCCACTTGTTCTCGATCATGCCGGGCAGCACGGCGTGGCAGCCGTTCATCAGCCCGTACATGTTGAGCTTGACGAAGCGCTCCCAGTCATCCGGTTTCGATTCGAGGAACTTGCCGTAGCCCATCCCGGTGGTGGGCACGCCGGCATTCGACACGTAGATGTCCACGATGCCGGCCTGCTCGCGCACGGCGGCCACCATCTTCTGCACCGCCTCGTAGTCGGTCACGTCGGCAGGTGCGGCCAGGGCCTTGAGCCCGGCGGCGCGCAGCTCGGCGGCGGCGGCCTCGGCACGCTCGGGGAAGAAGTCGTTGATCGCCACCGTGGCGCCCTGGCGGGCCAGGGTCTCGGCCACGCCGCGGCCCATGCCGCGGCCTGCGCCGGTGACGATGGCGACGCAGCCATCGAGGCGGAACAGGGGAGCGTTGGGGGCGGGGGAGGCTTGGGTCAGGGGCGAGTCGGACATTGCGCGGTGTTCCTGTCAGGTGTGGAAAACGGGATGGGGCGGGTGGGTCGGGCGCAGCCGGGCCCGGGCAGCGCCGGCGAGCCCCTCACGGGCTTCAGCGCCCCTCGAACTGCGGCGGCCGCTTGTCGATGAAGGCCTGCATGCCTTCCTTCTGGTCGCGCGAGGCGAACAGCAGCGCGTTGGCGCGGCGCTCCATCGCCAGCGCGGTCTCGAGCGGGGCGTCCATGCCCAGCAGGATGCATTCCTTGATCTGCTCGGCGGCGAGCGGCGGCATCGCGGCGACCGTGCGTGCCAGTTCGATCGCGGTCGGGATCACCTGGTCGTCGGCCACCAGGTCGCTCACCAGGCCGGCGGTCCATGCCTCATGCGCGGTGATCGGCTTGCCGGTCAGCGCCATGCGCATCGCCTTGACCTTGCCCACCGCGCGCACCAGGCGCTGGGTGCCGCCGATGCCGGGCATGATGCCGATGCGGATCTCGGGCTGGCAGAAGCGCGCGCCCTCGCCGGCGACGATGATGTCGGCCAGCATCGCCAGCTCGCAGCCGCCGCCGTAGGCGTAGCCGCACACCGCGGCGATCACCGGCTTGGGGCAGTGCTGGATCGGGCCCCAGACGCGCTCGGTGTGGCGCTGGGTGATCTCGATCGGGCCGACGCCGGCCATGCTGGTGATGTCGCCGCCAGCGGCGAACACCTTGTCGCCACCGGTGAGTACGATGCAGCGCACGCTTTCGTCCACCGCCAGCTCGGTGAAGCGCTGCGACAGCAGGGCCTGCAGCTCCAGCGACAGGGCGTTGGTGGCCTGCGGGCGGTTCAGGCGCAGCAGCGCGACGCCGCCATCGAGGCGTTCGAGCAGCAGGGGCGAAGCGGTTTCGGACGGCGATGTCGGTGCTGTGGTCATGAAGCCTCCAGGAACGCCCCGGGGCGCGACGGCTCGTGCGGGCGCGGCAACCGGGGAAGGGGATGGAACGCATGTTCCGTCCTCCGTGCAAGCCGCTCATCGTCCATTCAGACGACGAATGGCGCGGGGGGCGCACCTAGACTCTCAGGCATCCGAACATCGTGGAGTAGTGCATGAACAATCAGGCTTCGACGGGCGCCGCGGCGCTCGACTACCGCGGCAAGGTCGTGCTCGTGACCGGCGGCACCAAGGGCATCGGCGCCGGCATCGCGCGCGGCTTCCTGGCCGCGGGGGCAGCGGTGGTCGTGTGCGGGCGCAACGCGCCCGAGGTGCTGCCGGTCGCCGACGGCAGGACGGCCGACTTCATCGCCGCCGACGTGCGCGACATCGAGTCGCTGCAGGCCCTGTTCGCCGCCATCCGCGAGCGCTTCGGCCGCCTCGACGTGCTGGTCAACAACGCCGGCGGGGCGCCCTTCGCGCTCGCCGACAAGGCCTCGCCGCGCTTTCACGAGGGCATCATCCGCCTCAACCTGATCGCACCGCTCAACGTTGCCCAGCAGGCCAACGCGCTGATGCAGCAGCAGGCCGAAGGCGGCGTGATCATCTTCGTCGGCAGCGTTGCCGCTTCGCGCCCCTCGCCGGGCACCGCCGCCTATGGCGCGGCCAAGGCCGGCGTGCTGTCGCTGGCGTCGTCGCTGGCGGTGGAGTGGGCGCCCAAGGTACGCGTGCTCGCGATCAGCCCGGGGCTGGTGCAGACCGAGCAGTCGCACCTGCACTACGGCGACGAGGCCGGCATCGCCGCCGTCGGCGCCACCATCCCCGCCGGCCGCATGGCCACGCCGGATGACATCGCCAACGCCTGCCTCTATGCCGGCTCGCCGATGGCGGCCTATTTCGCCGGCACCAACCTGCTGCTGCATGGCGGTGGCGAACGGCCTGCTTTCCTCTCCGCGGCCAATCCGGGCGAGCAGCACTGACGAAGTCGCGCCGCGCCCGGCTCAGGCGCGCGGCGCAGCCTTCGCCCTCAGCGCGGGGCGCGTTGCTCGGCGGGGGCCAACTGCTCGCGCTCGGCGTACCGCCGCGCCATCACGGCACACACCATCAACTGGATCTGGTGGAACACCATCAGCGGCAGGATGGCGAGCCCTGCCGCTCCGCCGCTGAAGATCACCTGTGCCATCGGCACCCCGGTCGCCAGGCTCTTCTTCGAGCCGCAGAACACGATCGTGATCTCGTCCTCGACAGCGAAGCCGAACATGCGCGCAAGCCATGTGGTGGCGAACAGCACCAGCGCGAGCAGCACCACGCAGCACAGCACCAACTGCGCTAGCGCCGACGGCGGAACGACTCGCCAGAGCCCGTCGAGCACCGCCGCACCGAAGGCGGTATAGACCACCAGCAGGATCGACCCCTGGTCGACCACGCGCAGCCAGCGCTGCCGGCGCGCCACCCAGTCGCCGATCCACGGCCGTAGGGCATGGCCGACAGCGAAGGGAAGCAGCAACTGCACGCCGATCTTCACGACGGCTTCGCCGAGCGGTACGCCCGCCCCCGTGCTGCCCAGCACCAGGCCCGCCAGCAGCGGCGTGACCACGATGCCGACGAGGCTCGATGCCGATGCCGCGCACACCGCGGCCGGAATGTTGCCGCGCGCGATCGAGGTGAAGGCGATGGCCGATTGCACCGTGCCCGGCAGCAGGCACAGGTAGAGCATGCCGAGCCAGAGCCCGTCGCCCAGCACCGGACGCAGCACCGGCCCGAGCGCGAGGCCGAGCAGCGGAAACAGCGCGAAGGTGCACAGGAAGACCAGCAGGTGCAGACGCCAGTGCATCGCGCCGTCGATGATCGCGCGCCTCGAGAGGCGGGCGCCGTGCAGGAAGAACAGCAGCGCGATGCCCGCCTTAGTGAGCCCGTCGAAGAACACGGCGAAAGCACCCTGTGCGGGCAGGACGGTGGCAAGCACCACGACGGTGGTGAGCATGATCGTGAAGCGATCGAAAAGCAGGCGCAGGAGGTTCATGTCGATCTGGGAACGTGCGGGGGGCAGGGCGGGGCAAGGGGTTGGGGAGGGCCGGCAAGGGCGGGCGGCGATGGCTACGCGCTTGTGAGAAAGCTTAACGAAGGCCGATACTTCCAGCTAACGCCAACCGGCTCTTCGATATCGCTGACAAGACATGCCGCCGTCTCTACCCGAGGGCCTTGCCGGGCTCGCCGTACTACCGCGCCCCGTCTTCGGCCACGCCGAGTCGGTCGCCAATCGCGCGCTCGGCTATCGCCATGCCCATCCCTGGGTCCAGTTCGCCTATGCGGTGGCTGGGGTGCTCGACGTGCGCACCGAGACCGGGCGCTTCATCGCACCGCCGCAGCGCGCGGTATGGATTCCCGCGGGCGTCGCGCATCAGGTGCGCTGCTCGGCCAACACTGAGATCCGCAGCCTGTACATCGAGCCCACCGCCTTGCCCGGCGCGCAGGGCGGCTGCCGCGTGCTCGCCGTGAGTCCGCTGCTGCGCGAATTGATCCGCGCCTTTGGCGCCCTGCCGGCCGAGTACGACGAGCACGGGCCCGGCGGCCGGCTCGCAGCCGTCCTGCTCGATCAGGTGGCCACGGCGCCCGCGCTCGGACTGATGCTGCCGCTGCCGCAGGAGCCGCGCCTGCGCCGAGTGTGCGAGGCGCTCGAGGCGGAACCCGATTCGCGGGACGGGCTGGCGGCCTGGAGCGTGCGCCTGGGGTGTTCGGAGCGCACGCTGGCGCGGCTCTTCCGCGAGCACACCGGCCTGAACTTCCGGCTTTGGCGTCAGCGCCTGCGCCTCATCAGCGCCTTGCCCCTGCTCGAAGCCGGCGAACGCGTCACCGACGTCGCCATCGCCTGTGGCTACGACTCGGTGTCGGCCTTCATCGCCGGCTTCAGGGAGCATTTCGGGGCGACGCCGGGGGAGTTTGCGGGTGGGCGGGGGGATGTGTGATCCGGGAAGTGGGCTTGGGGAGGAGAGAGAGGGGCGTTTCGCGGCCTATGCTGCCGATCAGAATCACGGTCAGCGGTCCTTCAGCATCAGCTATGTGGTTGCAGGCGTGAACTCACACTTCCGGCCATCAGCCGCCCCTCGTAGCTTCTACAATGCGGCCATCCAGATGACTAGTGAACTCCGAAACCTGTCATTGAGTGCATTCAATCCGCTTGGCCAGCACTGTTCGTGGAGTCGCGATGCACTGGGTCAAGGCGTGGTCTGGGTAACGCCGGGATGAAGCAATTCGAAGAGCAGATGAGGCCTCGTCCTCAAGCAAATGCTCAGGATCTGCGTTTCGCGATCGGCGCTGCGCAATGCTTGAAATTTGCGTAGACATTGTCGCCGACTTGCAATTGTTGCGCGGCAGGCAGCTTGCAGTGCGCGCATAAGGGTGACCATTGCGTCTAAATGCGATCGTCACGGAGATAGTGTCACCTTCCGGTTCGGACGCCTCGGCTCTGAGTCATAGAACGACAGCCGCTTCAAATCGTCGGCCGAACCGATCTCTACGACCGTCCCTTTGCGCCACCTCCCATCGCGCTCTGCATAACTGCCCTCGTGCCCGATGGGCGTTGCACATCCGGTCAAGACACCAAGCACTACAACGACCACCCCCGCCGCCAGCGATCTCTTCCGTTGATTACGTCCAGATCGGTTGGGCTGAGCGCCCGCAGCATCGTTGCTGCAGGCGCTCAGACGGCTTCACTTCAAAGTGAAGCGCGCGGTGGTGGAGGGCTTGCCGGGAAGGGTCACAACCGCGACCAGCTTGGTGCCGGCGCTGACCTTGAAGCTGCCCTTGGCTTCCAACCGGTCACCTGCCGGCTTGAGTTCGATATCCTGCTTGTCCGCGCCGGACAGCAGCGTGAGCTTTGCACTGCCGTTGGCCACGTCGAGCGATTTGCCGTGATCGCGAAGATGCAACTGGATCACGTCGGGCTTGGCAACGAGTTCGAGATCGAGATCTTTGACCTCGACTACCACGCCTCCATGCATCGATTCATGCTCATGAGCATGGTCATGCTTGTCGGCCGCAAAGGTGGGGCCCACGGACACCAGAGCAACAAGGGCGGCGACTCTTGAGAACTTCATGTTATTTCCTTTCAGGTTCGCATGAGGTGGGTTAAGCAGCGTCAGAATGCTTCGGCGTTCCGATCGTCGAGAAGACTCTCCGCATCGCGGCGGCCGAAGAGCCAGAACATCGCCGGGGTTAGGAAGGTATCCAGCAGGGTCGAACTAATGAGGCCCGAGAAGATCACCACGGCCACCGGATGCAGGATCTCGGTACCCGGTCGCTCGGCCTCGAACAGCAGCGGTGCAAGCGCAAACGCGGTTACCAACGCGGTCATCAGCACCGGCGACAGACGCTCGATCGAGCCCCGCAAGATCATCGTGTGGTCGAATCTCTCGCCCTCGATACGCATCAGGTTGAGGTAATGGCTCACCTTGAGGATGCCATTGCGCACCGAAATACCTGCGAGCGTGATGAAGCCGACGAGTGCCGCGACCGACAACGGCTGACCCGAGATCCACAGGCCAATTACCGCCCCGACCAGCGCGAGCGGGATGTTCGCCATGATGAGGGCCGAGAGTCGAACCGACTTATAGCGGCTGTAGAGCACGACGAACATCAGTACGAGGGAGACGATCGACAGCAGCCCCACCAGGCGGGAAGCCTCTTCCTGGGCTTGGAACTGCCCGCCGAGGGTGATGAAGTAGCCCTCGGGCAACTTCAGGTCGGTCACGACGGCGCGGATGTCCTCGACGACCTCCGACAGCGGACGCTGCTGTGCATTGGCCGAGAGCACGATGCGGCGCTTACCGTCGTCCCGGCTTACCTGGTTCGGACCGTCACCATCCTCGATTGACGCCAGCTTCGACAAGGGCACATGGCCGGTCGATGTTTCGATCAGGATCTGAGCCAGCCCGTCGGCCGAGCGCGCTGTTTCGGGCAGACGCACGACCAATGCGAACCGTCGACCGCCCTCGACGATCTGGGTGACCTTCTCGCCCTCGACGAGGCTCTGCAGCGCGGCCAGAATCTGTGGTGCCGGTACGCCGTACCGGGCAGCCGCCGCATAGTCGATCCGCACCTTGATCTGCGGCGCGAGCACTTGCTTCTCGATCTCCAGATCGGCGAGTCCCGGGATGGCGGCAAGCCGCGTACGTAACACGTCCGCCTGTCCGCGCAGGGTGTCGAGATCCTCGCCGAAGATTTTGATCGCGATCTGCGAGCGCACGCCCGACAGCATGTGGTCGATGCGATGTGAGATCGGTTGCCCGATCGCGATCGCCGCTGGCAGATTGACCAGCCGCGACCGGATGTCGGCGGTAATCTCACCCATCGAGCGGCTCAGTTCACCGGCGGGTTTCAGCCCCACATCGAGCTCGCTGACATGGACGCCTTCCGCATGCTCGTCAAGCTCGGCCCGTCCGCTTCGGCGTCCGACGTGAGTCACTTCGGGAACCTGTTTCACGAGCACTTCCGCTTGCTGCGCGAGCGCCGTCGACTCTGCCAGGGTGACGCCCGGGTTGAGTCGCATGCCGATCAGCAAGGTGCCTTCGTTGAACGGCGGCAGAAAGGTCGTGGGGAAAAACGGTACCGCAGCGGCAGCGATCGCCACCGCAACCGCACCCGCTGCCACGGCTGCCTTGGGGTGCTCGAGCACCCCCTGCAACGCCCCGCGATAACGCGCCTTGAGCCAGGCGAGCAGGCGCGTGTCACCGTGATCGAGAGACTTCATCCCGGGAAGCAGGTAGAAGGACAGCACCGGCGTCACTGTTACCGAGACGACCAATGAGGCGAGCGTGGAGACAATGAACGCCACGCCGAGCGGAACGAACAGCCGCCCCTCCATGCCAGGTAGCGCAAACAGCGGCAGGAACACCAGCACGATGATGATCGTCGCGTAAAGGATGGCCGAGCGCACCTCCATCGTTGCGCGCGCCACAAGCTCGATCGGGTGCAGCCGATGGTGTTGATGCTTCGCGCGATCCTCCTTCAATCGGCGCAGCACGTTCTCGACGCCCACGACCGCATCGTCGACCAGGCCGCCAATCGCAATGGCGAGACCGCCAAGGGTCATCGTGTTGATCGACTGCCCGAAATACTTGAAGACCAGCGCCGTCATGAAGATCGACACCGGAATCGCTGTGAGCGCGATGATGGTCGGCCGCAAGGTGCCAAGAAAAAAGAAAAGGATCGCCGCGACGAACACCGATGCGCCAATCAGTTTGCCTTGGAGCGTGGTGATCGACGCCTCGATGAAGGTCGCCTGACGGAACGTCACCTCCGGGGCCTCCATCCCGGCCGGAAGCGATTTCTTCATCTCTTCGAGTGCGGCTTCGATCGAACGGGTCAGGTGAATGGTGTCCGCTGTAGGCTGTTTCTGGATGCCGAGGATCACGGCCGGCTTGCCCTCGAAGCCAGCATCTCCCCGTTTGGGCGCCGGCGCGAAGGTAACGGATGCGATCTGACGCAGCAGGATCGGCTGACCATCACGTGCCGTGATCGCGAGGTTCTTCAAATCCTCCAGGCTCGAGGTCCGCCCGAGATGACGGATGAGGTATTCGCGCCCGTTCAGTTCAAGGAACCCCCCCGAAGTGTTCGACGAGAATCCTCGAATCGCCGCTTCTAACAGTTCCAACGAAACACCGAGTTCCGCCATACGGCGGGTGTCGGGCTGCACCTGAAACTGCCGCACTTCCCCGCCAATCGGGATGACCTGCGCGATGCCGGGGATCGCCATCAGGCGCGGACGCAGGACCCAGTCCGCATACTCTCGCACCTGCATCGACGAGATCCTCGCTGTGTCGATCGGAATTGCGATCTGCATGATCTCGCCCATGATCGAGCTGATCGGCCCCATGCGCGGAATCACGTCTTCAGGCAACCCTTCCTCCATGGCGGAGAGGCGTTCCGACACCATCTGCCGCGCGCGGAAGATCTCGGTGCTCCAATCGAAGGTCACGTAGATGAAGGACAGCCCCGAACTCGAGGTGGAGCGCACGGACTCCACGCCGGGCAAACCATTCATGGTCGTCTCGAGCGGGAAGGTGATGAGTTGCTCCACCTCCTCTGCCGCCATGCCGCCGGCTTCGGTCATGATCGTGACCGTCGGCTTGTTGAGATCCGGAAATACGTCCACGGGTGTTCGCGAAAGCGTGAACGCCCCATAGGCCATCAGTACCAGGCTGGCGATAATCACCAGCAGCCGGTTACCAAGGCTGTTGTCGAGTAGCCACTTGAACATCGGATAGGCTCCCCGTCAGCGGATCTGATTAATCAACGTGGCGGCACGCGAGGCGACCCGCTCACCGGCTTCGAGGCCGGACGTCACCGCAACATTCACGCCGTCCAGCGGCGCGATCGTGACGGTACGCGACTCGAAACGTTCGGGCGCTGTCTTTACCCAGACGATGTTCTGGTTTGCCGGATTTTTTAGCACCGATGCTGCGGGAACGCTTACACCCTGCTGCGTGGTGCGCGACTGGACGAAGACCTCGACCGGCTGCCCGACGGCAAGTAGGGCCAGCGCATCGCCTTCGGCTGCAAAGGCAAGCGGCACGGCCTGTTCGCGCAGGCTGCGGGCGGCGCCGATGAAGGTGAGCGGGATCCGCCGGTCGCCGACGGCAAGACTCGCAGACGCCACGTCTGACGCGACCTCGGGATCGTAGGCGAGCGCCTCGACGCGCAGCCGCTTCGGGTCGACGATCTCGAACACGAGTTCGCGCGCATCGACCACCTGGCCTGACACGGCGTTGCTTGATGCGATCACTCCGCTAACGGGTGCGGTCAGCACATCACGGGCATTGAGGCCGCCACCGATCGCTTTCGATCTAGCCCCCAAGCTCGCAACCTCGCTCTCGGCAGCCTCGATCTCCTTTCGCGGCACCGTGTCTGCGAGTTCCTTCAGACGCGCCAGGCGCTTTTCCACAAGCGCCCTCGCCGCCTGCAGTTCGGCCAGTTGCGCCGTCTGGTTAGACCGTTCGATCTGATCCGTCGAAGGACTGACGTAAGCCAGCACGTCACCCTTCTTCACGGTCTGGCCAACGCTCGGCAAGCCCTGCGGGCCCGCCTCCAGGCGCCCAGCCACCATGGCCTGCACCTTTCCGCCGGCGTTCGGGTCCATGACCACCTTGCCCGCCAGCGCGGTGGTACGCGACAATTCGCCGGCTTCCGTGACCAACGTGCGAACGCCGATCTGCCGTTGTGCCGGCTTGGGCAGGAAGACGCTACCATCGGCTTGCCGTTGTGGCCCATTGCCTCCCGCCACAGCCGGGCCTTTATCGCCATGATCATGGCCTTCGCCCGCAAAGGCGTTCCATGGGGCACTGGCCGATACCAGCGCCAGCGCAGCAAACAGGACGCTCAGCTTCATGCGGCACCTCCGGCCGAGCGATTTCGGGAGTTTCCCTTGCGAAGTGCCGCCCAGCCGATGAGACCTAGCACAAGCACAAGCGCTCCCGCGCCTGCCCCGATTACGTCGGGCTTCATGTCCATTGCGGCAGCCTCTTCGTGCGTCTCTGCAGCGGGTTCATGGAGGTCGAGTTCGCCAGCAAGCAGATCGGTGTCCTGGCCGGCGATGACGGTCGCCGTGATGGAGACGACGCCCGGCTTGAGCGCCTCCGGGAGCGTGGCTTCGAATTCGCCGTCGGCATGGGGCTCGAGCGCAACTGGATTGCCATCGAGTTCCAGATCGACCCTTGCATCCTTTACGGGGCTGTTGTCGGCGAAACGGTCGAGATAGACAGTGACGTTCTTGCCGTTCACCACGCCGACCAATTCGAAGAGTTCCGAGACGGCAGTAAATCGCGGCAACGTCGCGCCCGCAGTGGGCGCGGGCGCTTCGCCGTGGTCGTGTCCGTCACCGGCCAGGGTCTGTGGGGCAAACCCGGCAAGCACAGCGGCAATGCTCCATGCTGCCAGGGTGTGAGCGGTTTTCATGTAGGGATTCCTTTCGTTCACTCGGGAAGCAGGCCCAGCGCTTGGCGCTGGGCCGAAATGGCGGCTGCCAGGTCAATACGCGCACGGGCGAGTTGACGTTCGGCTTCGGTCGCCTCGAACTCGATGCGCAGACGGGTCGGGAGATCGGCCTCTCCGAGGCGGAACGCTTTCTGGAAGAAGCCGCGTGCCGCTTGGGCGAGCTGGGTACGCCGCTCGGCAGCGGCGACCTGCTGCCTTGTCGATTCGACGCGCACACGCGCCATATCCATTTCGGCCAGCAAACGCTCACGTTCGATCTGGAGCTGGGCCTCAGCCTCGATGGCCTGCGCACTGGCGCTTGCAACGCGTGAGCGGCTGCGTGAATTGGAACCGAACGGAATGCGTAAGCCCACTGTGATCGTCTGTGCCCAGGGTTCACCCGATGCACCGCGTTCGCGGGTGGTCGCGACACTCAACTCCGGATTCGTGCGCCCCTGAACGCTGGCAAGGGTCATCGTGCGCCGAGCAACGTCGACCCGATCGCGCAGCTCGGCCACTGCCGGGTGTGCCGTCTCAAGGATTTCCGTCGGTGTCGCAGCGCCGGGAACGGGCTCCGGCGTTGGCAACCCACCGGTGAAGCGTTCTGGCCCGATTCCAGTAAGTGTGCGCAACTGCTGTGCAGCATCTGCGAGCGCGCTTTCCGCCTCGGCGACAGCGGCTTCTGCGGTGGCTTGCGCACCGTCGGCCTGGTGCTGGTCTGCGCGCGCAAGATCACCGGCCTTTACACGCCGGGCGACGTCGGCAGCGAGTTCGCGGGCATTCGCGAAACCTTCCCTCGCCAGAGTCTCTCCAATGCGCGCGCGTTGCCAGCCCCAATAAGCCGTGCGTACCGCTGCAGCGGTACGCAGCTGCGCGGCGCGGGCCCGGCTCGCAGTGGCATTCATCTCGGCGGTTGCAAGGCCTGCAGTGGTCGAACGTTCGCCGGGCAGCCAGATTGGCACGGCGATGCCGATCTCGTACTCCCGGCTCCCGCGATCGCTATCGAATTGATCGGTCTTGCCGGCCACCTGCAGGGCAGGCGGCTCGACGAGCCAACTATCGGCATTGTCGCGGCGGGCCTCGGCTGCTTCCTGCTGGGTCGTGAGCGACAGGGCCTCAGGCTGACGCGCCCACGCCACCTCGAAAGCTTGCTTCAGGGATAGCCCATTAGCATCAGTCGGAATCGCGGGCTGCTGCGCCCAGGCGCCATTGACGGCAAGACCGAGCAACAGCCCGGACAGCCATTTGATACGAACTCTTTGAGGCATCCAATTCTCCGTTGATGGGAAGACACGGCGAATCGGCAGAGGGCGATCGAACCGATCGCAACGGACATGCGAACCCGCCGATCAAAGCGGCAGGAACTTCGGAAAACGAATGAAAGCGACCGCCCCGCCGATCAGGCTGAGCGGCCCCATTTGGGGCGTTCGGGCTCGGCTAGATGTTCCGCAAGCTGCCACGTCACGGGAGTGTCAATGGACAGGGATGTCACATAACGTGGGTAGAGCGCGTCGAACTCGCTCGGTAGCGCTGAGGAGCCGATCCCGTGACAACCCGCGCAGTCTGCGTGGCCACCCTTCGCCAGGCCCCCTTTCTCCATATCGCCATCGTCGCCGGTGTGGCGATGCTCATGGTGTCCGAAGTGCTCCGCACCGGCACCGGATTCGTGCGCGCAGTAGACGCTCAGCGCCGCCCAACCCAGTTGGGCGGGCAGCAGGCCCAAAAGGAGAATCGCAAGCCACCGACGCATCGCACAGATTTTATCAGTAAGATTTTTTCTTCGCGGACAGACGTGCCGCGAACCAGCATGCCAACCCGGGCTTTATTGAACCCTGCCGTGCGAAACGCCCGGACGACCGGACGTTTCGCACCGGCCGAGGGCATCAGGAGCCCCGGTACAGTTCATTCATGTACGCGCGCTCTTGCGGGGTCATGTTGACCAGTTCTTTGATGACTTCTTCACGGGTCTTGCCGGGCCCGCCGAAACGCATCGGTACCGGGAGGCCCCGCTGGAGATAGAAGTAGCTGCCATCGGCCTTTGCCTGCTCGAGCTCGCGCAACACGTCGGCACGGGTTTTCGTGCTCGTGGAGTGATCGGGATGGAACGTGAACCCCTGATCGCCCGGCGCGGGGTGCCACAGCGAGTTGGCTTGCGCAGCTGTAGGAACGACAAGTACGGCCGCAAGAAGCGAAAAGACGGTAGTGGTCAGGGTTTTCGACATAACGAGACTCCTTCGTTCAACGTGAGAGGTAGCGTTCGGCTTGAGCCGCTGGGTGTCGCCTTGCACCGAACACGTCGCAGACTTTAAGGGCCCATCTCCGTCAATTCGCGAACTGCCAGATTACGATTTCGTAATGTGATGGTGTCGGCATCTCCGCGATAATCGCAGCATGAAAATTCTGGTTGTGGAAGACGAGCCCAAGCTGGCTGAATATCTGCGCAGGGCGCTCACCGAAAGCGATTACATCGTGGATGTCGCGCATAGCGGCACGGAGGGCCGCTATCTCGCGACCGAAGGGCATTACGATCTCGTCCTCCTCGACGTCATGCTGCCGGAACTGGATGGCTATGCCGTCTTGCACGAACTGCGCCGGGGCAAACACGTACCTGTGCTGATGTTGACCGCGCGCGACAAGGTCGAGGATCGGGTCAGAGGCCTGCAGGCGGGTGCCGACGATTACCTTGTGAAGCCGTTTGCCCTGTCCGAGTTGCTCGCTCGCGTACAGGCCTTGTTGCGACGCGGTGCCTTGCGCTCGGATAGCCAGGATCCAACGGTGCTGCGTTTGGCTGACCTAGAAGTCGACCTGGTTCGGCGCAAGGCGTCACGATCCAGGCAACGCCTCGACCTGACTGCGAAGGAATTCACGTTGCTGACCTTGCTGCTTCGCCGACATGGGCAGGTTCTTTCCCGTACCGCGCTGGCAGCGCAGGTGTGGGACATGAATTTCGACAGCAATACGAACGCGGTTGAAGTTGCGGTGCGCCGGTTGCGCGGCAAGATCGACGACGGATTCGAGAAAAAGTTGCTGCATACCGTGCGCGGCATGGGATACGTCCTCGAGGAGCGGGAGCCCTGAGGATGCGCAATCCGCGTTCGCTCGGCCGTTGGTTATCGTGGTGGCTCGCCGTGCTGACCTTCTTGGGGCTCAGCCTAGTCTGCTCGATCGTTTATGTGGCCGCCAGTCTCAACCTCTCCGCCAAGCAGGCGGAGGAGCTCCGGCACAAGCGGGACGTGGTTCGCCATCTCGTCGGCGAGATCGCGACGCAGGACGCGTTGCCGAGCCTGCGTCACAAGCTCGACGACTTCTTCCTCGGCCATGCCGACTTCGAGTTGCGGCTGATCCAGGGAGCCGACAACCTCGTGTATGCGACCCCGGCGCGCTCAAGCGCAGGCGCAGTCCAGCGGCGGGATGAATTCGAAATCCCCCTGCCGTGGTCGCGCACAACCGGGCTACGCGCCGAACTGATGCTCGACAGCAGCGCCGACGCGCGGCTTTTAAAGCAGTTGGCCTGGACACTACTCGTGAGCGCCTTTGCTGGTGCGGTGGTCATCTCAGCGGGCGGCGCCTGGCTCGTGCGCCGAGCGCTCTTGCCCGTTCGCGACCTGGCCCGGCAAGCGGCGGCCCTCAGCCCGGAAAGCGTTGGTCAGTCGCTTGACGCTTCCGCACAGGCACAGGAGCTTCAGCCGTTGGTCGCACAGTTCAACGCACTCCTCGTTCGGCTGAACCGCGCCTATCAACAACTTGAGGGGTTCAATGCCGACGTTGCTCACGAACTGCGCACACCGCTTGCGACCTTGATCGGCGAGACCGAACTAGCGCTGAGTCGGGAGCGCACGATCGCCGAACTGCGCGATGTGCTCGGATCGAACCTCGAGGATCTTCACCGTTTAGCGGGTTTGATCAATGACATGTTGTTCTTGTCGAGAGCTGATCGCGGGGAGTGCGCCCGTCGCAGCCCTGTCGATAGCCTCGCCAAGCTGGTGACCGAGGTCATCGAATTCCACGAGGCTTCAATGCACGAGGCTGGCGTGAGCACGCGCGTACGCGGTGACGACACAGGTGTCTTCGATGCGGCGTTGATTCAGCGTGCGCTCTCGAACCTGGTCGCCAACGCGACCCGTTTCGCAGAGCGCGGATCGGTGATCGAGATCGAGATCGAAGCGGTCTCTTCGGGAGGTGTCCGCTTGTCTGTGAGCAATTTCGGGCCTGTGATTCCCGCCGAACATCTGCCGCGCCTGTTCGACCGCTTCTATCGAGTCGATCGAGCCCGTGAGCACGGCGACAACAACTACGGGCTTGGGCTGGCAATCGTCGCCGCGATCGCGCGTATGCACGGCGGCACTGGATTTGTTCGCTCGGCTGCCGGCACAACGACCGTCGGCTTTAGCGTATTTGAGTCGAGCGAGAGAAACGGCGTATCGCTCGACAGGTAGCATTCGCGCTACGCCGCGCCTGGGACTCGACGATGTCGCGTGCGCTCCCTTACCGTGGCGGTTGCATCCACATGTAGTTCTGACGTTGCATCATATGATCCATCATCTGCTGCTGCATGCCCATGTACCGATTCATCATGTACTGGCGCTGCTTCAGCTGATCGGGCGTGAGCTTGGAATAATATTAACCCGGCCCTTAAATATGTTTACTGAGCAGCATACGCAGCGTAAGCGGTAACCGAGCGGCGCTCTTGCCTACTTCGAGCTTGTGAGAAGGTCGGA
>ENA-UOUJ01000161-UOUJ01000161.1-activated-sludge-metagenome-genome-assembly--contig:-NODE-161-length-57788-cov-10.519166_pt1 | contig 57788 bp, 55 predicted proteins | sample MGYA00249839_ERZ747224 | MGnify/ENA primary metagenome ERZ747224 (study PRJEB28782, sample SAMN03220277) | activated sludge metagenome | biome: wastewater; feature: sewage sludge; material...
CACTTGGCCAGCACGTTCTTGCGCAGCGCCTTGATGGTCTCGCGCGCGATGATGTGCGCACCGATCGCGGCCTGGACCGGCACGTCGAACATCTGGCGTGGGATGAGGCCGCGCAGCTTGGCGGCAAGCTCGCGGCCGCGATACTGCGCGCTGGCGCGGTGCACGATCACCGACAAGGCATCCACCTTCTCGCCGCCCACCATGAGGTCGAGCTTGACGAGGTCGGCCGTGCGGTATTCCTTGAAATCGTAGTCGAGCGAGGCGTAGCCGCGCGACACCGACTTGAGCTTGTCGAAGAAGTCCATCACGACCTCGTTCATCGGCATCTCGTAGATCAGCTGCACCTGGCGGCCGTGGTAGCGCATGTCGATCTGGTTGCCACGCTTCTGGTTGCACAGCGTGATCACCGGCCCGACGTAGTCCTGCGGCATGAAGATGGTCGCGGTGATGATCGGCTCGCGGATCTCCTGGTACTTTCCGACCTCGGGCAGCTTGGCCGGGTTCTCGACGTGGATCACCGAGCCGTCGTTGAGCACGACCTCGTACACCACCGTCGGCGCGGTGGTGATGAGGTCCATGTCGAACTCGCGCTCGAGGCGCTCCTGCACGATGTCCATGTGCAGCAGGCCGAGGAAGCCGCAGCGGAAGCCGAAGCCGAGCGCCTGCGACACCTCGGGCTCGAACTGCAGCGAGGAGTCGTTCAGGCGCAGCTTCTCGAGCGAGTCGCGCAGCTGGTCGTACTCGGAGGACTCCACCGGATACAGGCCGGCGAACACCTGCGGCTTGATCTCCTTGAAGCCGGGCAGCGGTGCGCTCGCGGGCTTGTTGGCGAGCGTGATGGTGTCGCCCACCTTGGCCGCCTCGATCTCCTTGATGCCGGCGATGACGAAGCCGACCTCGCCCGCACGCAGCGCGTCCCGACCGACCGAGCGCGGCGTGAACACGCCCACCTGGTCGCACGGATACTGCAAACCGTTCGACATCAGCAGGATGCGGTCCTTGGGCTTGAGCTCGCCATCGACGACGCGCACCAGCATCACCACGCCGACGTAGTTGTCGAACCAGGAGTCGATGATCAAGGCCTTCAGCGGACCGTCCGGCTCGCCCTGTGGCGGCGGCACGCGGGCGACGATGGCCTCGAGCACCTCCTCCACGCCCAGGCCGGTCTTGGCCGAGCACAGGATGGCCTCGGAGGCATCGACGCCGATGACGTCCTCGATCTCGCCGCGCGCATTCTCGGGGTCGGCCGCGGGCAGGTCGATCTTGTTGAGCACCGGCACCACCTCGACGTCGAGGTCGAGCGCGGTGTAGCAGTTGGCCACGGTCTGCGCCTCGACGCCCTGCGAGGCATCGACCACCAGCAGCGCGCCCTCGCAGGCGGCGAGCGAGCGGCTGACCTCGTAGGAGAAGTCGACGTGCCCCGGCGTATCGATCAGGTTCAGGTTGTAGACTTGGCCGTCCTTCGCCTTGTAGTGGAGGGCCGCGGTCTGCGCCTTGATCGTGATGCCGCGCTCGCGCTCGATGTCCATCGAGTCGAGCACCTGTTCCTCCATCTCGCGCTCGGACAGACCGCCGCAAAAGTGGATGAGTCGGTCGGCCAGGGTCGATTTGCCGTGGTCGATGTGGGCAATAATGGAGAAGTTTCGGATGTGCTTCATTTGAAACGAAAAGGGTGCCTTTCAGCACCCGTTTCGGAAAGGATTCGTTTGGTCGCTGGCCGGGTTCGGTCCAGCGCGTCAGGCCCGCGATTCTAGCGGAAAACCGGCCAGATAAGCGCGCACGGCGGCCTCGTCGAGGTGATAGTGGCAAAGTTCGTGCTCACCGTGCAGCAGCACCGGGACCCACTCGCCCCAGCGTGCCTCGAGATCCGGGTGCAGGTCGACGTCGATGACCTCGACGTCCCAGCCGGCCGCTTCGGCCAGCGGGCGCAAGGCGTCCACGAGGTCGTGGCACAGATGACACCATTCCCGGCTCATCACGGTAAAGCGCCTTTCCATCGCGTCCCCGCTCACTTGTCGGCGCGCAGGCTGACATAGGATGCGGCTTCCCCACGCCCGACCAGCAGGGTGACCTGCTGCCCCGGCTTGAGTGCCGCCACCGCGCGCTCGAAGTCGTCGATGCGATCGAGCTTGAGTTGGCGTCCCTCGGCCACGATCGCGAGGATGAGGTCACCGGGGACGATCTCGGCACGCGCTGCCGGCCCCTCCGCGCGTTGCACGAGGAGTCCGTGCGCAATCGCCCGCTCTCGCCGCTGCTGCGCCGACGGTGCCGCGAGCTCGAGCCCGAGGCGGTTGGTGGCCCCCCCGGCCGCACCGACTGCGGCCGTCTCGACCTCTTCCTCCGGGTCGCGCCATTCGCCGAGCGTCAAGCTGAGCGACCGCGGCGCGCCGTCGCGATAGATGTCCACCTCGACCTTGCTGCCCGGCCTTGCCGCGGCCACGATGCGCGGAAGGTCGGCCGAACTTTCCACGCTGCGCCCGTTGAAGCGCACGATGACATCCCCCTGCAGGATGCCGCCAAGCGCAGCCGGACCACCCACCTCCACGCTGCTGACCAGCGCACCGGCCGGTCTTGGGAGGCCGAAACTGTCGGCGAGGTCACGGGTGATCTCCTGAATGGAAACGCCGATGCGCCCGCGCTCCACCCTGCCCTTCTCGCGCAACTGCTGCTGCACGTCCATCGCCACGTCGATCGGGATCGCGAACGACAGCCCCATGAAACCGCCGGTGCGGCTGTAGATCTGCGAGTTGATGCCGACGACCTCGCCACGCAGGTTGAAGAGCGGACCACCGGAGTTGCCGGGATTGATCGCGACGTCGGTCTGGATGAACGGCACGAAGTTCTCGTCGGGCAGGCTGCGCCCCTTGGCGCTGACGATGCCGGCAGTTACCGACTGCTCGAAGCCGAAGGGAGAACCGATCGCAAGCACCCACTCGCCCACCGCGAGCGCCTCCGGGTCGCCGAGCACGACGTGCGGCAGCTCCTTGGCCTCGATGCGGATCAGCGCGACGTCGCTGCGCGCGTCGGCGCCGATCACCGTTGCGTCGAACTCGCGCTTGTCGGCGAGACGCACCACGATGCTCTCGGCCGCCTCGACCACGTGGGCATTGGTGAGGATGTAGCCGTCCGCACTGATGATGAAGCCCGAGCCGAGCGACTTGTCGTCGGGCTCCGCTCCCGGGTACTCGGGCATGCGCGGGATGAACTTGCGGAAGAACTCGAACATCGGGTCCGATTCGTCGAGTTCAGGCAGGCGGAAAGGCTGCTTTTGCGGCTGCGCGGGCGCCTGCGTCGCGCTGATGTTCACCACCGCAGCGCCCCGCGACGCCACCAGTCGGGTGAAATCGGGCAGGCCCAGCCGATCGGCAGCCTCGGCCGCCAGGCTCGACGGGGCGACCAGCATCAGCAAGGCACAGAGAAGCACCGCGAGCACGCCCGCGGCGCTCATTTGCATCCGGCGTTCGAGAGTCATTGCAGGACGCGCAGCCTCCGGCCGCAATCTTCCTCGACCGACAGTTCCATGCTGAGGCTGTTTCGCCAGTTGCGGCTGCGCGGCAGCACCCTGTTGACGACCCAAGCCAGCCCGAGCCCGCCGACCGCCCCTGCAAGACCCCAGGCGTCGCCATGCTGGGCGCCGCCAGCGAGGCTGCCGAGCGCAGCACCGAGAAGCAGCAGCAGCGTACCGAGACCATAGCTGACCAGCGCTGCCCGCAGCGGCGCGCCGTCCGGGATCCGGATCACCACGGTATCGCCGACGGCGAAGCGCTCATCCACTGGCATCGGAAACTCGTCCCTGGGCATGCCGAAGGCGTGCGAGATCTGTACCGAACCACATCCACCGGGCTCGTCGCATCGACCGCAGCCGCCCTGTTTGGCGCTGAGCTTGACCCAGGCCTGGCCGTCCTCGATGCGAAGGATCCGCGCGCGTGCCTCCATCATTGTGACTCCGGCCGGATGCTCTCGCCGACACGACGCACTGCCACTTCCGGCGCCTCGCCGAGCGCAGTCACCAGATGGCCGTCGAGCACGCGCTTGAAGATGTTGATCGCACCGCTGGAAAGCGGACCCAGCCCCGACTTCGAACCGTCGCCGGTCGGCTCGATGAACACCGAGATTGCCGCCAACCCGTCACTGAACACCATGTGCACCGCCTCGCCGCGTTCGCGACCGAGCGGACGCTTCATGACCGAGGTCAGCACGTAGCCGGGAACGGCAGGCTCGAGCGCCCAGCCTGCCGCCTCGACGGCCATCCTGCTGCCACGCGCATTGACCGTGCGCCACCCTTCACCGGTCTCGAAGCGGGATTCGAGCAGCGCGCCATCGACGTCGCCGCCGATTCGAACCTCGCTGAAGCTGAACTGCTCGATGACCGCACCATGCTGATCCAGCGTGCGCGACTTGAGCAGCAAGCCGGTCTGGATGTCGGCCCACAGCACGTGGCCGTAGCGCAAATCATCCTTGGGCTCGAGCAGCAGGGCCTGGGCCTCCAGGCCGGCCACCCTGCCCACCTCGCCCTTGCGGATCCGGTAGTTCTCGGCCAGCCCGGTCGGAGAGACCGGCAGGCGCGCGGGAAAGGCACGCCGACCCTGCGCTTCGTCGATGATCACCGTACGTTCGTCGGGCAGCACGCAACGCACCTCCGCACCGCGGCGGATGATCTCGCGCGGGCTGCCGTCGAGCACCTCGAGCCGCTCTTGCTCGCCGTTGGCGTCGACACGATGGGCGATACGCGAGGTCTCGACATGGCTGCCGGACTGGTAGACGAAGGTGCCCACGTAGTTGAGGCGCTGTCCTGCGGTCGAGATACGCCCCAGCCAGGAAAGGGGATCGGTCGGATGCTCGGCAGACGCCGGACCCTGCGCGAGCAGCGCGCAAAGCCCGAGCATGACGGAGAACAACCTCATCGAGCGCTGCCCTCGCGCGTATCGGACACGGTGCGGACATACTGCACGCCGGCCGGCATCGGACCGCCGCGACTCAGACCCTGGTGGGCAAATAGGTATTCGCGCATCGGATCGGCCGCAGGAGCGGCGACCGGACGCACGTTCGACGAATTGACGAGTTGGATCGGCGTGGTGGCGACCGCCACCTGGGGAGCCGGCGCTTCCTGCCTGTACAGGCTCGCCGCCACCAGCCCGACCGCGGCGACGCCCATCACCGAGGCGGCAAGCGGCATCAGGCGATGCACGAGGCCACGCTGCGTGACGACAGCCGGTTGGGCACGAGGCGCGAGCAGCGTAGGCTCGTCCTCCAGGCTCGCCATGACGCGAGCGACGAAATCGGAGGACCCCGTCGAGTCGCCGCGCAAGGCGTCGCCGATCAGGCAATAGGTATCCCATTCGCTGCGCAGCGAAGCATCCTTGCGCATGCCGTCAAAAACCGCACGCATGCCCTGGTCGTCGAGATCTCCGTCGAACAGCGCCGACACTTTATCCTTCATGCTTGCACCTACCAACGTTTGTCCGGGGCCGTATCCAGCAGGGGCCGCAGACGTTCTGCTATCGCTTCACGCGCACGGAAGATCCGCGAGCGCACCGTGCCAATCGGGCATTCCATGATTCCGGCGATCTCTTCGTAACTGAGCCCTTCGAGTTCCCGAAGCATGATCGCCGTCCTCAGTTCCTCGGGCAGTGCGGCCATCGCGTCTTCCACGGTTTCACCGATCTGACGGGTCATCAGCAGCCGCTCGGGCGTATTGATGTCACGCAACTGATCGCCATCTTCGAAAGTCTCCGCCTCCTCCGAATCGAAACTCGTCGAGGTGGGGGCCCTGCGCCCCTGTGAGACCAGGTAATTCTTCGCCGTGTTGATGCCGATGCGGTACAGCCAGGTGTAGAAAGCACTGTCACCCCGAAAGGAACCTAGCGCTCGATAAGCCTTGATGAAGGTCTCTTGCGCCACGTCCTCGACTTCTGCCGGGTCGCGTATCAACCTCGACAGGAGGCGATTCAGCTTGCGCTGGTACTTGGATACCAGCAGACCGAACGCCTGCTTGTCGCCGCGTTGAACACGCTCGACGAGTTGCTGATCGAGTTCCCGATCGCTCATGGGTTCCTGTTGATTCCGGGGAATTCAAAAATTTGAAGTTCCCGGATTATAAGCGAGCGGGGCACGGCCTCAGCAGAAATCGAAGACATTGAAACTGACACGGGCGTGTGGAAATAGTTCAGGCTTCCCGCGCGCTCGACGCCTGTCCGGAGCCGACGCGCCCCATGCGCCGGGGGCCTGTCAGCGCGTGCTATATTCCCTACCCCGCAAATCCCGCCCGAGCGACATCTTGCTGAAACAGTACGACGTACTCATCCTTGGCAGCGGCACCGCCGGCCAGTCGATGGCCCTTCGCCTGGCGGACCGCCTGCGCGTGGCGCTCGTGACCAAGCGCGAACTGGCCGACAGTGCAAGCAATTGGGCGCAGGGTGGCATTGCTGCGGTGCTCGACAACACCGACAGCATCGAAGCCCACATCCAGGACACCTTCGTCGCCGGCGCCGGCCTGTGCAACCCGACCTCGACCCGCTTCGTGGTCGAGAACGGCAAGCGTGCGATCGAGTGGCTGATCGACCGTGGCGTGCCCTTCACCCGCGAGGCGGACTCCCAACTCGGCTACCACCTGACACGCGAGGGCGGCCACTCGCATCGGCGCATCATCCATGCCGCCGATGCCACCGGCGCCGCGGTCCAGGCCACGCTCGGCGACCATGTGCGCCGGCATCCGAACATCGACATCTACGAGCACCATATCGCGGTCGACCTGATCACCGGCGACAAGCTCGGCCAGCCGGGTGCAGGCTGCCTGGGCGCCTACGTGCTCGACATCGAGGGCGAGCGCGTGCTCACCTTCTCTGCGCGCAACACCGTCCTCGCCACCGGCGGAACAGGCAAGGTGTACCTGTATACGACCAATCCCGACGTCGCCACCGGCGACGGTGTCGCAATGGCCTGGCGTGCGGGCTGCCGGGTCGGGAACATGGAGTTCATCCAGTTCCATCCCACCTGCCTGTACCACCCGCAGGCCAAGTCCTTCCTCATCTCGGAGGCGGTACGAGGCGAAGGCGGCCTGCTCAAGCTGCCCGACGGCACCCGCTTCATGCCCGAGCACGACCCGCGCGAGGAGCTTGCACCGCGCGACATCGTCGCGCGCGCGATCGACTTCGAGATGAAGAAGCTCGGCATCGACTGCGTCTACCTCGACATCAGCCACAAGCCGGCCGACTGGCTGCGCGGCCACTTCCCCAACATCCACGCGCGCTGTCTCGAACTCGGCATCGACATCACCCAGGAGCCGATCCCGGTCGTTCCCGCGGCGCACTATTCCTGCGGCGGCATCATGACCGACCTCGCCGCGCGCACCGATGTCCCCGGGCTCTACGCCGTGGGCGAGTCGGCATGTACTGGACTGCACGGCGCCAACCGCCTCGCGAGCAACTCGCTGCTCGAATGCCTGGTATTCGGCGAGGCCGCGGCCGAGGACATCCTTTCGAAGGAGAAGTCGCCTGCGCCCGTGCTGCCCGACTGGGACGAGAGCCGCGTCACCGACGCCGACGAGGAGGTGGTGATCTCGCACAACTGGGCGGAACTGCGCCGCTTCATGTGGGACTACGTCGGCATCGTGCGCACCAACAAGCGCCTGCGCCGCGCCCAGCACCGCATCCGCCTGCTGTCGCGGGAAATCCACGAGTTCTATTCCAACTTCCGCGTCAGCAACGACCTGATCGAGCTGCGCAACCTGGTGACGACCGCAGACCTCATCGTGCGCTGCGCGCTAAAGCGCAAGGAAAGCCGCGGCCTGCACCACTCGCGCGACTATCCCGACACCCTCGCGCGCGCGCGTGACACGGTGCTGCGCCCACACGCTCCCAACACCCGCAAGCGCTGAGAGACCGGGAAACCGCTCGCTACGATCCTCGTCAAGCGCATCAGGGGCGCGCGCCCTCCCCCTGCGACACGTGCGCCGAGCAGTGCCGCAACCAGATCCTGAGCAGTCTGAAGCTGCCAGCGGAAAGGTTGTCGGGCACGAGCATGAACCTTCGCGCGCCCGAACCCGCCACCACACTCGCGGACACGGCCACCGGAACGAGTGCGAACCAGGCGGCGTTCGGCAGAACCACCTGGGAACCCACTCGAACCCTGAACAAGCCACCCGCACCGTCGGATTCGCGCACCAGCTCGAGCAAGCCGTCGCGCTCCAGCCAGAGCGAGCAAGCCTCCAGGCTCGCCTGCGCCCGCAGTCCGCGAACCAGGGAGGCCCCGAGCAGCGTCCAGGCGCCGCACGCCAGAGCCCAATCGACCGCTCTGCCACTCGCGGAAAGGAGTGCCGGGACATGAAAAAGCGCCAGTGCGGCCGCGACATGCACGACCCACACCGACGCCCTGATCATCTTCGAGCCACGCAGCTTCAGTTCGACCGGAAACTCCATGTCGTCCTGCCGCGCACGAAGATCACACCCGACGGAACACCAGCGTCCCGTTGGTGCCGCCAAAGCCGAAGTTGTTCTTCATCGCCACCTCGATCTTCATCTCGCGGGCGACGTTGGCGCAATAGTCCAGGTCGCACTCAGGATCCTGCTCGAAGATGTTGATCGTGGGAGGCGAGATCTGGTGGTGGACCGCAAGCGCGGTGAACACCGACTCCAGGCCGCCCGCGCCACCAAGAAGGTGGCCAGTCATCGACTTGGTGGAGTTCACCACGAGCTTCTTCGCTGCATCCACCCCAAACGCGAGCTTGATCGCGTCGGTCTCGTTCTTGTCGCCGAGCGGGGTGGAAGTGCCATGCGCATTGAGGTACTGGATCTGATCCACGTTGACGCCGGCATCCCTCATCGCACTGACCATGCTGCGACGCGGACCATCGGTGTCGGGCGCGGTCATGTGATAGGCATCGCCGCTCATGCCGAAACCGGCAACCTCGGCGTAGATCTTTGCCCCGCGACGCTTCGCGTGCTCGTATTCCTCGAGCACCATGACACCAGCACCCTCGCCGAGCACGAAGCCGTCGCGCCCCTTGTCCCACGGCCGGCTGGCGGTGGCAGGGTCGTCGTTGCGGGTGGACAAGGCCTTCGCCGAACCAAAGCCGCCGATGGCGAGGTTGGTCACGGTGGATTCAGAACCACCGCATACCATCACGTCGGCGTCGCCGTAGCCGATCATCCGCGCACCCATGCCGATCGCATGCAAACCGGTGGTGCACGCGGTGACCACCGCGAGATTGGGGCCCTTCATGCCGAACATGATGGACAGGTTGCCCGAGATCATGTTGATGATGGTGCCCGGGATGAAGAAGGGCGAGATCTTGCGCGGGCCGCCACCGAGAAAGTCGTTGTGCGTCTCCTCGATCATCGGCAGGCCGCCGATCCCGGAACCGATATTGATGCCGATACGGTCGGCATTCGCGTCGGTGACCTCGATGCCGGAGTCGCGGATCGCCTGGATGCCCGCAGCCATGCCGTAATGGATGAAGACATCCATGCGGCGCGCCTCCTTGGGCGACAGGTAGGCGGAAACGTCGAAGTCCTTCACCTCGCCAGCGATGCGGGAAGCGAAGTTGCTCGCGTCGAAACGGGTGATCGGACCGATGCCGCTCTTGCCGGCGATCAGGTTGGACCAGGCTTCGGTAACAGTATTGCCGACAGGCGAGATCACGCCCAGACCGGTGACGACGACTCTACGACGCGACACAGGCGACTCCGTTGAAATCGTTGGGGAAAATCAAACCTGTCCGGTTCCCGCAGCGGTGGCGGCAACGCGGACAGGACGCGCTTGGAAAGCGCGGGGATTACTTCTTGAGGTGGGCGTTGACGTAGTCGATCGCCTGCTGGACGGTGGTGATCTTCTCGGCCTCTTCGTCCGGGATCTCGCACTCGAACTCTTCTTCCAGCGCCATGACCAGTTCCACGGTGTCCAGCGAATCCGCGCCCAGATCATCGACGAACGAAGACTCGGTCTTGATCTCCGATTCGTTCACGCCAAGTTGCTCAGCGACGATCTTCTTGACGCGCTGTTCGATGTTCTCCATGAACCAACTCCTTCCTGAGGGTGACAGGTGAATGTAAAAAGCCGGCGTATTCTACCAAAACGCCGCAGAACCGCTATCCCGACGCGAATCAGGACATGTACATGCCGCCATTGACGTGCAGGGTGGTGCCCGTCACGTAGGCGGCAGCGGGGGAAGCGAGGAACGCCACGGCGCCGGCGATTTCTTCCGGACGGCCGAGACGACCCAGCGCGATGTTGCCGAGCAGGGCGTCGCGCGCGGCCTCGGGCAGCGCGCGCGTCATGTCGGTGTCGATGAAACCGGGGGCAACGCAATTGACCGTGATGTTGCGGCTGCCGAGCTCGCGCGCGAGCGCGCGCGTCATGCCCGCCACGCCGGCCTTGGCCGCCGCGTAGTTGGCCTGGCCCGGGTTGCCGGAGCTCGCCACCACCGAGGTGATGTTGATGATGCGGCCGTTGCGGGCCTTCATCATGCCGCGCATGACCAGCTTGCTCATGCGGAAGACCGCGCGCAGGTTGGTGTCCACCACCGCGTCCCACTCCTCGTCCTTCATGCGCATGGCGAGGTTGTCGCGGGTGATGCCGGCGTTGTTGACCAGGATGCCGACCGCGCCGAAGCGCTTCTCGACCTCGGCGACCAGGGCCTCGCAGGCCGTCGCGTCGGTCACGTTCAGCGCCATGCCGGCGCCCTGGATGCCGGCCTCCGCGAGCGCCTTGCCGATGTCGGCGGCACCGGATTCGGAGGTGGCGGTGCCGACCACCGTGGCGCCGAGGCGGCCGAGTTCGAGCGCCACCGCGCGGCCGATGCCGCGCGACGCGCCGGTGACCAGGGCGACCTGGCCTTCGAGCGAGAAACTCATGTCTTACCTCACCGCCACAATGGCTTGTTCCAGGCTCGCCGCGTCGTGCGCCGACCCACCTTCGACTTCCTTGGCGATGCGCTTGGTCATGCCGGCCAGCACCTTGCCCGGACCGCACTCGATGACGTGGCTCATCCCGCGCGCCGCCATGGCCTGCACGAGCTCGATCCAGCGCACCGGCGAATAGGCCTGGCGCACCAGGGCATCGCGGATCTTCTCCGGATCATCGTAGACCGCGACGTCGACGTTGTTGATGACATCGATCTCCGGCTTGACGATGGTGATGCCGGCGAGGCGCTCGGCGAGGCGCTCGGCGGCCGGCCGCATCAGCGCGCAATGGAACGGAGCGGAGACCGGCAGCAGCACGGCGCGCTTGGCACCCTTGGCCTTCGCGATCTCGCTCGCGCGCTCGACCGCCGCCTTGGCGCCGGCGATGACGATCTGCCCCGGAGCGTTGAGGTTGGCCGCCTCGACGACCTCGCCCTGCGCGGCCTCGGCGCAGGCGGCATGCACCGCGTCGGGCTCCAGGCCCATCACCGCGGCCATCGCGCCCTCGCCCGCCGGTACGGCCTCCTGCATGGCCTGGGCGCGGAAGCGCACCAGCGGCACGGCGTCCTTGAAGGCCAGCGCGCCCGCGGCCACCAGCGCCGAGTATTCACCCAGGCTGTGGCCGGCGACCAGCGCCGGCTTGGCGCCGCCTGCAGCCAGCCAGGCGCGCCACGCCGCCACGCCGGCGGTCAGCATCAGCGGCTGAGTGTTCACGGTGAGCGCGAGGCGCTCGACGGGGCCGTCGCAGACCATCGTCCAGAGGTCCTCGCCGAGCGCCTCGGAGGCCTCCGCGAAGGTGTCACGGATCACGGCGGACTCGCCGTAGGCGGCCATCATGCCGACCGACTGCGAACCCTGGCCGGGAAAAACCAGCGCAAACGCCATGCTGTTCTCCGCTTGTGTCAAAAGTGGGAAATCGGGAAACGAGGCTCAGAAATCGATCAGGGCCGCGCCCCAGGTGAAGCCGCCGCCGACGCCCTCGACCACGATCCGGTGTCCCGGGCGCAGCATCCCGGTGCGCACCGCCTCGTCGAGCGCGAGCGGGATCGACGCCGCCGAGGTGTTGCCGTGGTGGTCGAGCGTGGTCACCACCCGCTCCATCGGTACGCCGAGCCGCTTCGCGGTGGCCTGGATGATGCGGATGTTGGCCTGGTGCGGGATCAGCCAGTCGATGCTGGAGGCCGTCACGCCGGCGGCATCGAGCACCTCGTTGGCGACATCGCCGAGCACCTTCACCGCGAACTTGAACACGGCCTGGCCGTCCATGCGCAGGAAGGGGTCGCCGATCACCTGGCCGGAGGCCACGCCGCCGGGCACGCACAGGATGGGGTGGTGGCTGCCGTCGGCATGCAGCGCCGAGGCGAGGATGCCGGGACGCTCGGAGGCCTCGAGCACGACCGCGCCGGCGCCGTCGCCGAACAGCACGCAGGTGCCGCGGTCGGACCAGTCGAGGATGCGCGAGAACACTTCGGCGCCGATCACCAGCGCGCGCTTGTTGCTGCCCGAGCGGATGAACTTCTCGGCCACGCTGAGCGCGTAGATGAACCCGCTGCACACCGCCTGCACGTCGAACGCGGCGCCGCCGTTGCGGATGCCGAGCTTGGACTGCACCAGCGCCGCGGTGCTGGGGAAGATGTAGTCGGGCGTCGAGGTCGCAACGATGATGAGGTCGATGTCCTCGGGCTCGCATCCTGCAGCCTCGATCGCGCGCTCGGCCGCCACGCGGGCGAGGTCGCTCGCGCCCATGTCGGCGGCGGCGAGGTGGCGGCTGCGGATCCCGGATCGGCTGACGATCCACTCGTCCGAAGTATCGATACCACGCTTGACCAGGTCGTCGTTGCTGACCGGCTCGCCGGGCAGGAAGCTGCCGGTACCGGCAATCCGTGCATAGATCATGCCTTCACCTCATTCATGCTTGCCATGCGTTCGGAGATGCGCTCGATGAGCCGGTTCGAGGCGGCCTCGGCCGCGCGCGAAAGCGCATTGCCGAATGCGAGCACGTCTGCCGAACCGTGGCTCTTGAGGACCACGCCACGCAGGCCGAGCAGCGGCGCGCCGTTGTAGAGCCGGTGATCGACCCGCTTCTTGAAGCGCTTGAGCACCGGCATCGCTGCCACCGCGAGGACCTTGGTGAACAGCGTGCGCTTGAACTCCTGCTTCAGGAAGGCGCCGACCATCTGCGCAAGACCCTCGGAGGTCTTCAGCGCGACGTTGCCGACGAAGCCGTCGCAGACGACCACATCCACCGTGCCCTCGTAGATATCGTTGCCCTCGACGTTGCCGTGGAAGTTGAGCCCGCTGTTGCGCAGCAACTCGCCCGCTTCCTTGACGACGTCGTTGCCCTTGATGACTTCCTCGCCGATGTTGAGCAGGCCGACGCTCGGCCGGTCCTTGTGCTCGATCGCCGCGACCAGCATCGCGCCCATCACGCCGAACTGGAGCAGGTGCTCGGCGCTGCAATCGACGTTGGCACCGAGGTCGAGCACATAAGTGTGGCCCTTCATCGAAGGCAGCACGGTGGCGATCGCGGGGCGGTCGATGCCCGGCAGGGTCTTCAGCACGAAGCGCGAGATCGCCATCAGCGCGCCGGTGTTGCCCGCAGAGACGGCCGCATTCGCCTCGCCCGCCTTGACGAGGTCGACCGCGACGCGCATCGACGAATCCTTCTTGTTGCGCATGGCGATCGCGGGCGGATCGTCCATGGCGACGACCTCTGAGGCGGCGCGCACGCGGATGCGGGCACCGAACTCGGAGGTCGCGTTGCCGAGCAGGGGCGTGATCGCCTCCTCCCGCCCGACGAGGATCGCGCTGGCCTGGGGATGGCTGCGCAAGAATTCCAGCGCGGCAGGCACGGTCACGACCGGGCCGTGATCGCCACCCATGCAGTCGATCGCAATGGTGACACCCATCGGATTCTCGCGTGATTACAGGTTTTGGGGGCCGGAAAAAAGGCGGCGCCGGCGCGATGCGCCCGACGCCGCCCTTCTGGATTCAGGCAGCAGGATTACTCGCCCTTGCCCTTGGCAACCTTCTTGCCACGATAGAAGCCGCTCGGGCTCACGTGGTGGCGCAGGTGGGTTTCGCCGGTGGTGGGCTCGACGGCCAGCGCCGGACCGGTGAGGAAGTCGTGTGCACGGTGCATGCCACGCTTGGACGGGGACTTCTTGTTCTGCTGAACGGCCATGAGTAAAGCTCCTAAAACAAATATCGCGCCTAGTTCGCGCTGTGACTGCCTCGCAGCGACGCCAGCGCAGCGAAAGGCGATTCCTTCGACGCACCGCCTTCGGGCTGCGGCGCATCACAAACCTGGTGTCGCGGGGCGATCGGCAGGGCGAGCAGGATCTCGTCCTCCACCAGCGCGAGCACATCGAGCTCGCCATCCAGCTCGATCGCATCGACCTTGTCATCCTCGAGTTCTTCCTCGGGGATCGGCTGCCCGGAGCGAACCGGCTGCAGCACGGAGTCGACGTCGACCTGCCACGCCATCCCGCCGAGACAGCGCTGGCAGCAGAGCTGCAGCTCTCCCTCGACCGTCAGGTGCAGCCTTGGCTCGAGCGCTTCGACGCCTTCGGCCATCGACCCCTCGATCCTCCAAGACAGCTGCCCGGCGGACGACGCGAGCGCATCCGACAGGCGCATCAGGTCCGCGACTGCAGACACGCCTTCCAGCGAGCGCGCATCCGCGGCAAATCGAAACGGGTCGGGGATGATCCTGGATGGATCGCCATGTTGCGACATAAGCCGTGCATGATAATATTTTTCGGATCCGCCTGTAAAGGCTTCATTCGGTTCGGGAAGCACGCCAAGCCGGACCCCTCCTCCTCAGCCCGGCCGCGCGAAGCCCCTCGGCCAAGCACCAGCCAGTCGCCCGCGCACAGAACCCATGAAGATCGTCCTCGCCTCCACCTCCGCCTACCGCAGGATGCTGCTCGAGCGCCTGCAACTACCCTTCGAGACCGACCGCCCGGAAACCGACGAATCGCCACTCCCGGGCGAACCCCCCGCCGCCACCGCCGAACGACTCGCCCTCGAAAAAGCGCGCGCGGTCGCCGCGCGCTGGCCCGGCGCGCTGATCATCGGCTCGGACCAGGTCGCCCACCTCGACGACGAGGTCTTCGGCAAGCCGGGCACCGAGGCGCGCGCGATCGTGCAACTGCAGCGCATGCGAGGACAGACGGTGGTCTTCCACACCGCGCTCGCCCTGCTCGACACCCGCAGCGGCCTCGCGCAGATCGAAGGTGTGCCGACCCGTGTGCGCTTCCGCGACCTCACCGACGAGGAGATCCGCCGCTACGTCGAGCGCGAACGCCCGCTCGACTGCGCGGGCAGCGCCAAGTCCGAAGGACTGGGCATCACCCTGCTCGATGCGATGAGCGGCGACGACCCCACCGCGCTGATCGGCCTGCCGCTGATCGCACTCTCGCGCATGCTGCGCGCGGCCGGGGTGCCGCTGCCGTGAGCGACGCCAAGCCGCAGCGCGGCAGCCTCTACCTCGTACCCGTCGCGCTCGGCGAACACACGCCGTGGGCACAGTTCCTTCCAGCGCAGGCGCAGGTCATCGCCGCCGGCCTGCGCCACTTCGTGGTCGAGACGGCGCGCGCCGCGCGCGCCCACCTCAAGCAGCTCGACTATCCCCACCCGCTGCGCGAGACCGACATCCGCGAACTGCCCGCCGAGGCCGCCGACGCGGCTCTCGACGCCCTGCTCGCGCCCGCGCTCGCCGGCGCCGACCTCGGCCTGCTCTCGGACGCTGGCTGCCCGGCGGTGGCCGACCCCGGCGCACGCCTGGTGGCGCGCGCACACGCCCTCGGCCTCCGCGTCGTGCCGCTGGTCGGCCCCTCCTCCATCCTGCTCGGGCTGATGGGCTCGGGCCTCAACGGCCAGAGCTTCGCCTTCCACGGCTACCTGCCGGTGGCCGAGGGCGAGCGCGACACTGCGCTGCGCGCACTCGAGGACGAGTCGCGCAAGCTCGGGCGCACGCAGATCTTCATCGAGACGCCTTACCGCAACGAGCGCATGTTCGAAGCGCTGCTGCGCACGCTGAAGCCCGAAACCCGGCTGTGCGTGGCGTGCGAGCTCAACACCGCGAGCGAATTCCTCCTCACCCGCCCGGTGCACGAGTGGAAGACGGGCGCACGCCCCGCCCTCGCCCGCCGCCCCGCGCTCTTCCTGCTGCTGGCCTGATCGTCGCTGCGCAACTCAGGCGTTGGCGAGCAACCAGCCGGCGAGCTCGCCCGGGGTGCGCACGCAGGCGAGCGGGGATTCCGCCACCAGCACCTCCACCGGATGCGCGCCGAAGCCCACCGCCAGCCCGGCGGTGCGCGCGTTCTTCGCCATCTGCAGGTCGTGGGTGGTGTCGCCGATCATCAGGGTGCGCTCCGGCGCCGCGCCGAGCTCGTCCATGAGCTCTTCGAGCATGGCCGGATGCGGCTTAGAGAAGCACTCGTCGGCGCAGCGCGTGGCGTGGAAGTAGCGCTCCAGCCCGGTGTGACCGAGCGCGCGATTCAGGCCCACGCGGCTCTTGCCGGTGGCGACCGCGAGCAGGTGGCCGCGCCCGGCGAGCGCGTCGATCAGCGCATCGACGCCCTCGAAGAGGCTCAGCTCGTGATCCGAAGACAAATAGTGGTGGCGATAGCGCTCGACCATGCGCGGATAAGCCGCTTCCTCGAGCTCGGGGATCGCGTGGCGCAGCGCGTCGCCCAGGCCGAGGCCGATCACGTAGCGCGCGCGCTCCTCGGGCGGCGGGGGCAGGTCGAGGTCGCGCGCCGCGGCCTGCATCGCACGCACGATGGCGGCGGCCGAGTCCATCAGGGTGCCGTCCCAGTCGAAGACGATGAGGTCGAAACGTTCAGCCATGTCTTTTCTCCGCGGCATCGAGCCGGTCGAGGAAGGATTGCAGGTCCGCGGGCAGCGGCGACTCGAAGGCGAGCGGCGCGCCGGTGAGCGGGTGGGCGAAGCGCAGCTGCGCCGCGTGCAGGAACATGCGCCGCAAGCCCTCGCCCTCGAGGCGCTTGTTGAGCGCGAAATCTCCGTACTTGTCGTCGCCGCACAGCGCGAACCCGAGGTGGGCGAGATGCACCCGGATCTGATGGGTGCGCCCGGTCTTGAGTTCCACCTCGAGCAGGCTGTAGTCGTGCCAGCGCCGCACGAGGCGCACGATGCTGTGCGCCGCCTTGCCCTCGTCGGCCACGCGCACGCGGCGCTCGCCCTCGGCGGTCAGGTACTTGAACAGCGGCGCCTTGACGTGCTGCAGCGGGTTCGACCAGCGCCCCGGCACCAGGGTCAGGTAGCGCTTCTGCACGGCCCCCTCGCGCATCATGTCGTGCAGCGCGGTGAGCGCCGAGCGTCTCTTCGCCACGATCAACAGGCCGGAGGTCTCGCGGTCGAGCCTGTGCGCGAGTTCGAGCATGCGCAGCTCCGGTCGCTGCACGCGCAGCTGCTCGATCACGCCGTAGCTCACGCCGCTGCCCCCATGCACCGCCTTTCCCGAAGGCTTGTCGATCAGCAGCAGCGCGTCGTCCTCATACACCACCGGCAGCGGCTTGCCCGCCGGCGCGGGTGCGGCGTGGGTCGGCTCGGCGATGCGGATCGGTGGAATGCGCACCTCGTCGCCTTCCTGCAGGCGGTAGGTCTGCTGCACCCGGCGTCCATTCACCCGCACCTCGCCGCTGCGCAGGATGCGATAGATGTGGCTCTTGGGTACGCCCTTGGCGATGCGCAGGAGGTAGTTGTCGATGCGCTGGCCCGCCGCCGCCTCGTCGATGCGTTCGTGCCGAACCGCGATCGCTTTGCCTTCAATCGTCGTCATGAAATATACTTTCGCGCGGTTGAACCGGTCGCTGCCACCCAAGTGCGGCGCGTCAGCAGTCCGTCAGGTCGAAACACCTGCTCCGGACGACGCGCGCAGACTGCTGGCAAAGAGCCCTGAAGAGCGCTCCCGGTCACAACCCTTGCCCGCCATCCAAGGCCGAAAAGGCGCCGATGGTAACGCAAGCGATCCCCTTCGACACACCCATCCAGCCCCCGGGTTGGATTTTGACGCGCGAGTCACCGACGCAGGATCAAATGTTCCGGCCACGCAGCCGCACCGGCACCGCGGGCGGGAACAAGAGAAATTCGACCAGCCGACCCATCACAGCCCTGTTAACCCACCGGATGAAAGCAGCAGCAGCCCTACCCAATCGCTCCTGATCCCGGAAAGCGCGATGGTGCGCGCCGTTCGTCCTGCCCGTGTGTCCTTTCGCGGGAGAACGATCCAAATGAAGCGCATGCTTTTCAATGCGACGCAGGCCGAAGAACTGCGCGTCGCGATCGTGGACGGTCAGAAACTGATCGACCTCGATATCGAATCGGCCGCCAAGGAAGAACGCAAGAGCAACATCTACAAGGCGGTCATCACCCGCATCGAGCCCAGCCTCGAGGCGGCGTTCGTCGACTACGGCGCCGACCGCCACGGCTTCCTGCCGTTCAAGGAGATCTCGCGTTCCTACTTCCAGCCCGGCGTGGACGCCGGCAAGGCCTCGATCAAGGAAGCCCTCAAGGAAGGCCAGGAGCTCATCGTCCAGGTCGAGAAGGACGAGCGCGGCAACAAGGGCGCGGCGCTCACCACCTACATCTCGCTCGCCGGCCGCTACCTGGTGCTGATGCCCAACAACCCGCGCGGCGGCGGCGTCTCGCGTCGCGTCGAGGGTGACGAGCGCGCCGAGCTGCGCGAGAACATGGACCAGCTCGACGTGCCCCAGGGCATGAGCCTGATCGCCCGCACCGCCGCGATCGGCCGCAGCGCCGAAGAGCTGCAGTGGGACCTCAACTACCTGCTGCAGCTGTGGACCGCGATCGAAGGCGCGGCGCAGGGCCAGTCCGGCGCCTTCCTGATCTACCAGGAAGGCAGCCTGGTGATCCGTGCGATCCGCGACTACTTCCAGCCCGACATCGGCGAGATCCTGATCGACACCGACGACATCTACGAGCAGGCCACGCAGTTCATGGCGCACGTGATGCCGGGCAACGTCGCGCGCGTGAAGCGCTACAGCGACGACGTGCCGCTGTTCTCGCGCTTCCAGATCGAGCACCAGATCGAGTCCGCCTACTCGCGCCAGGTGAACCTGCCCTCGGGCGGCGCCGTGGTGATCGACCACACCGAGGCGCTGGTGTCGATCGACGTCAACTCGGGCCGCGCCACCAAGGGCTCGGACATCGAGGAGACCGCCTTCCGCACCAACTGCGAGGCGGCCGACGAGATCGCCCGCCAGCTGCGCCTGCGCGACCTCGGCGGCCTCATCGTCATCGACTTCATCGACATGGAGTCGGCCAAGAACCAGCGCGAGGTCGAGAACCGCCTGCGCGACGCCTTGCGCCACGACCGCGCGCGCGTGCAGACCGGCAAGATCAGCCGCTTCGGCCTGCTCGAGCTGTCGCGCCAGCGCCTGCGCCCGGCGCTCGCCGAGACGAGCTACATCACCTGCCCGCGCTGCAACGGCACCGGCCACATCCGCAGCACCGAGTCGTCCGCGCTGCACATCGTGCGCATCCTCGAGGAGGAAGCGATGAAGGACAACACCGGCGCGGTGCACCTGCAGGTACCGGTCGACGTCGCCACCTTCCTGCTCAACGAGAAGCGCGTCGACATCGCCCGCATCGAGATGCGCCACAAGGTGCAGCTCATCATCGTGCCCAACCGCCACCTCGAGACGCCGGCGCACGAGATCATCCGCCTGCGCCACGACCAGCTCAACACCGAGGACATCGCCCTGGCGAGCTACCAGATGGTGCAGAAGCCCGCCGAGGAAGACGAGCGCCTGCCCTCCAAGGCCAACGAACGCCCGGCACGGCCCGAGGCTGCGGTGAAGGGGATCGCCCCTGCGCAGCCCGCCCCGATGGCGGCACCGGAGCCGGCTCCTGCTCCCGCCCCCGCCGCAGCAGAGCCCAAGGGCCTGATCGCACGCATCATGGGCTGGTTCTCCGCCGGCAAGGGTGCCACGGCACCTGCCCAGGCACCGGTCGCGGAAGAAGCACCCAAGCGCGAGGCGCGTCCGCGCGGAGAACGCAGCGGTGAAGGTCGCCGCACCGGCGGCGGCAACGGCGGCCGCGGCCGTCGCAGCGAACGCGACGGCGAGGCCCAGCCCTCCACCCGCAGCAATCGTGGCGAGCGCACCGAGGGCGCGGAGCGGCCGCAGCGCGCCGCGGCTGAACGGCCCGAGCGTGCCGAACGCCCGGAGCGCAGCGAGCGCGCGGAACGTGGTGAGCGCACCGAACGCACCGAGCGTGGTGAAGGCGGCCGCCGCGGTCGCGGCCAGCGCGGCGAGCGCGCCCAGGAGGGCACGGAGCAGCGCGCCACGCAGGCAGAGGACGATCTGCTGAAGACGGCCACCGCCACGGCGATGGCGGCGGCCGCCACCACGACGGAGGCCACCGCGACCGAGAGCGCCGCTGGCGTCGAAGGCACCGAGGAGGAAGGCACCCCCACCGAGAAGCGCCGCCGCCGTGGTCGCGGCCGCGGCCGTCGCTCGGGTGAAGCCCAGGGCGCGGCTGGCGTCAACGACGCCGGCAGCGAGGCCGAGATGGAAGCTTCGCCCACCGAGGGCGAGCAGCCGGCGAGTGCGGCCCCCGTCGCCGACGCGGCAGTCGAAGCGTTGAGCCCGGTTGCCACCGAACCGGTGACCGTGGACGCCGACACGGCCGCCGAGACCGTGACCCGGACCGCCCCGGCCGCCGCCGAGGAAGTCGCCGAGTTGCCGATCGCCCGCAGCGTCGCGCAGGACGTCGCGCCGGTCGTCGCCGTGGAGCTGGAAGCGCCGCTCGCACCGGTAGCGGTCGGTGACGCCGTGGAAGTGGTCGCCGAAACCGTGCCCGCACCCGCGGCAGCCGTCGCCGACAACGCCGCGGCGGTCGAGGCGGGGCTCGTCGAAAGCGGCCCTGCGGCCGAAGCGGTCGCTGCCGAGGGGGTTGCCGAGGTCGAAACGGTCGCCGCCGAGACCACCGCGGCGATCGAAGCGGTCGCCGCGGACACGCCCCGCGCCGAGACGGCTGCCCTGACGGAAGCGGCTCCCGCCGAGGAAGCCTCCCCTGCGGCGCGCGCGCACACGGTCGAGCTCGCCGAACCCGCACTGGCCAGCGAGCCCGAGCCTGCCGCAGCGGCGGACGGCAGCGCATCGCCCGAGACAGCAGCCGAAGCGCGGGCCGGGGATGCGGCAGCGGAAGCCGCGCAGGCTGTGGTCGCAGACTCCACCGCAGCGACCGAGCCGGCCGCGCCCACGACCTTCGAATCGACCGTGGTACGCGCAATGGAAGCCGATCGTGCCGCGCACGCGCCGAGCGCGCCGATCTCGGTGCCGTCCGGGGACAGCGGGTTGATCAAGATCGAGACCGATCCAGCCAAGCGCGCTCAGTTCGGCAGCGGCGCCCCGGAGCAGCCGGTCCGCCTCGGTCGCAAGCCGCGCCCCGCGCCGGTGATCGTCGAAGAGCCCCTGCAACAGGTCGAGACGCACAAGTAAGCAACTCGAGCGATCCGCGGCGGGGAATCGAACCCCGCCGCGGTGCCAGCGGCGCTCCCATCCAGGTGGGACTCAGCGCTCGCGCCTGCCGGCGCTCCTAGCAAAGGCCGCGCACCCGCTCCATGATCCCGCGCGCGCCGTCCTCGCACATGTCGAGCACCAGGTCGAATCCCTTCGGCCCGCCGTAATAGGGGTCGGGCACCTCCTCGCCGTGACGCTCCGCCCCCGTGAAGGGCAGGAAGAGCTGAAGCTTGGGCCGATACACCTCGGGACAATGGCGCTGCATGTGCTCGAGATGCCCGCGGTCCATCGCGAGCAGCAGGTCGAACTCCTGGAAGTCGCGCAGCTCCAGCTTGCGCGCGCGCAGGGCCGAGAGGTCGTAACCGCGCAGCTTGGCCGCCTTCTGCGTGCGTGGATCGGGCGCCTCGCCGACGTGGTAGCCCTGCGTACCGGCCGAGTCGAGCAGTACCTGCGCGCCGAGCCCGCCGGTCTCGACGAAATGACGCGCCACCGCCTCCGCGGTCGGTGATCGGCAGATGTTGCCGGTGCACACGAACAGGATCCTCTTCATCTCCCCCCTCCTTTTATTGTTGTTTACACGCTGCCGTGCTGGTCGGCGCCGAAGGCGCGCTCGCGCAGCCTGAAGAGCTCGTCGCGCGCCGCCGCCGCCTTCTCGAACTCCAGGTTGCGGGCGTGCTCCTGCATCTCCTTCTCCAGCCGCTTGATCGCGCGCGCCAGCGACTTCTCGTCCATCGCTGCGTAGTCGCCGCCCTTCTCCGCCACGCGCGCGACGTCGCGCTTCGCACCATCGGCATCGTACACGCCGTCGATGATGTCCTTGATGCGCTTCGTCACCGACTTCGGCACGATCCCATTGGCCTCGTTGAAGGCGATCTGTTTCTGGCGGCGACGCTCGGTCTCGCCGATCGCCGCCTTCATCGAGTCGGTGATGCGGTCGGCGTAGAGGATCGCCGTGCCGTGCAGGTGGCGCGCGGCGCGGCCGATGGTCTGGATCAGCGAACGCTCCGAGCGCAGGAAGCCCTCCTTGTCCGCATCCAGGATCGTCACCAGCGAGACCTCCGGGATGTCCAGGCCCTCGCGCAGCAGGTTGATGCCCACCAGCACGTCGAACTCGCCCAGGCGCAGGTCGCGGATGATCTCCACGCGCTCCACGGTGTCGATGTCCGAGTGCAGGTAGCGCACGCGGATGCCGTTGTCGGCGAGGTAGTCGGTGAGGTCCTCGGCCATGCGCTTTGTCAGCACGGTGACCAGCACGCGCTCGTTCACCGCCAGGCGCTTCTTGATCTCGCCGAGCAGGTCGTCCACCTGCGTCATCGCCGGGCGCACCTCGACCATCGGGTCGATCAGGCCTGTCGGGCGCACCACCTGCTCCACCACCTGGCCCTGATGCTCCTCCTCGTACTTCGCCGGCGTCGCGGAGACGAACACGGTCTGCGGCATCAGGCGCTCGAACTCGTCGAACTTGAGCGGCCGGTTGTCCAGCGCGGACGGCAGGCGAAAGCCATAGCCGACCAGGTTCTCCTTGCGCGAGCGGTCGCCCTTGTACATGCCACCCACCTGGCCGATGGCGACGTGCGACTCGTCGATGAACAGCAGCGCGTCCTGCGGCAGGTAGTCGATCAGCGTCGGCGGCGGCTCGCCAGGGCCGCGGCCCGACAGATGCCGCGAGTAGTTCTCGATGCCCTTGCAGAAGCCCATCTCGTTCAGCATCTCGAGGTCGAAGCGGGTGCGCTGCTCGATACGCTGCGCCTCGACCAGCTTGCCCTCGCGCTGGAAAAAAGCGACGCGCTCCTTCAGTTCCTCCTTGATCGCCTCGATCGCCTGCAGCACCGTGGCGCGCGGGGTCACGTAGTGGCTGGACGGATACACGGTGAAGCGCGCCAGCTTGTGCTTGAGGTGGCCGGTGAGCGGGTCGAACAGGGTCAGGTGCTCGATCTCGTCGTCGAACATCTCGATGCGCACCGCCAGCTCGGCGTTCTCGGCCGGAAAGACGTCGATCACGTCGCCGCGCACGCGGAAGGTGCCGCGGCGAAAGTCGATGTCGGCGCGGGTGTACTGCATCGCCACCAGGCGCTGGATCAGGTCGCGGTGCGCCATGCGCTCGCCCTCGCGCAGGTGCAGGATCATGGCGTGGTAGTCGACCGGGTCGCCGATGCCGTAGATGCACGACACCGTCGCCACGATCACCACGTCGCGGCGCTCCATCAGGCTCTTGGTCGCCGACAGCCGCATCTGCTCGATGTGCTCGTTGATCGAAGAGTCCTTCTCGATGAAGAGGTCGCGCGAGGGCACGTAGGCCTCGGGCTGGTAATAGTCGTAGTAGCTGACGAAGTACTCGACCGCGTTCTCGGGCAGGAACTCCTTGAACTCCGCGTACAGCTGCGCGGCCAGCGTCTTGTTGGGCGCCAGCACCAGCGCCGGACGACCCATGCGGGCGATCACGTTGGCCATGGTGTAGGTCTTGCCCGAGCCGGTCACGCCGAGCAGGGTCTGGTACATCAGCCCGTCCTCGACACCCTCGCACAGCAGGCGGATCGCCTCGGGCTGGTCGCCCGCCGGCGGAAAGGGCTGGTGCAGGCGGAAGGGACTGCCCTCGAAGCCGAGCACCGTCCCGCCTTGCTGCGGTGCATCGTTTCCGGCGCTATTGCCTTGAGTCGTCATGCTAAAATTCCCGCTCCATTCCGGTGCATCGCCGCATGGCGAGGCCGGACGAAAACGACGATTATTTCCCAAATCGCGTGACAAGGCACGGCGCAAGTCCGTTCCCGCCACGCGCATTCACTGCTGCCCTACCGGAACAACTGGAGTCCTCATGTCCGCTTCGATCTTCGCCGCCGTCGAGATGGCGCCCCGTGACCCGATCCTTGGCCTGAACGAGGCCTTCGCCGCCGACACCCGCGCCGAGAAGGTCAACCTCGGCGTCGGCGTGTACTACGACGACAACGGCAAGATCCCGCTGCTCGCCGCCGTGCGCGCCGCCGAGAAGGCCCGCCTCGAGGCCATGCCGCCGCGCGGCTACCAGCCGATCGAAGGCCCCGCCGCCTACAACAACGCGGTGCAGGGCCTGCTCTTCGGCAAGGACTCGCAGCTCGCCACCAGCGGCCAGACCGTCACCATCGAAGCCCTGGGCGGCACCGGCGCGCTCAAGGTCGGCGCCGACTACCTCAAGCGCCTGCTGCCCGGCGCCACCGTGTACATCTCCGACCCGAGCTGGGAAAACCACCGCGCGCTGTTCGAATCCGCCGGCTTCCCGGTCGAGAACTACCCCTACTACGACGCCGCCACCCGCGGCGTGAACTTCGCCGGCATGAAGGCCAAGCTCGACAGCCTGCAGCCCGGCTCGATCATCGTGCTGCACGCCTGCTGCCACAACCCCACCGGCGCCGACCTGTCGGACGCGCAGTGGGACGACGTGGTCGCCGTGTGCCGCGAGCGCGGCCTGATCCCCTTCCTCGACATGGCCTACCAGGGCTTCGCCGACGGCATCGAGCCCGACGCCGTGGCCGTGCGCGCCTTCTCGGCCAGCGGGCTGCAGTTCTTCGTGTCGAGCTCGTTCTCGAAGAGCTTCTCGCTCTACGGCGAGCGCGTCGGCGCGCTGTCCATCGTCACCGCCAGCAAGGAAGAAGCCGGCCGCGTGCTGTCGCAGGTCAAGCGTGTGATCCGCACCAACTACTCCAACCCGCCGATCCATGGCGGCGCCATCGTCGCCGCGGTGCTGTCCTCGCCCGAGCTGCGCCAGATGTGGGAAGACGAGCTCGGCGGCATGCGCGAGCGCATCCGCGCCATGCGCACCGGCCTGGTCGAGCAACTGAAGGCCGCCGGCGTGGTGCAGGACTTCTCCTTCGTGATCAAGCAGCGCGGCATGTTCTCCTACACCGGGCTGACCGCCGCCCAGGTCGAGCAGCTGAAGGCTGATTTCGGCATCTACGCCGTGTCGACCGGCCGCATCTGCCTGGCCGCGCTCAACTCCAAGAACATCGGCTACGTCGCCAAGGCGATCGCGCAAGTAGTCAAGGGCTGAGCTTGGCGGCTGAGCCTCAACGCGTCGGCGCGAAGGCGGGTCCGCGAAAAATTGCCGCCTTCGCCTTGACGCAAACGCGTTCTATGCCTAGAATGCGCGCCTCTGTTCCCCGATAGCTCAGTCGGTAGAGCGCCGGACTGTTAATCCGTAGGTCCCTGGTTCGAGCCCAGGTCGGGGAGCCAAGTTTCAGGACTTGGTGTTTCTCCAAGGAACAGCAAGTTGCAGTGGGTGCTTCATAGCGAAGCTGCAAAAAGAGTAATTCCTCGATAGCTCAGTCGGTAGAGCGCCGGACTGTTAATCCGTAGGTCCCTGGTTCGAGCCCAGGTCGGGGAGCCAGCATCACCAAGCAAAAGAGCCAATCCTTTGGGGTTGGCTTTTTTGTTGGCTGGTCCAACGCTGGTCCTGACGTGACGATGGCGGCGTGGCATCGCTCCATCGGCAGCGCATCGGGGGTCACGCTCGTCACCCGCCTTTCGGGTCGCACCCGGGCCGTCCCCGTCTCGGCCGCTGTGCTGGCTGCCGACGCCCCCGCAGCGTAGCCCCCATCGCGCCAAGCGCGCTGCCGAGATTCCGGTCACTCGTGAGACCACCCGCCGGCGCACCCTGGTGGAAACCTCAAGCTCTTCAAGCCTTTCCGCGCACGCGGACCGGCGAAGACCGGCCCTCGACGACATTGACTGACTGGCGAGTACGTTAAGTCATAAGCATACAATTCCCTTATCATGACGCTTTAGCCGCACGCCTCACCTCATCGTCGATGTCTGGCTACTGCCTGCATGACGCCCGCCCGCACGCACGAACGCTCGCCACCCTGCTTACCGCCATGTCCCGACGCAAACGCTCCAGCCTGGCCGAAGACCTCTTCGAACTCGCCGCCAAACTTCCCTGGTGGTTGTGTTTCATCCTCGCCGTGATCAGCTACGCCGTGCTGCATCGCTATGCAGTCGCCGAGCTGCCGGTGGCAACGACCCCCTCGCAGATGGGGGGCATGATGACCCAGGTCATGACGAAGGGTCTGGCCAGCTCGGGCCAGTACATCCTGCCGATCATTCTCGTGTTCGGCGGCATCGCGTCCTTCCTCGGCCGCCGGCGGCGGAAGGCCCTAGCTCAGCACGTCGCTGATAACACGTCCGGCGGCGCGCTGAGAACCATGAGCTGGCAGGATTTCGAGTTGCTGGTTGGCGAGGCCTTTCGGATGCGCGGCTATTCGGTCTCCGAGACCGGCGGCGGTGGCGCCGATGGCGGCGTCGACCTGGAACTGCGCAAGGGCGGCGAGGTGTTCTTGGTCCAGTGCAAGCAATGGCGCGCCTACAAGGTCTCGGTGACCGTCGTTCGAGAACTCTACGGTGTGATGGCTGGGCGTGGTGCGGCCGGCGGATTCGTCGTCACGTCGGGCGTGTTCACGGCCGACGCAAGAGCCTTTGCAGAAGGTCGAAACATCGAGCTCATCGACGGTGCTGTCCTCGCGACGATGATCGAGCGGGCGAAGACGTCGAAGCCCGCTTCCACGCCCGCTGTGGATCGGACTCGAGCGCCCGATCCGGTTGCGGCAAACCCAGCATCGCCTGCGTGCCCCAAGTGTGGAAGCACGATGGTGCGACGAACGGCTCGGCAGGGCGCCAACGCCGGTGGCGCGTTCTGGGGATGCGCGACATTTCCGAAATGTCGCGGGGTCAGAGCGATCGAATAGGTTCTCGCCTGGTGGCGGGCTGCGGATGGCCGCCTGAACAGTTCATCGTCGATGTCACCCTCGGAGTCACGATGAACCACGCTCACTCCTCCCGCCTCCTCCTCAAACGCAAGTCGCCCTCGCCGCTGCCCATCGGCTTCCTCACCCGTGCGGCGCAGTTGCCCGGTGGTCGCACTCTCGCGGTCGCCTTCGCGCTGTGCGTCCAGTCCGCGCTGACGGGAACGACCACCGTCACCTTTGCCACCTGGCTGCGCAAGAAGTACGCGATCTCCTCCGACGCCGCGCTCGACGCGCTCGACCGCCTGTCGGCCGCCGGCCTCATCGAGACCGATCGGCGTCGCGGGCGCTTTGCCGTCGTCAAACTACTGCTACAGGACGAGATACCGCGCGCCAGCGCGGGCTGAAGCGGACCACGAGAAGAAGGCGGTGCAGGTTTCCCTGCACCGCCTTCTTCTCTATCGCGTTCCGGAGCCAGACCGCTCCCGCCCCCGTTTCGATCGCGCCGGGGTCGCTGCGCACGCGACGCCCCTCGTCAGGACCGCCATCCGTTTGTTACGCGCACTTCAGGCCGTTTTCCCCAACCGACGGGCGTGAGAGCCCCCCGCGTCAGCTCCATATCATTCCTGTGATCCGACCGGATCGACTCCGCCCCGCTCACCACTCGGTGACCGGGGCTTTTTACTGTCCGCGTCGCGGTGATCCGGGCGTGCCCGCGCTGGATCCATCGCGATCCCCTGGAGGTTCTCATGATCCCCTCTTGCAACGACATCCGCGCCCTGCCCGACTCGGCGCTCCTCGGGCTGCTGGTCGGCAACATCGCAGCCCGGACCCTGACTGGCCGGCGTCTCGTCGATCTCTTCGCGCTTCACCCTCGCGCCCCGAGCGTTCGCGAGCTCGATGTCGACGAGCGCGCGCTCCGCATCCTCGGCGCCGCCAAAGAACTCGTGACCCGAGCGCTGGCCGAAGCGCTCGAAGCGGGCGAGCGGCTCGACACCCCCGCCAAGGTGCGCGATCTGCTGCGGCTGCGCTTCGCGGCGCTGCCGCACGAGGTCTTCTCCGTGGTGCTGCTCGACAGCCAGCATCAGGTGCTCGAGGTCGTCGAGCTCTTTCGCGGGACGCTTTCGCAGACCTCGGTGTATCCGCGGGAGGTGGTCAAGCTCGCACTGCAGGCCAACGCCGCCGCGGTGATCCTCGCCCACAACCACCCGTCCGGCAGCCTGGAGCCGAGCCCGGCGGACATCGCGCTGACCGAGGCACTGCAGAAGGCGTTGGCGCTGATCGACGTGCGCGTGCTCGATCACTTCATCGTGGCCAGCACGGCGACGCCGCTGTCCTTCGTCGAGCGCGGGCTGCTGTGACGGGTTCGGGGGATTCGGGGGTTCAGGCGGCGAGCCTGAACGGAACAGTTCGATAGGTCGGGACGTGATCCCGGTCCTTTCCCGGTCTCTTCTTCTTCCCCGAACCCTCGCCAGGAGCCTTGTCATGCTCAGTACCGCCCCCCACCCGCCCGTTCACCCGCCCGTTCAGCCCCATGAGCGCGTCGCGCATCGTATCGGCGCGAACGTCGTTCATCTGCCGTCCTTCCTCGCCGACCTTCACCGCGAGGGGCTGACCGACGGCGTCCGCACCTTCCATCAGGTGCTCGATGCGATCAACGTCAGCGAGACCGAATGGGCCGAGCGCATCGTCACCGACCCGTCCGGCGCCGAGGAGGCCCTGTCGCTCTTCCGCCGCCTGAGCGTCGAGCTCGATGCCGCGGCGCTCCGTACGGACCTGATGCACAGCGTCCTCGGCCGGCTGCGCGGTGCGCTGATCGCCAGCGGCTACCTGAGCGGCGTGAAGGGCGACGAACCCGTCTGAACCTCGCTGGCGCTGTCCTGTTACTTGTTTCGTCGTTGTTGTCGCCCTCGTCAGGCTCGGCCTGCCGGGGGCTTTTGCTTGTGTTCCCCCGTCCCGATGAGGAGTCCGATGACATGCTTCCTGCCCTGCTCTCACCCGCTTTGCTTGCCGCCCTTCCCACTGGCCCCGGCGCTGCCGTGGCTTTGCTGGCGGTGGCGCTGAGCTACGCGATCGCCCAGCGCGAGATCGAGGGCGCGTTCAGCATCCGCTGAATCCGCCTGCGTTCCACCGCGTTCCTTCTTCCCTCTTCACCCCCCTCGCCCCCTTGGCCACCGGCCAAGGGGGCTTTGCTCTTGATGGAGTGCCCCACCATGGCCAAGAAACCCGAAGTCGTTGCACCCACCCTCTACCACCGGCTGCTCGACGCCCGCGCGCCGACCCTCTCCGGCAGCTCCGCGATCCAGTACGCGGTGCTCGCCGATCCCGATCACCGCCACCTCCACCTGCTGATCACCGCCGCGGAAGGCGGCGGCAACTTCAACCGCGAAGTGGTCAGCCTCGATGCGCTGGAGGCGGCGATCGACGCGGCCCCCGCGAGCAAGCCCTTTGTCTCGAAGCAGCTGCGCGCCGCGTTCCGCGGCAAGTCGAACAACAACGCGCCCTATGCCTGCGCCGCCCTGCTCGACCAGGGGCTGCTGGCCAAGTCTGCAGCGGCGAAGTTCGGCTTGGTCAAGGCGGGCGACTGGGAAGCGTGGAGGCTGCAGAGGATGGCGATGGAGGGCGAGCCCTATCTCTTTCCACCCCTGCCCGTTGCAGTCCCGGCAGCCGAAACCGCACCGACACCGGGCACGGGCAAGCGCAAGAAGAAGGATCGGCGCGGCGGAAACCGCTTCATCCCGGTGAGTTCGGCCGAGGGCGTGGAGGACGTTGAGCTCGACGAGTTCGACGAAACGACGATCACCGAGGAGACCCACGATGTGGATATTGCGTAACCCCGCGGACGTCGCCGCACTCGACGACGAGGGGCTGCGCACGCTGATCGAGCGCCGGCTCGAAGCGCGCGAGCGTGTCGAGACCTTCGATGCCGATCTGGACGGTCCCTACATCGTCATGGTGCCGGACGACGACCTTGCCACCGTGGAGACGGCCGCGGGCCTCCCGCTGCTGGTCGATCCGGTGACGGGTGCGGCTTACGGCGACCCGGCGTTCAGCCCGATCTTCGAGCTCGTGATCCGCCATCCCCGCTGCTACGAGATGGTCTTCGTACCCGGAGGGGGCGATGACGGTGTGACCGTGTTTGTGCCGCGAGACCCACGGGTCGATCACCGTCTGCTGACCCTGTGTGCCGAGTATGCCGTCCCGGAGCCGGTGGCGGTCTAGCCCGGGGGTGGTCCGGCCCCTAAGGCGCGGGCTCATCGCCCCGCCGGCCCGCCGCCCCGCTTCCTCCTTGCGCGCTTTCCCCGTTCTCAACCCTGACGCCCGATGCCTCGACCGCATCGGGCGTTTCACTTTGTGGAGCCCATGATGAAACCTTCGATCAACCCTACCTCTCCCTTGCGATTCGCCCCCGGCGAGATCGTCGCGACGCTCGGCGTCGATGCGCTACTCCGTGTGCACAACATCTCGCCGCTGTCCTTGCTGGCGCGGCACCTCTCCGGTGACTGGGGCGAGGTCTGTGCCGAAGACGCTCAGGCCAACGAGCGCGCCTTGCTCACCGGTGGGCGGCTGCTCTCCGTCTATACCGTGGTCGGCGAGAAGTGCTATGTGATCACCGAAGCGGGCAAGCCGCGGACGGTGACGACGATCCTCTTGGCCTCGGAGTACTGAACGCCATGATCCCGTCGCACCATCCCGTGCCGCTCGATGCGGGGGTCGCGCGCGTGGTCGGGCTGCTGGATGCGGGCCGCTACGAGTGCTTCGCCGAGCGGGCGGGCATCCTGGAGTTCGACGCCCGCCTGCCCAGACTCGACGCCGAGCGGCTCGCCCTCATCCAGACCTTGGCACGCTACGGCTTCCCAAGTATGTCGGAGGTCTCCTTGCTGGCGGTCGAACTCGGCGGCGGCACGCAATGGGTGCTGAGCACCGATGAGCCCACTGCCCGGCAGCGGCTCGCAGCGCTGGGCGCGACGACGATCGAGACGGTCGCGCTCGACGACACGCTGCAACAGCAGTTCGACGATCTGGCGTGGCTGGCGACGTCGCCGTAGTCCCGGCCGGTCTCACCGCCGGAAGGACCGGCAATCGACCGGCCCCCGTCGGGCCGTGCGTCGCTGCCCGGTCACCGCGCTCCCTGACTTGAGCCTCGCCGAGCCGTGATCGCCCGCGAGGTCGATCGCGGCCGGCGCGCACCTCGGACTTAACAGACTGAGTGCGTCCGGCGGACGGCGGCGGCGGTCAGGCGACTACATCCGTCTTTCCTTCCACCTTCCCATTTCCCCTTCCCTTTGATCGAGGAGATTCGACGATGAACCGCAGCACGCGATTCCGCTTCACCGTCCGCGCCATCGAGCAGTTGCCGCCCTGCCCGGCGGATGCGCCCGGCAAGGGCTATGAGGTGAGCGACACCGAGGTGCCCGGGCTGCGCCTGTCCGTGTCTAAGGCGTCCGGCCGCAAGACCTTTTGGTTGCGCTACGTGTTTCGTGCGCGCAAGCGGGCGATGCGCCTGGGCGAGTTTCCGGCGACCTCGCTCATCGAGGCGCGGCGCCTGGCGCTGGAGGCCCGCAGCCAGCTCGACCGCGGGAACGATCCGCAGGAGGGCCGGGATCTGGAGCGCAGTTCGCCGACGCTCTCGAGCTTCGCGAAGGCGTATCTGGAGGACTACGCCAAGGTCCACAAGCGCAGCTGGCGCGATGATCAGAGCAAGATCGAGCTCCACATCCTGCCCTTCTTCACCCCGGAGCGCCGGCTGTGCGATCTGCAGCGGCGCGACATCGAACGCTTCGTCGGCGCGGTGCGAAAGACACACTCCCCAGCGACCGCCAATCGCTTCCTGTCGCTGCTGTCGGCGATGATGCGCCGGGCCGTCACCCTGGGGCTCCTGCCGGACAACCCCTGCCGTGGGATTCCGCGCTTCAAGGAGGGCTCGGGCAAGCACCGTTACCTGAGCCTGGACGAGGTCGGGCGGCTGATGGTGGCGATGGACAAGGACCCGGCGCCTGCGGTGATGGCGGCGCTGCGCTTCATGCTGCTCACCGGCTGCCGGCGCAGCAATGCCTTGAGGGCGCGCTGGGAGCACATCGACCTGGAGCGGCGGATCTGGTTCATGCCGATGACCAAGTCCGGCAAGCCGCAGTACTCGCCGCTATCGGACGAGAGCATCGCGTTGTTGCGCCAACTGAAGAGTCGGCACGCGAGCCCGTGGGTGTTTCCGTCCTCGACCGATGCGGGCAAGCCGATGAAGGACCCGCGCAAGGCCTTTGCGCGCGTACTGGCGGCGGCGGGCATTCGGGGGCATGTGCGGCTGCATGATCTTCGGCACACCCATGCGTCGCTGGCGGTCAGTCATGCGGGCCAGACCCTGTTTACCGTGCAGAACCTCCTTCACCACGCCAGTCCTCAGACCACCATGATCTACAGCCACATGGCCAACTCGGCGCTCGCCCGGGCGTCGCAGGCGGTCTCGGATGTGATCACACGGGCGACGGAAGCTGCGCTGCAGAAGGAAACGCGCACCGACGATCGTGCGCTTGCTGCCGTTCGATGAACGGATCGCCCCTCTCGCCGCCCGCGAGGGCGGCTGGCGGGCGATCTTTTTTTGGTGTCAATTTCGGCAAGGGGGGTCTATCGTCTGGCAATTGACACCCCCTGACCCGCGCCAGGAGGGCTAACCGGACTGTTGTTGCTCCGAATTTCCGCCTAGCCAGCGATTTCTTCGGACATCTTGTCCGATCGTCAATGGTCTGAACCGGAAGTCATTCGCAAGCCCACAGCCGAACGTCATCCTGGGTTGACGCCCAGAAGTCATCGAACAACGCCAGCTTGGCTTCGTTGGCCGTCGGGTATGTCCTCGGACCGAATCGGTCCCCGATCTTGTAGCCCCAGCGACTCGTCTTCGTCGGATACACCACCAAGTTGTAGCCCTCGATGTTGAGGAAGCTGTTGCCCTTGGCGGACCTGCGCCATGTGCGTTGCAGCCAGCGGGTCCGGCGAGCCGCCCGGTTGCGCAGCCTTGCCTCGCGCCGCCTCGGCCCCTCGTAGTCGTCGCTCATCTTCTCGGCGCAGACGCAGCCGACCTCCAGGCTCTCGTCCAGATCCGGGTGCTCCATGATATGGACGTAGCGGATCTTCTCGTTACCGCACATCTGGCAGGTAGCGTAATCGGTTTCGTCTGCAGCTTCGCCGTCGGCCCGCAGGTCGATAACGTCGACGCAGGACCACCCCTTGTGCGGCACGCCAGCCGCGTCCCATCGGTTTCCATTCATCTGAGCGCTCCTTTTCCGTGTGGCGATGAAGAACGCCCCTACTCCATCGCTGCAATTTGCTTGACAGGCTCAAAAAATATAGCAAACATTGCAAACATGACAAGACAAAGTGACTTTCCCGCCACCCTCCGCGCAACCCGTGCGGCCCTCAACCTGACTCAGGAGCAGCTTGCCGAGCGCCTGGGCGTGTCCTTCGCCACGGTCAACCGCTGGGAGGGCGGCGGCAACAAACCGCAACGCGCCGCGCAGGAGGCCATACTCGCGCTGGCTCGCGAGGCCGGCATCGAGGGTGCCGAAAGCCCCCTGCCTGCTGAAGCGGCTGCCCAGGTGACCCGGCGTCGCACTGGGCGGGCGGCGGCTGCGCCAACTACCAAACCGATGGAGCAGATGCTCTGGGACGCCGCCTGCTCGATCCGAGGCGAGAAGGATGCGGCCAAGTTCAAGGATTATCTGCTGCCACTGCTGTTCCTGAAGCGACTGTCGGACGTCTTTGACGATGAAATCGAGCGCCTGGCCGAGGAGTTTGGCGACCGCGCTACCGCCCTGGAGATTGCCGAGTCCGACCACTCACTGCTGCGCTTCTACCTTCCCCCGGAAGCGCGTTGGGCAGTCATCAGCGGGCGCGAGTCTTTCGACTGGCCGCTCGACGACCGTCGCCGCCCGACAGCGCCCCGTGACATCGGCGAGCACCTGACCAAGGCCGTGCGTGCGGTGGTCAAGCAGAACCCGACGCTGTCCGGGGTGATCGACGTGGTGGACTTCGCCGCCGAACGCAACGGCGAACGCGACATCAACCCGGCCAAGCTGCGCGGGGTGGTCGAGACGTTCTCCGACCCGCGCTACCGCCTCGGCCTCGCCGACGTGCAGCCCGATTTTCTCGGCCGCGCCTACGAATACCTGCTGCGCAAGTTCGCCGAAGGGTCGGGCCAGAGCGCGGGCGAGTTCTTCACGCCGACCGAGGTCGGTTTCCTGATGGCGCACATCCTGCGGCCCAAGCCCGGTGAGACCTGCCACGACTACGCCTGTGGCTCGGCGGGGCTGCTGATCAAGCTCCAGCTTGTCGCCCGCGAACTCGACCCCACCAGCCGCGTGCCGCTCAAGCTCTCCGGCCAGGAGCTGCAGGCCGAGAGCTACGCCGTGGCGCAGATGAACGCCATCATTCACGACATGGAGGTGGAGCTGGCGCGCGGCGACACCATGATCAACCCCAAATTCCGCGAGGCCAGTGGCAAGATTCGTGGGCACGACATCGTGGTGGCCAACCCGATGTGGAACCAGCCGTTCGCGGCGGACCTGTTCGCCAACGACCCGTTCGACCGCTTCCGCACTGCGGGCGGCATCACCAGTGGCAAAGGTGACTGGGCATGGCTGCAGCACACGCTGGCATGCCTGGATGATCACGGCCGTGCCGCCGTGGTCCTCGACACCGGCGCAGTGACGCGCGGCTCCGGCTCCAAGAACGAGGACAAGGAACGCAACATCCGCAAGTGGTTCGTTGATCAGGACTTGATCGACGGCGTGATCCTGCTACCCGAGAACCTCTTCTACAACACCACTGCTGCGGGCGTGATCGTGGTGCTGAATAAGCGCAAGCCTGCTGCCCGCAAAGGCAAGATTGTCCTGCTCAACGCCAGCCGCCACTTCAGCAAGGGCAGGCCCAAGAACTACCTGCCCGAGGAAGACCTGCGGCCACTCGCCGCAATTTACGTCAAGGGGGAGCCGGTCGAGGGCGAGCTCGCTGTTATCACACGGCAACAGGCAGAGGAAGCCGATTACAACCTGAGTCCGAGCCGTTGGGTTGGGCAGAACGACGGCGCGGAAGTAGGATCGGTGCCGCAACTGATTCAAGCCCTTGAAGGACTCAACGCGCAGGAAACGGCCCTTACTGCCGATCTCCTGAGACTGCTTCGCCCGCTGGCGAAAACGGAGAACATGTGATGAGCCAGCTGTGGGATACCGCTTCCGTAGCGGATTGCCTGGTTCCGGTGTCGACTGCGGGTAGAACAAAGATCCAGACGCGCGACTACAAGCCGGCCGGTCGCTTTCCGGTAATCGATCAAGGGCAGGAGCAGATTGCCGGCTGGACGGATGACGAAAGTGCCGTGATCGATTCACCGCTCCCGTTGATCGTTTTTGGCGATCACACGCGCGCTTTTAAGTTCGTGGACCGCCCCTTCGCTCGTGGCGCAGACGGCACGCAACTGCTGCGGCCCAAGGCGAGCATCGATCCGTTGTTCTTCTTCTATGCCTGCCGTGCCATTGACCTGCCCGCACGTGGCTATAACCGGCACTTCACTGTCCTCAAGGAAAAGGAATTGTCCTATCCAGTGAACGCGAACGAACAGCAGTCTGTGGCTGGCGTTCTTCACAAGGCGGAATTGGCGCTGCAGCAGCAGACGACGCTGCTCGGTAATCTGCAGGAACTCAAACGTGCCGCCATGCGTGAACTGTTCACGCGTGGCCTGCGCGGCGAGGCGCAGAAGGAAACCGAGATCGGGCTGGTGCCGGAGAGTTGGGAGCTTGCCCCGATTGGCGCGCATCACGCAGTCGTTTCCGGCGGAACACCGTCGCGTGGCAATCCTGCGTTCTGGCTGGGCGGCACGATTCCGTGGGTCAAGACCACGGAAGTGGACTACTGCGTCATCACTGAAACCGAAGAACGCATCACACCACTTGGCCTTGAAAGCTCGGCTGCCAAGATGCTTCCCCCTGGCACTTTGCTAATGGCGATGTACGGGCAAGGCGTCACTCGCGGCAAGGTCGCGATACTCGGTATCGAGGCAGCCTGTAATCAAGCTTGCGCCGCCATCACGCCCAAAGACGGTGCCGTGCTGTCCTGCTACGTGTACCACTTCCTAACTTGGCGCTACGACGCCATCCGTTCGCTCGCCCACGGCGGACAACAGCAAAATCTAAATCTCGAAATCGTGCGCGACCTCCCTGTGGTGTATCCCCATGCACACGACGAGCAACGCGAAATCGTCGGCATCCTCGACGCCATCGACCGCAAGCTCGACCTTCACCGCAAGAAGAACGAGGTGCTGGGAGAGCTGTTCGAGGCATTGCTGCACAAGCTGATGAATGGCGAGATCGCTGTGTCGGATCTGGATCTGTCGGCGCTGTCCCCGGCCTCGATGCAACCTGAGGAGGCCACGGCATGAGCACACTCAAGATCAGTGAAGCCGGCACGGTGCAGTTCCCGATGGTGAAGCACGCAGTAGAGATCGGCTGGACGCCGATCACGCCGGAGGACGCACGCACCAAGCGCGGCGGCGAGGCGGGCACCTTCTTCCGCGACGTGCTGGAAGCCAAACTCGCTGCATTCAACCCTTGGATGTCCGCTGATGCGGTGCGCTCGGTGGTGGAAACCCTGGACGCGCTGCCGGCCACCATCGAGGGCAACCGCGAGCTGCTGGCCTGGCTGCGCGGCGAACGCCAGTGGTACGACGAGGCAGAGAAGCGCCATCGGCCCGTCACCGTGATCGACTTCGAGCACGTGGCGGACAACGTCTTCCACGTGACCTGGGAGTGGAAGATCAAGCCGCCCGCTCGTAAAGGCAACCGGGCCGACGTGATGTTTGTCGTCAACGGCGTGCCGGTGGTGATTGTCGAGCACAAGAACCCGAAGGACGGCGACGCCATCGAGCGCGCGATCAAGCAACTTCGCCGCTACGAGCTGGAAACGCCGGAGCTGCTGGCGACGACGCAGCTGTTCAACGTGACGCACCTGCTCGACTACTGGTACGGCGTGACCTGGAACGCCAACCGGCGCGACATGGCGCGGTGGAAACAGGCGCCGGAGGAAACCTACCGCTTCGCGGTGCAAGCCTTCTTCGAGCCGACCGACTTCCTGCGCACGCTGCAACACTGGATCTTGTTCTATGTGCAGGACGGCGAGACGCGCAAGTCGGTACTGCGCCAGCACCAGCGGCGCGCCATCGACGCGATCCTGGACCGCTGCGCCGACCCGACGAAAACGCGCGGGCTGGTGTGGCATACGCAGGGGTCGGGCAAAACCTTCACGCTGCTGACCGCCGCGCGGCAGATCCTGGAAAACAAGGCCCGGTTCGCCAATGCGACGGTGATCCTGGTGGTGGATCGCACCGAGCTGGAAGGCCAGTTGAAGGGCTGGGTGGAGCGCCTGCTGGGTGAGATGCAGCAGCAGGACATCGCGGTTGAACGGGCCAACAACAAGGCCAAACTGCAGTCCCTGCTGGATGCCGACTTCCGGGGCCTGATCATCTCGATGATCCACAAGTTCGAGGCCATCCGCAAAGACAGCTGCCTGCGCGACAACGTCTACGTGTTCATCGACGAGGCGCACCGGTCGGTGGCCAAAGACCTCGGTATCTACCTGATGGCGGCCGTGCCCAAGGCCACGATCATCGGCTTCACCGGCACCCCCATCGCGCGCACCTCGCAGGGCGAAGGCACCTTCAAGATCTTCGGCACGCAGGATGAGCTGGGCTACTTAGACAAGTACTCTATCGCCGAGAGCATCGCCGACGAGACCACGCTGCCGATTAAGCACGTCATGGCGCCAAGCGAGATGACGGTGCCCGCCGAACGGCTGGACAAGGAGTTCTTCGCGCTGGCCGAAAGCGAAGGCGTGACCGATGTCGAGGAACTGAACAAGGTGCTCGACCGCGCGGTGGGCTTGCGCACCTTCCTGACGGCGGACGACCGTATCGAGAAGGTGTCGGCCTTCATCGCCGAGCACTTCAAGGAGAACGTGCTGCCCCTGGGCTACAAGGCTTTCGTTGTAGCCGTGAACCGCGAGGCCTGCGCCAAGTACAAGAAGGCGCTCGACAAGCTGTTGCCGTCCGAGTGGAGTGCGCCGGTCTACACCGAAAACTCTGCCGACGTGGTGGACCGGCCGCTGGTGGCCGAACTGCAGCTTTCCGACGAGGCCGAGGAGCAGGTGCGCCTCCTGTTCAAGAAGCCCGCCGAGAACCCGAAGATCCTGATCGTCACCGACAAGCTGCTCACCGGCTACGACGCGCCGCCGTTGTATTGCCTGTACCTCGACAAGCCGATGCGCGACCACGTGCTGCTGCAGTCGATTGCACGCGTGAACCGGCCCTATGTGGACGCCAACGGCGTGCAGAAGCGCGTCGGCTTGGTGGTCGACTTCGTCGGCGTGCTGCGCGAGCTGAAGAAGGCGTTGCAGTTCGACTCCAGCGACGTCAGCGGCGTGATCGAGGATCTCGACGTGCTGCTGCAGGACTTCCTGCAACGCATCGAGCAGGCCAAGAAGGACTACCTTGAGTCGGACGCCAGCGGTACGCCCGACGAGCGACTCGAACGTCTGGTGTTTGGCCGCTTCCTGACGCCCGAGGCGCGCAAGACCTTCTTCGAGAGCTACAAGGAAATCGAGGCGCTGTGGGAAATCCTCTCGCCCGACCCGGCGCTGCGTGACCACATCGCAACCTACAAGCAGCTCAGTCAGTTGTACGCGGCCGTGCGCAACGCCTACGCCGAAAAGGTCGGGTTCGTAGCCGACCTGGCCTACAAGACGCGGCGTCTGATCGAGGAAAGCGCCGAGCAACATGGTCTTGGGCGATTGACCAAGACCGTGACCTTTGACGTGGCAACCCTGAAGTCGCTGCGCGGTGAGGATGGGTCCGACGAGGGCAAAGTGTTCAACCTGGTGCGCGGTCTGCAGCACGAGATTGACGAGGACCCTGCCGCAGCACCGGTGCTGCAACCGCTGAAGGATCGTGCCGAGCGCATCCTCAAGGATCTGGAAGAGCGCAAGACGACCGGTCTGGCTGCGATGGACCAGCTTGCGGCTTTGGCTGCCGAGAAGGACGCGGCGATGAAGGCGGCGCGTGACAGCGGCTTGTCCGCTCGAGCCTTTGCCGTCGCCTGGGTGCTGCGTGAGGACGCGGTCGTCAAAGCGGCGGGCATCGACCCCATGACACTGGCTAAGGACGCTGAGGAGTTGCTCGGGCGCTTCCCGAATGCCTCGGTCAACGCCGACGAGCAGCGACGGCTGCGTGCGTCGCTGTACAAGCCCCTGCTCGCTCTGGCACAGGGTGAGCGGGCCCGCGTCGTTGATCTGGTGGTGCGGCTGCTGCTCGCGGAGGGCGGCGAATGAAATCGTCGCAGTACCCGGCGCAGGACTTACGACGCCGCGCGCTGGCCTGGGCGGTCAAGCTGAAGGTCAATCCCCGCGTCGTTCGGGTGCAGGAGATGCGCAGGAAGTGGGGTTCCTGCTCATCGGCGGGAACGGTCACCTTGGCCACGGACTTGCTCGACCAGGATGAGCCTTTCCAGGATTACGTCATCGTTCATGAACTGCTTCACCTGCGTTACGCGAACCACGGGAGGATGTTCAAGGCGCTGATGAGCGCGCATGTCCCAGGTTGGCGAACGATCGAACAACGCCAGATAGGCGATGCAGATGGCGCATCCGTTGAGCGGCGCTCGCGCAAACCGAACGGCCACGCCCGATGACGATGCAATAACAAAAGGATCTGCTGCAATGCGCTTCATCGCCGGCCCGCTCAACAAACAACTGCTCCAGAACCTGCTGGTCGAGGTGATTGAATCCTGCACGCGCGTTCGCGCCGCAGTCGCCTATGCCAACCGCGACAACCTGAAGTTGTTCGAGGCCTGCGCGCAGCACCTGAAGCCGCTGGAGTTTTTTGGCCGCTACGACCATACGGTAGCCGTCGATCCTGCCGTGTTGAAGTGGTTTCTGGACAAGGCCAGTCCGAATTTCGACTGTAAGCTCGTTCCCGACATCCTGCACGCCAAGATCATCTGGTGGGTGGATGCCGGCGCCTACATCGGGTCTGCCAACCTGTCTGACCGGGCCTGGATATCGAACATCGAAGCGGGCACCTTTCTGCCCCACGACGAACTCGTCGAAACGGGCATGGAGCGTGAGCTGCAGCGCTTCTTTGAGGAAGTGGATGACCGTGCCCGGCCATTGACCAAGGAAATCTACCAAGAGCAGCTGCGCTTGGCTGACAGGCGGTCTGAGTTATCGAAACGCGAATACGGGCTTGAGCAGCAGTTCGATAAGGACCGCTTGCTGCCGAAGAACCAGGGGCTGGTGTTTGTCGACACGAAGCGATCGTCAGAGAAGCGGTTCCAGAAGTTCGAGCAGGATTGGAACGATACGTTGCAGGTGATGCGGTCCATTGCATCCAGGGTTTCGGCGCCGGGCGCCAAACCGGGCTGGATCGATGCGTCGGTGGCCCCCGGCGTTCAAGCCGACCAATTCCTGCACGCCTACTACTACAAGCAGGTCAAGGATGGAAACCGTCATCCTTACGAGGAGTTCTTCGCCAGGAATTCGAAGAACCCAGAACTGGCGCTGCGCGACGCGCTGGAGTGGTGGCATGACGCCGACTTCGACCACTCGTTCGAAGAACGCACCATTTACGAGTGGTCGCCCCGGCTGCGTGAGTTATTGGCACGCGATCGCATCCTCAATCTGTCCGAACAAGAGTTCGTGGATGCCGTTTCCCGGGTGCACGCGATCCGAGACCACGCCATCAAGCAGGAAAACGAGCACTTGGGCTTGCCTGACCGACCGCAGGCTGGCGATGACAAGGTGGAAAAGTTCGGCGAGTGGCTGTGGCGGCAGCGATCACGCGAAGGGCGGACGGTGCTTGAGCTGTTGAACTATGTTGTCTGGGGCAACGGAAGTGTTTCGGCCCGGCTCTGGAACGCGATCCGCAGCGACGACTGGGCAATTCCGCACATTGGTCTGAGCAGCCTCGGGGAAATCGTCGGCTGGGCGCGCCCTGACGAGTTTCCGCCACGGAACATGCGAACGAGCAAGGGGCTGCGTGCGCTTGGTTACGGGGTAAAGATTGGCGTGTAGGGCGACTATCGAACACTCTCAAAGACAACTTTGAGAAGTGGCGCGCGGACACGCCCAAGGGGGCCTGCGCCCTGGATCGAGGATAATGGCGCCTTGCGCGCCCACACCGTTTCCCATGTGCGCCAACTACCGCCCCTCTTCGCGCGAAGCGCTCGCCATGCTCCCGCTGACGCCCCCCCGACTTTCGCCTACGGCGAGACCTACCCGGGCATAGTAGTGCCGATCGTCGCGAATTTCGCGCCGCGCCAGTGGGTGCCCGCCACCTTCGGGCTGTTGCCCGGCTGGGCGAAGGACAACAAGATCGTGCGCTCGACCTACAACGCCCGCGCCGAGACGGTCGGCGACAAGCCCTCGTTTCGCCACGCCTGGCAGCGCGGACAGCTTTGCATCATCCCGGCCGAGGTGCTGTTCGAGCCCTGCTACGAGACCGGGAAATCTGTGCGCTGGGCGATCCGGCGCGCAGACGGGAAACCGATGGGGATCGGTGGCCTTTGGGAGCACGCGCCGACGGATGCCGGTCAGCCTGCGTGGACAATGACCATGCTGACGATCAACGCCGACGGACACCCGCTCGTGCAGCGCTTTCACAACCCGGGCGACGAGAAGCGCTCGGTCGTGATCCTGCCCGATGAGTCCTGGGGAGATTGGCTGCGCGCCAAGTCGGAAGCGGCGGCACACGCGCTGTTTCAGCCCGTCCATCCAGCGGCCTTCGAGGCTGAGCCCGCGCTGCGGTGAGTACGCGCGTGGTGTCAATCTCCACAAGGGGGTCTATGTGATCGCGGAATTGACACCAGCCTGCGGCGCGCACACCGCGGTGCTCGTCAGTCGGTCCGTTTGACCCAAGCCCGGGGCCGGTCGCGATGACCGGCCCCGGGCGCGACGTCCTCGATGGACCCCGACAGGCTTTGCCTGTCGGGGTTAGCTTTCTTGCTGCGCAGCATTGCCGGCTGTGAACCGAGATTGAACCCGACGCGGGCGGATCGCCACAAGGTGCCCCCGCGCGGACAAGCGCGGATAGCCCGCCTGAAAGGCGCTCAGGAGCGCGAACCGACGGACCTCCGTGCGCGGTGGATGCGGCAGCCCCAGGATGATGATGGGGTCCCGCCGCGGTTCAAAGAGCCCATCCGCCTCCAGCCGCGCCAGCGTGCCAGGCGAGACGCGCCCGCGATCGATCAGTGCCGCGATGCGCGCACGGACCTCGCGCAACTTCGGCTGGGCGTTCATGCGGTTATGGGCGTTGATCGCCTCGCCGAGCCGCTTGCAGACGGTCTGGATCGAGAGCGGAACGGTCACCGGCCCGCGCGGCCACGGCGCGACCGGCGCGCGCGCAAACGTGTCGCCGGGTGAGCACCGACGCAGCGCATCGAGGAACGCATCCCCGCCTGCGGCGCTCGGACTGAGCCAGATCGGGCGGTACGAAATGCCCGTCTTGCCAACCGTGTCGGTCACGAGCGCCCAGTACGCCGCCGCCGGCGCGTGGATCTGCATGCCCGCCCCCTCGCCCTCGATCGTCACGCTCCAGTCATCATCGCGCGGCTTTCGCGGGCGCCCGCGCGGTCTCGGGGGGGATCCGGCCTCGCTGGGTCCGTCGAAGTCGAGCAGCATCGCGTTGATGAACTGCGAGAGCGGATCGAACGCGAGCAGCAGCACCGCCCACTCTCCGCGCGCCGTGTTCAGCAAGACGGGATGAAGGTGCAGGACATGCATCACGCCGCACTCGCGCAGGTCGGCGGTGAAGGCGTCGTCCGCGGCGTCCGGCGCGGCGTGAACGGCAGACACCGGATCCCAGACCGGACGCGGGGCGCCCAGTTCGGCCAGCCCCGCCACGAACGAGGCCCGGCTGCCGATCAGCGGCGCGATCGTCGGCACCTTTGCGAGGCGATCATGGAGCGTGCGCGCCGAGTAGCCGGTGAGCATCTGAAGCTCCCACCACACCCGGCTCCAGCGCTTGGCGCGCGGCTTGGGCCCGGGTTTGGCGCGCGACGTGGCTTCGCGCTTGCCGCTCGGGTGCGCGACCGGCAAGGCGGGGGTTTCCTCAGTGTCGATCGCTGCCGCGGGCTCGACTGCTGGCCCGACCGCGGGGATCACCGAGGGGGCTGGCGTCGGCGCCACGCCTTCAGGGGCCTTGGCGCGGCGACGCCTGACGGTCAGCGACGGCAGCTTGACGGCGGGGAGCACCTTCCTCGCCCGCGGCTTCTGCGGCGAGGCCGACTTCGGTCGTCCGCGGGGGCGCGGGCTGCTGGGGACGGCCTCGACGCCGCCTGAAGACTCGGCCGCCCCAGCCCCCGCACCCGCCTCGCGCTGCGCGCACTCGGCCCGCCTGCGGGCCCATTCGAGCGCTTCATGCACGTAGCGCAGCACGGTTCGCGCGCTGACCCGGGTCTCGAACTGCCGATTGAACGCATCGGCGATCTCGCGCGCCGGCCGTCCGACAAAGCGCCCCGCTTCCGCGTCCCCCTCCACCTTCGGCGACAGCCATTTCACGAGCAGGGAGTGACGGGCGAACGGTGGCACGCGCTTACGCGGTGATGTCGAGGCGGTGTCGGCGGATTTTGTGGGCGTCATCGGGGGTCAAGGGCGTCGCGAACGATCGGCGGGGTAACATATTTGGCGAATTCTACGACACCCTTTCCGCATCCATTGGTGCAGACGGCTAAGCCGAACTCTAGCCAACATCGGACGATCACCTCGATTTTCATCCTGAGCCTTGATACCGCCTCCGGCGTACCGGCGGTGATGCCGCGAAACCCGGCCTCCGCACCCCTCGGAAGAGCCCTTAAACGGCCTATTTATCAGCGTTTTTGGCTCTTTCTCGGGTCATTCCCAATCGTCCAAGGGGCCGTTAGCATCCGTTCCAGATTCAGCACTCACCCAACCAAGAACAGGAGAAACGGCCTCATGGATCATCCTAAATCCCATAATTCAGCGCCGCTCTGCGCCCGCTTCTGCGCGCCTACTGGCGCGTCGATCGGCGCCGCGCTCGGCCAGCCGGGCGAGGCCGTCTGATATGACGCGCCCTGCCCTCCCGCGCGCCACCGCGAACGAGCCGGCCGATGCGTCGCTCGACCGCCCGGTGACGGCGAAGGTCATCCCCCTGAAGGCGCTCAAGCGTCGCCTTCACCGCCCCGACGCCCTTGCTGCGGCGCTCGGCAGCGATCTGCCGACCCTCGGCACGCGTCATCCGAAGCGCCCTAAAGAGCGGGCCACGCCGGGCGTCCCCGGCTTGAAGCAAGTCGAATCGCTGGCCGATCCGCGCGCCTGGAACTGGGTGTACCGCTGCACCGATCCGACGACGGGCAAGCGAACCGCCATCTCCTACGGCTCCTCGACCGAGGTTTCCTACATGGAGGCCGTGTCCCGCGCCCAGCACGATCGCGAGCGCGTCCGGCGCGGGCTCAGCCCGAAGGGCTCGGACATCACGCACGACGCGTTCGTCGAGACCGTGGTCAAGTCGTGGGCACAGGAGAACCTGCGCTCGTGGCGGGACCTGCTCTCGCGCTACGCGCTCTACTTCGCCGAGCCCCTGGGGGCGATGCCGATACGCTCGGTCTCGGCGTTCGAGGTCGAGCAGGCCCTCGACGCGCTGCGCCAGCAGCAAGCGCCCGGCGCATCACGGCGGCGCGCCCGCCTGAAGGTCTCGACGATCAATCGCGCCGCGATGGCGCTGCGAACGATCTATCGCCTGGCCAAGCAGCGCGGGGTGATCGATCACAACCCGCTCGATGGCTGGTCACCCCACCGCGAGAGCCCGCCGCCGCCGCTCGCCCTCGGCCTCGACGAGATCGAGCGTCTGCTGAAGCGGCTGCAGGCCGAGCCGGAGCCTTTCCGGCTGTTGGTGGAGCTGATTCTGGAAACTGGAATGCGAGTCGGCGAGGCGCTCCATGCGCGCTTCACGCACGTCGATGCCCCGCGTCGGCTGCTCAATCTGATCGAGAGCAAGGGGGGCGGGAACGAGATCGTGCCGCTGACCGCGCGTGCGATGACGATCGTCGAACGCCTGCGCGCACTGAGCCGCAATGATTGGCTGTTCCCGGCCGCCTACGGCGACGGGCCGATGAGCGCGCCCCGCAAGCGGCTCAAGCGCGTCTTCGCGGACGTGGGGGTCGATCCGTCGGCGTGCTTTCACACGCTCAGAAAGAGCACCGCCACGCTGGCCGCGACCCACGGCGTGGACATCCTGACCGTGAGCCGGCTTCTGCGCCACCGCAGCATCCGCACCACCGAGCGCCACTACCTCGCCACGCAGCAGGACAGTCTCTTTCAGGCGGTCGATGTGGTGAGCGGGCTGCTGCAGGGTGCGGCAGCATGAATCCGTCAAACCGACCGGAAAGGAGGTGACCCTAAACCTGACGTCATGGGCGACATGCCCGCTTTGAAGGTGTGGAGGACGGCCCCGCGTTTGCTTGCCGGCACGCATCGGTGCCGCCCCCACGAACAACCCCGGCCATTTTAAAGGAGATCTCTCATGGCCCAGCGCAACTTCCGTTTCCCCCAGGGCAAGACCCTGATCCAGTACAGCCAGATCGGCCGCTTCCAGGCCTTCCCGACCGGGGTGGGCGTTTTCAACCTGCGCGACCGCATGGTCGATTGGCAGCCCACCTCCAGCGAGACCATCGCGGTGATGCTGGTTGAGATGCTCGACAAGGTGTGGGCGAGCAATGGCCGCGTCGCGCCCGACTGGTCGATCCTGGACCTCGAAGCGGGGGCCGAGGGCAGCGCGCCCTCCGCCTGATCCGCATCCGAGGGGGCCGCCTGCGCGCGGCGCCCTGCCCGGAGCCACCAAGCCGCTTGCCTTCCCGGGCGGGCGGCTCTTTTTTTTGTCCATCGGTCCGTGTCGCTGCGCCGGCCGCCTGCCGGCGGGGCGGCACCGACCGGTGTCAATCTCCTCAAGGGGGTCCATAACATATGGGAATTGACACCAAGCCGACGATGCAAGAACGCGTCGTCGCCGCCCGCAAGACCAAGGCCGTCTTGAAGCGCAAGCCCGGCGTCGGCGAGGCGATCGAACTGCTCATCGACGAACCCGCCGCTGCGCAAGGTCCGACGCTGGCTGCGCTGCTGACCTACCTCGACGGGCTGTTCGCGCCGCTCATGGAGAAGGCGCGAGCCCGGCACGACGCGGCGTCGGACGGCGACCCGCCGGCCACCGTCGCCGGCTCGCCGCCACCGGTCGAATCAGGCGCCTCGCCCGAAGATCGGGCCAAGCTCGACGCTTTTCTGATGACGCGCGATCGCCCGCCGCCGCTGGCCGTGCAGACCGTGCCGACGGGCGATCGCGCCCCGGCCCACGGCAAACGGGCGCCGGTCCGGCGCGGGTTCGGCCCGCCCGTCTTCGTGGGCTTCGATTGTGAGTGGAAGTACGTCGCCAAGGGGCGCAACGCGCTGTTGTCGGTGCAGTTCTACGTCATCGGCCCGACCGGCGAGCGCTACGGCAAGGTCATCGAGTTCTTCGGCCGGCGCGCGGTGCAGGACCGCCCCGCGCTCGCAGAGGCGCTGTCCGAACTGCTCGACGAGGCCGAGGCGGCGTGCGTTTTCGAGGAGTGGCCGTGCGAGCTCGTGTTCTGCGGGCACTTCACCCGGGGGGACATTTCCGTCTTCCGGGACTTCAAGGCGTTCCGCCACCAGCTCCAGGCGGTCAATGGCACCTTCGCGACAACGGCGGCGCCCGCCGAGCTGAAGCTGCCGCTCAAGGACGAGCAGGTCGCGCGGCTCAAGCACCGCTATCGCTATGTGGTGGGTGACGACTTCGATCCGCGCCTGCTGTCGGTGCGCCTTGTCGATTCGGCGCGGCTCGCGCCGCCGGGGACGGCGCTGTCCAAGATCGGCGACTGGCTCGGTGTGCCCAAGATCAAGCTGCCGCCGGGCTTCCGGAAATCCGAGATCGACCGCCTGCAGCGCGAGCGCCCCGAGCTCTTCCGGGCCTATGGGCTACGGGACGCCGAGATCGCCGTGCTCTTTGTGCTTTGGGTCTTCTGGTTCTGCGACCGCTACCTCGGCATCAAGGGCCTGTCGGCCACGGCCAGCGCGCTGTCGGTGCGGCTCGTGCAGATGTGCATGCGCCGCGACGGCGTGCATCCGGACGTGGCGCTCAACTTCGAGAAGGTGCGGCGCTGGCGCTGGAACGAGACCACCGGCCGCCCGGTGTCCAAGACCCAGCGGATGCCGACGCGGGTCCGGCGCTGGTTCGAGGCCTTCTTCGCCGACGTCTATATGGGCGGACGCAACGAGTGCTACTGGTTCGGTCCGACGCCGATGCCCCAGCCCAGTCACCGCCTGTTCGATCACGACCTCGCCGCGTGCTACGTGGTGAGCCTGGCCGGGATCATGTGCCTGGACTACGACCGCATCGAGATCACCCGCGACGTGGCCCGCTTCATCGGTCATGTGGCGGGCTACGCCGAGGTCGAGTTCCGCTTCCCGGAGGGCACGCGCTTTCCCTGCCTCGCGGTGATGATGGAGAAGTACGGGCTGTGGTATCCGCTCTCGGGGGTCGCGCTGGCGACGGCGCCGGAGATCGAGCTCGCCGTGAACATGGGCGCGCAGATCAAGATCCGCTTCGGCATCGTCATCCCGTGGAAGGACCGTGCGGCGGTGTTTGCCGAGAGCGCGCCACGCCTTCGCCAGTCGGAAACGCGCACAAAGGGCGACGACGCCCCGTGGTTGGAGCCCGAGGGTAAGGTCTTCGTGCCGACGCCCGGGATGCGGTTCCCGCCGGAGTCCCACGGCGACGTGGGCTACCGGCCGTTCGAATCGGGCGCCATCTACACGCGCGCGATGCGCCTGAAGTTCGACAAGAAGTCCCTCCCCCACCAGTTCATGAAGCTGGTCGGCAATGGGGTGTATGGAAAAACAGGTCAAGGTTTCAAGGGCAAGCGCTCGCTCGACATGGCCGACCTGCGCTACGAGGCAATCCAGCCCTCGGGCATCTCGGAGCCGGCGGTCGCCGCGCTCGTGTCCGGCTTCGCGCGCGCGGTGCTCGGCGAGATCCTGTGGAAGCTGCCGCCGGGCGCGCAGGTCGTGTCGGCCACGACCGACGGGCTGCTTGTCGACACCGAGAAGCTCGATCTTTCCGGTGTGATGTGCCAGCGCTTTCAGGCGCTGGTCGATCGGATCGCCCCCGGGACGGCCATGACCGAGCTCAAGCACGTGATCGGTCAGGCCGTGGCGGCCAAGACGCGCCTGCAGCTGACCGGGCTGGCGATCGAGGGTCAGGAGCCGGTCGTCGCCAAGGGCGGCATCAAGGTGCCGCTCGATTCGGCCGACGGCGACGAGGAGAAGGAGCGCGAGTTGATGCAGCCGGAGAATCAGAACCGCTACATGCTCGGTCTTCTCGTGAATCGCGAGCGCGGACAGACGATCGTGCGGCCCTCGATGATGTCCCTCGCCGACATGGTGCTCAACGAATGGGACCTGCAGACGGTCGATACCGTGGTGCGGCTCAACATGGAGTACGACTTCAAGCGCCGTCCGGTGGATGCCCGCATGGTCCGCATCGAATCGCTCGGCGTCGAGCATCTGGCGTTTGACACCGTGCCCTGGGACAACGCCGCCGAGGGCGAGCTCGCGCGGATGCTGTTCGATCGCTGGCGGCTCGGCGAGCAGGATGCAGAGGGGAACTGGGTGCGCCCGGCCCAGTGCCTCAAGACGATGGCCGACTGGGCGGAATGGCAGGCATTCTACGGGCTCCACGCGGGCAACCACCAGCGGCGCGCGCGCTTCAAGGCACTGCAGGCAGCGGGCACGATGACGGCGAGTGCCGGCGCGGTGGTCCCAGCGGAGGAGATCAAGCGCCTGCGCGGACCGACGGGTCAGGTGTACGCCACCGCCCGGACCGGCCTGCTCGGGACCGCGATCCGCAGCTTCCTCGCCGCGTATGTGCAGCGCGCGTGGGGGTTGGACGCGCCGGACCTGTCGCAGGCGAAGCTCGCGGCGTGGCTCACCGAGGCCGGTTACCCGGTCAAGGTGCATGACGTGAAGAACGCCGGGCGCACGCAGCTGCACGAGCACGTGTCGCCGGCGACGCCGGAGGTGCTGGCGTTTCTGGGCGCGGTGAAGGCGCGGTTTCCGGGGCTGGAGGTGGAGCGGTTTATGGTGCGAGGGTGATCCGTTCGTGTAGCAAGTGAGGAAGGGGCTGCGATCGCAGCCCCGCGATGAACAGGGGTAACACCGGTCACGATGGCATCGCAAGGCTGTTTGTGTTGTTCATATGTAATCCATGGACTACACTTAGCACATGCTTGAAATCGTTCAAAGTGCGACCTTCTCACGCTGGCTCACCAAGCTGAAGGATCGGGCAGCCGTGATGCGCATCAATGCCCGAATCCGCCGCGTGGCAGAGACCGGTAACTTTGGTGATGCCAAGCCGGTCAGAGAGGGGGTGAATGAAATCCGTATCGACTACGGCCCCGGCTACCGGCTCTACTACCTGCAGCATGGTCCAATCATCGTGGTGCTGCTAGCCGGCGGGGACAAGAGCACCCAGGATGCCGATATCAATCGAGCGATCGAGATTGCGAAGGAGTGGAAACCATGAGCGAACAGTTCTCCCGTTGGGATCCCGTTGATCAACTTCAATCCGAAGAAGACATGGCAATGTATCTGGACGCCTGCCTGGAAGAAGATCCGGGTGACGGCAGCGTTGTGCGTGCCGCGCTCAATGACATTGCCCGCGCTCAGGGCATGACTCAACTGGCGAAGGCAACCGGGATCACCCGCGAAGGCCTCTACAAAGCGCTTTCACCCGCCGGCAACCCTGAGTTCTCGACGATCCTGAAGGTCATCAAGGCGCTGAAGATCAAGCTCCACGCATCGGCCGGTGGCGAGCCCTTGGCGACTGCGTGAGCAAGGTCACGTTCAGAATCAAGAGGAGACATTTCCGGTCCCTCTTCGTGGATCGGCGCCACCTCGGGTTGATCTCGGGGTGTCAATCTCGACCAGGGGGTGTCTATAGTCAGGTCAGGCAATTGACACCACCCCTCGCGCGGGCGGAGCCGTGGATTGCCTCCTGGCCCTGCTTGTGTGGGGGGACTGGGCGGCGGTCGCGGGTACAACGCCGGTCCCTCGCGCCGGACCACCCCTTTCTGGACGTTTTCTGGTCAGCAAGTCGGCGGTCGCCGCAGCGTACAAGTCACCTGGAAATGCTGGAAATCGGCTCCTCAATCCATTTTTAAGCTATTGTTTTACAAGGACTGTTAATCCGTAGGTCCCTGGTTCGAGCCCAGGTCGGGGAGCCAGCATCACCAAGCAAGAAAGCCAATCCTCCGGGGTTGGCTTTTTTGTTGGCTGATCCCCGGGGAGGCAAAACTGAGGGCCCCTGCTCGTCGAGCAACCGGATCGCGCACAGGGCGCGCTGCTGCGCGTATGGCTCAATCGACATCTACTGCCGGCCTTTGAAGGCCGAATCCTTGCTGTCGATACCGCAGTCGCGCGTCGCTGCGCGAAGCTGCACGTTCCTGATGGGCGTGCAGAGCACGATGCCCTCATCGCGGCAACCGCGTCAGCTCATGGCCTGACGGTGGTCATGCGAAACGTCGGTGACTTAGAGACGACGAACGCGGGCTTGTTGAACCCTTGGGCGTAACGGATCCGGTTGAAACGGGGCCGGTCAACCTTCGATCTCGACTTGCTCGCCTCGGCCCCCGCGCGCTCAGGAGTTCCCCGCGTCGTTCCCCGGGTCCATGTCGCGCGCGGCACGCAGGTCGCGATACACCGCGGCGCGCATGATCAGCATCGACACCACCGGCGCGGTCATCAGCACGAAGACGCTGATCAGCAGCTCGTGGATCACCAGGCGCGACTGGGTCACCGTGAAGTACAGCATCGACGCGATCAGGATGCAGCCCGCGCCGAGCGCGATCGTGATCGCGGGGCCGTGGATGCGCTGGTAGAAGCTCTGCAGGCGCGCCAGGCCGATCGTGCCGACCAGCGTGATCAGCCCGCCGAGCACCAGCAGCAAGGCCACCGGGATCGCCGCCCACCACGGCAGGGATTCGGCGCCGATCACTGTACGACCCTCCTGTCGCTGCGCGACATCCTCCCCGAGGCAGGGGGGCGCTTCCCTTCGGGCGGCCGTGCGGGAGCGCTCATTCGATCACCTCCCCGCGCATCAGGAACTTGGCGAGCGCGATCGTCGACACGAAGCCGAGCAGCGCGATGATCAGCGCCGCCTCGAAGTAGATCTGGCTGCCGTGGCGGATGCCCAGCAGCAGCGCCAGCACCATCACGCACATCCACAGCGTGTCGAGCGCCAGCACGCGGTCCTGCGCCGAGGGCCCGACCACCAGGCGCAGCGTGCACAGCAACATGGCCAGCACCACGCAGGCCAGCGCGAAAAAGCTCGCCGCCGAGAGCAGCGTCGCGGTCGTCATGTCCGGCTTCCTCCGGGTTCGGGCGTCTCGAACACCTCGATGATCGGCTGTTCGTAACGCGTCTTGATGGTATGCACCCACCACGCCTCGTCGTGCAGGTCGAAGACGTGCAGCAGCAGCTCGTGGCGCTCGGGCAGGATCTCCACCCACACCGTGCCCGGCGTCGAGTTGATCAGGCAGGACAGCAGGGCCAGGCCGTGCGGGCTCTTCAGGTCGAGCGGCACGCGGATGAACTGCGAGTTCACATCCGCCGAGCGCCGCAGCAGGATGATCTGGGTGACGTTGAAGCAGGAGCGGATGATCTCGATCGCCGCCATCCACAGCATGCGCATCAGCGCCAGCGGGCGCCGGATGCGGGCGTGGCCGTGCGGCTGCAGCGGCCGCGACAGCAGCGGCGCGAGCACGCCGAGCACGCCGCCGAGCAGCCAGTGCGCCGGCTCCACGCTCTGGTTGAGCATCAACCACATCAGCAGCAGGCTCGCCGACAGCAGCGGCGATGGCAGCCAGCGTCTCATCGCCCCCCCTCCTCCGCGCCCGGCGCGCGCAGCACCGGGGGCTCGCCGAGTACGCGCGCGGCGTAGTCGCCGCTGCGCAGCAGGCCCGCGGTGGTGCGCCCGAGGTAGTCGAACACCGTGCCCGCCTGCACCGTCAGCAGCACGCACAGCAGCACCAGCGCGCCCACGGGAACCGCCTCGGAGAACTGCAGCCGCGGTGGCGTCACCGCGCCCGCGGCCCAGAAGATGCGCACGCCCAGGCGCATCAACGCGATGATCGCCGCGAGGCCGCCGAGGATCATCAGCCCGATCAGCATCCAGGTGGTCGCCGGCGCCCCCTCGGGTGCTGCGGCGAGCAGGGCGTGGAAGAGGCTGAACTTGGCGACGAAACCAGACAGCGGCGGCATGCCGGCGATCACCAGCGCGCACGCGGCGAAGCTCAGGCCGAGGAAGGCGAGCGTGCCGGGGATGCCGACGCCGACCGGATCCTCCGGCTTGTCCTCGATCGCGAAGGCCTCCATCGTGATCGCGAGCAGGGCCGCACCGGGCGGACGGATGCGCTCGGTGAGCTCGATCAGCAGCATGAAGGCCGCCATCGCCAGCGTGGAACCGAGCAGGTAGTAGAGCCCCGAGGCCAGCACTGCCCCCCCGGAATGCCCGACCACCGCCAGCAGCGTGCCCGACGAGACGATCGCACCGTAGCCCGCCATGCGCCCGCCGTCCTGGCTGGCGAGCATGCCGATCGCGCCGAACAGCAGGGTCGCCATGCCACCGAGGGCCAGCGCGGTGAAGCCGAAGCCCTCCGCAGCGCCCGCACCCTCGCCGAAGACCGCCAGCCACACGCGCAGCACCGCATACACGCCCACCTTGGTCATCAGCACGAGCATCGCCCCCACCGGCGCCGAGGCCGAGGCATAGGTCGTGGGCAGCCAGAAGCCGAGCGGCCACATCGCGCCCTTGGTGAGGAAGGCGAGCGCCAGCACCACCGCGCCGATCTGCAGCAGCCACGCGTCCTGCGCGCCGAGCAGGGCCACCCGCGTGCCGAGGTCAGCGATGTTGAGCGTGCCCGAGGCGGCATAGATCAGCGACACCCCGATCAGGAACAGCAGCGAGGCCACCAGGTTCACCGCGATGTACTGCATGCCGGCCTGGATGCGGCGCAGGTTGTAGCCGTGCAGCACGAGGCCGTAGGACGCGGCCAGCATGACCTCGAAGAACACGAAGAGATTGAACAGGTCGTTGGTCAGGAAGGCGCCGTTGAGCCCCATCAGCAGGAACTGGAACAGCGAGTGGAAGCCCACCCCGACGCGGTCCCAGCGCCGCGCCGAGAACACCAGCACGGCGAGCGCGATGGTCGCGGTGAGCACCAGCATGAGCGCGGAGAGGCGGTCGGCGACCAGGGCGATGCCGAAGGGCGCCGCCCAGTTGGCGGCCAGATACACGCCGATGCCGCCCGGCCAATGCCCGCTGTCGGCGAGCACCAGCAGCGCGACCGCGACCGCCCACAGCAGCACGCCGCTGGAGAGGCCGAGGGCGAACTTGAGGCCGTGGCGCGCCTGGTTGATCGGGATCATCAACGCGCCGACGACCAGCGGCAGCAGCACGGGCACGATGATCAGGTGGTTCAGCCAAGGCAGCGAAGTCATTCGCGCGGCTCCTCACCGTCGACGTGGTCGCTGTCCGACAGCCCGCGCGCGCCGATCATCATCACCAGATAGAGTGCGGTGGTGGCGAAGCCGATCACGATCGCGGTGAGCACCAGGCCCTGCGGCAGCGGGTCGGCGAACTGTGCGGGATCGATGGCGGGCGTGGGCGTGATCGGCGGCTTGTCCACCGACAGCCGGCCCATCGCGAAGATGAACAGGTTGACCGCGTAGGACATCAGCAGCAGCCCGGTGATGAGCTGGAAGGTTCGCGGGCGCAGGATCAGCCAGATCCCGGCGCCGAACACCACGCCGACGGAGATCGCCAGTACCAGTTCCATCAGCCTCTCCTCCCGTCCGCGCCACCCGGCCCATCCGCCGACAGTTCCTCTCCCGGGTGGCGGTGCGCGCGCAGCGACTGGTGCGCGAGCGCCACCAGCATCAGCATCGTGGTTCCCACCACCACCGCGAACACCCCGAGGTCGAACACGAAGGCGCTCGGCAGGTGCAGCTCGCCCACCAGCGGCCAATCCACGTGCGCGGTGTGGGTGGTGAGGAAGGGATGCCCGAACCACCACGCCACCAGTCCGGTGGCGCAGGCCAGCAAGAGGCCGAAGCCGAGCCAGCGATGCGGGCGCAGATGCAGGTGGCTCTCCACCCACACCGTGCCGGCAAGCATGTACTGCACCAGGATCGCCACCGCGAAGATCAGCCCGGCGACGAAGCCGCCGCCCGGCAGGTTGTGCCCGCGCATGAAGAAATACACCGCGATCACGCCCATGAAGGGCAGCAGCAGGCGCAGGTAGATGCCCGGCACCATGAGGTAACCGCTGTCGGCCTGCTCGGCGGGGTTCTGGCGGCTCGCCGGGTCGCCCTCGAAGCGCTGCTGCGGCGGGATGCCGGCGCTCTCGGGCGCAGGGCGGAAACGGCGCAGCAGCGCATACACGGTGAGCGCGACGATGGCGAGCACGGTGATCTCGCCCAGGGTGTCGAAGTTGCGGAAGTCCACCAGCAGCACGTTCACCACGTTGCTGCCCCCGCCGCCGCTCAGGGCATTGAGCAGGAAGAAGTCGGCGATCGTGTCCGAGGCCGGGTGCACCAGCACCGCATAGGTCAGCGCCGCCAGCGCAAGGCCTCCGCCGACGGCGAGCACGAGGTCGCGCGTTCGCCGCGTCCACACCTGCCAAGCCGGTTGCGCCGGGCCGGTGATCGACTCGATCCGCGGCGGCAGCCAGCGCAGGCCGAGCAGGATCAGCACCGTGGTCACCGTCTCCACCATCAGCTGGGTCAGCGCCAGGTCGGGCGCCGACAGCCACAGGAAGGTCGCCGCGGTGACGATGCCGGTGCCGCCGACGAGCGCGAGTGCGGCGAGGCGGTGGTACTTCGCCATCCAGGCGCCAGCCAGCGCGCAGCCGGCACCGATCAACCACATGCCGGCGAAGATCGGGTCGAAGCCCTGCAGCGGGATCGCTGTCCACGCCGGCGGCACCCCCGCCAGCAGGGGCGGGACGAGCAGCAGCGCCACCATCATCAGCATCAGCTGCGGCTGCAGCCGGCGCGTGCCGACGCGGCGCAGCAGCCACTCCGCGCCGCGGGTGATCTGCAGCATCGTGGTCTCGTAGGCCTGCGCGCCGTTGAGGCGGTGGATCAGCGGCACGCGCTCGCGCTGCGCCAGGTCGAAGTGGCGGCGCAGCACCACGTAGAGCGCCACGCCGCCCACGAGCGCACACAGGCTCATCAGCAGCGGCAGGTTGAAGCCGTGCCACACCGCCAGGTCGTAGGCGGGCGCCGCCTCGCCCAGGGTGGCGACCACCGCCAGGTGGAGCAGCGGCTCGATGCTCACGCCGGGCGCGACCCCGACCACCAGGCAGGCCAGCACCAGCAGCTCGACCGGGAAGCGCATCCAGCGCGGCGGCTCGTGCGGATCGCGCGGCAGACCCTGCGCGGGCGCGCCGAAGAAGACCGAGATGAAGCGCAGCGAGTAGGCCACGCTGAACATGCCCATCGCCACGGCAGCGTAGGACATCCACCAGTTACGGTCGCCGCCCACGTGGAGCGTCTCGGCGAAGAACATCTCCTTGGACAGGAAGCCGTTCAGCAGCGGCACCCCCGCCATCGCCGCGCTGGCCACGATGGCCAGCGTCGCGGTGATCGGCAGCTTGTGGCGCAGACCGCGCAGCACGCGCAGGTCGCGGGTGCCGGTCTCGTGGTCGATGATGCCCGCGGCCATGAACAGCGAGGCCTTGAAGGTGGCGTGGTTGAGGATGTGGAAGATCGCCGCGACGATCGCCAGCGGCGTGCCGATGCCGATCAGCACGGTGATGAGGCCGAGGTGGCTGATCGTGGAGTAGGCCAGCAGGCCCTTGAGATCGTGCTGGAAGATGGCCACGAAGGCGCCGATCAGCAGGGTGCACACCCCGGCACCGCCGATGATCCAGGTCCATTCCGGCGTCCCGGCCAGCGCCGGCCACAGGCGCACGAGCAGGAACACCCCCGCCTTCACCATGGTGGCCGAGTGCAGGTAGGACGACACCGGCGTGGGCGCCGCCATCGCATGCGGCAACCAGAAGTGGAAAGGAAACTGCGCGCTCTTGGTGAGCGCGCCGAGCGCGATCAGCACCAGCGCGGGCAGGTACAGGTCGTGGGCGCGGATGCGGTCGCCGGCGGCGAGCACCACGTCGAGATCGTAGCTGCCGACGATGTGCCCGAGCACCAGCACGCCGGCGAGCAGGCACAGGCCACCGGTGGCGGTCACCGTGAACGCCATGCGGGCGCCGCGGCGGGCGTCGGCGCGGTGGTGCCAATAGCCGATCAGCAGGAAGGAGGTGAGGCTGGTGAGCTCCCAGAACACCACCAGCTGCACCAGGTTGCCCGACAGCACCACCCCCAGCATCGAGCCCATGAAGCCGAGCAGGAAGGCGAAAAAGCGCGGCACCGGGTCTTCCGGCGACATGTAGTAGCGCGCGTACAGCACCACCAGCAGCCCGATCGCCAGCACCAGCATGGTGAACACCCACGCCAGGCCGTCGACCCGAAGCACGAAGTCCAGCCCCTTCGCCGGCAGCCAGGCGAACTCCGCGCGCACGACCTCGCCGGCGGCGATCTGCGGAAAGAGCGCCCCGCCGATCACCAGCCCGGCCACCGCCACCCCGATGGCAAGCCAGGACTCGCGATTGCGCGCGTCCTGCGGCATCAGCGCGGCGAGCACGCTGCCGAGGAAGGGGAGCAGGACGAGCGAGGCGAGCAGCATCGATGGCGGATCGGGGCGGAAAGGCTTTCAGGGACGGGGTGGGCGGCCGGGAAGACGTACGGCGGCACGGCGACACCCTGCCGAGGTTACCACAGCAAATTTGGTGCCAGTCACCCGCCGCCGCCCTGCTCCCCGCGCACCAGCCGGTCGACGTCGAAGCCGCGCGCCGCGAGGCGCTCGAGCAGTTCGGAGTAGGCACGCGCATCCACCGTGGGCGTGCGCGACAGGATCCACAGGTACTCGCGGCTCGGCTCGCCGACCGCCACCAGGCGATAGTCGGGGTCGAGGTCGAGCACCCAGTAGTCGCCCCACACCATGGGCAGGAAGGACAACCACGCCGGGGCGAAGCGCACCTCCAGCCGCGGCGAGTCCGCCGCACCGAGCTGCCGCGCAAGGCCCACCGCCTCCGCGACCTTGCCGTCGGCCTCGCGGCAGCGGTTCACCACGCGCACCTCGCCGCTCTCGAGCAGGCTGTAGTCGGCGCGCGAATCCCCCGCGCACTTCTTCTGGAACCAGTTCGGATAGCGCGCGATCTCGTACCAGGTGCCCATGTAGCGCGGCACATCGAGCGCGGCGATCGGCTCCACGGGCGCGGGCGAGGCGTCGGCCGCGGCGGCGGGGCCGACCTGCGCACAGAGCGCCGCCAGGAGACAGGCGGCCAGCGTGATGGGGCGGTATTTCATCGGAGATCCTGCATGCGAATGGGCGTGGTACGACTTCGCGAGGAGCGCGAAGGTTCGCGTGCCTTGCAGGGGTCGTCTCTCAAGAAACAAAACTAGCCGGGGCGGTTTTCATGCGGCTGCCCCGATGG